>JACCDY010362076.1_pt1 | contig 10146 bp, 14 predicted proteins | sample 7446391 | NCBI WGS metagenome assembly JACCDY01 (sample SAMN15323451, study PRJNA562643) | freshwater metagenome | isolation source: river surface water | place: USA:Blue River Watershed | collected 2017-08-18
CAACACGAAATTTAGTAATATCAGTTTCGCCACACTTAACACATACACGAGTTTCAGTCATAAGTAAATATCCTCCTTTAAGGTTGTAATTTCAACTTATTGTTCTGCGTTAATTCGGTCAAGACAGGTATTGTAAGAATCTTCTTCTAGTTCAATAAGGATGTAGTTGAAGCCTTCTCTCATACAGGCAATAGCCGTTGTACCACTACCAGCGAAGGGATCAAGTAATGTACCACCAGGGGGCGTTACAAGTCGGCATAGGTAGGAAATGAGTGCGATCGGTTTGACAGTTGGATGTTTATTTTCGACCTGTCCATTACAAGTACGTTCTTTTTTGGATGTTTTAGCAGAGTAGAAGAATGTTGCAGCAGAAGCCAGTTGACCATTTATTTTTGTAGTAGGAAATGTGTTAATAACTTCTTCGCTACCATCATGAATTACATTAGCCGGGAATCTACCTACAACGATTTTAGCTCCTATATTAATCTGCTTAGCACCAACTCCACATGCCCCTAATCCTTTTCCTGTATCACTATCGTTACCATCTGGTCGTGATAACTTATTCAAATTCTCTCCACCTTTCAGAGAATATGTTGTTTTTTCGTTGCCGATTTTACAACCCCCAATATTAATTCCTCCTGTATTCCAATTAAGAACATTATCAGCAATACTACCCTTGAATGGTTTACGAGCAAGCAAAATCGGTTCATTGGCGGGTTTAAGTTTGCTCCCCCAACCTTCGTATTTTTGAGCCTCAAGAGTAGTAGGAGCGGTTATATCCCATTCTCTAGACCACATATTTCCACCGTGAGAGGCGTTAGCCTGTTCTTCGAGTTTAGATGTATCTTTTAGTGTTGGATGCTTTCGCTTTCCGATTACTTCCCGCTCTTCCCCTAATTTTTTGTCAATAGCTACAGAAATATCTTTGTTACCTGCTGGGAATCCACTTGAATATATCCACTGGATTTGATCACGAATCTCAAACCCTGCATCTTCAATAGCGCAAGCCATACGATGATAAGTACGAGTACCCCCAAAACTTAATAGATGCCCGCCGGGTTTGAGTACACGATAAACTTCTTTCCATAGCTCCACATCATAAGCAATACCTGTAGAGTCCCATTTTTTACCCATAAAACCTAATTCATAAGGCGGGTCAGTAACTACGGAATCTACACTATTATCTGCGAGTTCTTTCAGTTTTTCTTTACTATCCCCCAAAATAACTTGATTAATTTTTTCCTCCTTTAGTTTAAGCTTCTTCATAGTCGTCTTCATCCCAGTCATCCTCAGTGTCGAAATCCTCTACACAAGGAATGGCTTGGACGACTTCGTAGGTAGCTAATGCCGCCCACTCTTGGAAATTAATCAGTGATACATCAAGTCCATCGGCACGAGCGTAGAAGATTACATCGCCATCTTCTTGATGAACGATCATCTTCATAGCAACCACTCCTGTTTCAACAGGGCTAGTAACCATAAATCCTGTAATATTCTCGTCTTCAAAACCAATGAGCATTAGCTCAAATAGCTTGACGATCTTATCTTCTTCCCCTTGAAGGAAAGCTTCGATCATCCGGTCTTCACGATGACTTACCCACCATCCTAGAGCCAACATAGCTCCAGCCCCTACAATGCCACCAGATACAATTTGTAGGATCATGAAGCTACCTGTTGATGACGGTAAATAAGCCAACCTTTTTTATAAGACTCTTTACGATTTCGTTCTATATACATATGACACTCCCTACAGACAGCCATAAAATATTTTTCGTTAATCACTAGCGGTATCCCGTCTTCCTCAAACTGCCGCCCTTTTTTGTGATGAACTTCAGATGCTCTACCATTACAGCGCTCACAACGAGGGTGGTCTTGGAGCCAACTGGTCTTCATCTCATGGAAGCGTTCGTTTAACTCTCTAGTCTTTTGGGCCTTTTTTGTCTCCTTTTTACTTTTCATATTGAAACTTCAACTTTTTACTGTATATCATTTCTGGTTTGACACTCCCCGCCCTAAAGAAGCGGGGATTCTTGGTTCACAGACCAGACTTAACTAAGCAGGATTGATCCAACTCAGCCAGAGGTTCAATCTCCCCAAGCTTATAGATTTCCCTATGCCCTAGGGTATCTAATCCAAGTTGCAGGATATTAATTGCAGCATTCGTATCTCTATCTGATTCAAAACCACAATGGGTACATTTGTGGGTTCTGACAGACAATGATTTTTTAACAATCCTACCACAGTTAGAACACTTTTGACTGGTGTAGTGAGAAGGAACTGCAACAGCAATCTTCCCGTATTTACCAGCAAAATAGTTTAACCATTTACGAAATGTTGACCATCCTGCATCACTAATCGACTTAGCTAGCTTTCGGTTCTTAACCAGTCCTTTCACATTTAAGTCTTCATAGGCGATCAAATCGTTAGATTGACACAGGCGGAGGGCTTGATTCTTTAGCCACTCTGTTCGCTGCCTACTTACTCTTAGATGCTTTAGACTATACCGCTTTCTAGCCTTGTGGTAGTTCTTGGATTGAGGTTTAGCTCCTTTACGGAATTTCTTCGATTTACGCCGATTAGCTCTGTTCAACTGCTTTTCAGCTTTGCGGTAGAATTTGGGAGACTCTAAGAATTCACCAGTGCTAGTGGCTAAAAAGTATTTAATCCCTAGATCAATTCCAACGGTATTATGTGTCGGTTCTAACATTGTTGTTGAATTTTCAACATTTATGCAGAGCTGAACATAATATCCATCAGCCCGCTTTACTAAACGAACCCGTTTGATTTGAGATTCGTCATAAAGAGCTAAATCATAGGTTCCGATAAGACGTAATTCACCGATTTCAAATCCATCAGTGAACTTGATTCTTTTGGGTTCAAGCAATTTCCACCCAGAGGTTTTATATTCCACTGAACGAGCATTTTTCTTGAACTTAGGGAAACCTTTCTTACCTTTGACTTTCTTTTTGCAGTTGTCATAGAACCGACTGATTGAACTCCAAGCCCGTTCAGCAGATGCTTGGCGGGCCATAGAGTTGAGTTTCTTGGCAAACGGAAATTCCTCAGCTAGCTCTTTACAGAGTTTGTTGAGGTCATACTTTCCAACCTTTTCATTATCCATCCAATAGCGCAAAGCTTTATTTCTAACGAACTGAGCCGTACGAATAGCTTCGTCTATGGCAGACGCTTGAGAAGGTTTTGTCCGTGCTTTGAAATCTAGTATAATCATTTGTTTATGCTAACAAACTCAGCATAAGAATGTCAACAAATAGCTATTTAATTAAAGCCGTCCTGAAGGAGGAGGAGGGGGGGTTAGACCCATTTTTTTTTGATAACCTGCTCTACATTCCACCTTGATATGGGGCGAACAATACAAACGATCTAGTTTAACTTTGGTTTTGAGTATAGTGCTACTTCTACTTCGGCCCCACACAGGGTAATATTTATACTTCTTAGTCCCTGTCTCAGTGTTGGTTATCATAGCGCATATCCAATATAAACGAAGGCTTCTACGCCGCCGCCAGTATTGTCGGATACTTAGCCAGATGTGGTAAAGAAAGTCGCGCATATCGCCATTCTAACCCGTATTTATCAAATTGTCACACATAATCGTTAAAATTTTGCTATGATGGTTGGAGTTTCCACCATATAGTGTACGATGACACCAAACGAGATTAACGCTTTCCTAATCGTGGGGGCTATTGTAGTTGTTTACTTTGGAGTGGGGTTGCGATAAAACGTCGCCAGAATCCTAAACAACTCAGCTAATCCAGTATCATCTAACCAAAACCATTCATTCTTAACTCGGTTACACTTAAATCGCCTATGTAGTTGTCTCTCTATGTCTTTAGCAAAGGGAGATTCTACATAGGCGATTAGTTGTAGGTTTCGAGCATTACCAGTAGATAGATTTTGTAGGCGGCGTTTATAGTGATCACTCGTTGTTACGCCTATTTTATAGTATTCGCCATCGAAGAGGATGTAAACCATAGTACGTCATGGCATACCATCGAAATAACTAGCAAATTTTTCGTAACCTTCAATATTATCGTTTTCGAGTGATCGTCTAACTAATAATTCCGCCGCCTCAAGCACTCCAAACCATGTTGTCCACTTAGGTCGATGTATTTGACACCAATGTTCCAACGCTACCCCGGATGCGGCATCTAACTGGAGGGGGTGGTAAATACCGTCTAGACCAGGGGGATATACACCTGTGATTAGTTCAAGTGCTTCCGCTAATGGATTATCTATTTTTCCGTAATATGCCATAGTTAGTTTTTTTAGACCATAAAGGTGAATATACCACTTTTAGGGTGAAATTGTTATAATAGTGTAGAAATTAAAATGCCCCCTCGAAGTTAGTGGCTTCAAGGAGGCGGCGTAGTCACCTTAGTAAGGAAGGATAACCACATGACAAGTTTATCATACGTTAGCGATAGTCAGCTATTAGAAGCTGCTGGTATTGATTCAACTCGGTTCAAGTTAGGTAAAGTCTGTCTTCGTGGTCATACCTGGCAAGGTACAGGGAAGTGTCTACGGCGTATGAAGCCGACAAATTGCATCCAGTGTACAAAAGAGCGCGATGATGATATTCACATGCGCCACGACACCCCCGAAGATAATCAGTATCTTGAGGATATGGGTATTGACACAAATGAATTTAGACTTGGTCAGCCTTGCCTTAGAAAAGGACATTTATTTCATCAGACAAATAAGAGTCTTAGGTACAGGAATAATCACAGATGCTTCGATTGTGTATTCGGAGTAAAGACCGGAATTTATAAAATAGAGTGTTTAGCTAATGGGAAAGTTTACATCGGCCAGAGTTTGAGCATACGTGAAAGATGGAACCGTCACAAAGGACAGCTTCGCAACGGGAACCACGACAATGAGAACTTACAAAATTCTTGGAACGCTCATGGTGAAGATAACTTTCAATTTTCTCTTTTGACGGTTGTTGACAAGAAGCTGCTGAAGAAATTAGTAAAATCACAAAAGATAGAATTGTTAAATGTGTTGGAACAGACTTACTTCACACTTTATCAACCAGAATTTAATTCGGCTCCAATAGCAGGATCAAATAAAAACGTTAAGCAGAAAAATAAAAAACCGAGAAAGAAAGGTCTTAAGCGGAAATCAACTAAACGGAATCCTCATGCGGTAAACACAAAAAGAAAAATAGGATTAGCTAAATCTAAACCATTTACTCTATACCATCCCGAACAAGGTTATATAAATGGGTATGGTCTGACTTCCTTTGCTAAAGCTAGAGGACTTAATAAAGGGAATCTGGCTGAAGTAGTGTCAGGACGACGACTTACAGCAGATGGTTATTTTAAGGATGAAAAATCATATATTGAATGGAAGCAAAAGATGTTTGTTCCTTTTACCATTTATCACCCCGATAAAGGGTATATACACGACTTTAATTATCATAAGTGGGCTACTAAAAACAAGTTAAATCCTAGCGGAATAAGACACGTTCTTTTGGGCAAAAAACCTAGTTCAGGAGGGTACTTCAAAGATGAAGAATCTTACCTAAACTGGAAAGCTAAAAAAGATGCTCAAGGATCTAAAGAAAAAGGAGTTTATTATTGCGGTTTCAAATTAACTAAACAGTGGGGTGGTTGTATTCATGTTGATAAAAAGACTATTGATTTAGGATATTTTGATACAGAGGATGAAGCGATCGCAGCAGTAAGGCAAGCTAGAATCGACAACCCTAAAAAGTTCAAACCGAGCCAAAAAGTCGTTTAGCTTTATCTTCGTTAACATTAACAAATTTTTCTTTAGCCTCCTGTTCTTTTTCGGCAGGAGGTTTCATTTGCTCTTTAGTCATTAAACCTGGCTGATCTGGAATAGCTTGCCATGCTGGCCAGTCAAACTCAATATCGGAATTTTGAATCCAAAATTCGTAGCCGTAATTTAATGTTGTTTCGAGCGCCACACACCATTTTAGCTGCTCTGCTAAAATAGACCTAGTATGTGATAACAAACGTGCATAATTCATGGCGGGGTGCTGGCCGAGTTCCTTTGAGGTGCCTTCGGCAATCGCAAGTCCTGGAATAAGGAAAATAGGAATACCAACCATTAAGCATTGATATCTGCACACTAGGTAATAATCTAACAAAGGCTTTAAGCTTGGTGTTGGAGCCGAAACTTTCCGTACATCTGCTCCATAAGGTAAGTACATATCAGTGATAATACCCATTTCTTGAAGAGCTTGATGCTCAGCACGATATGCAGCACGAAAATTTTCATCTCGGTTCTCCGACATAATATGTAAAGTCGGTAATAGTACAGACCTACTAGCGGCTTCCAAATCCGCTGCTACTTCCTTAACCTTTCTCCAAGCTTCAATTTGAGGAAACATTCGTGGATCACCATATCTTTGACCATGCCCCCGGTGTTTGAAGTGTAGGATTCTAGCCATATCAACCCCCGACCAGACACGATCACTCTCAGCAGCATCTATACGAGATTGTTGTCGGTAACTCTCAACAGCCCCTTGTTGATTTGCTTCAATAAATGTACTAAAAGCGGGGAGATAAATACTATCCGAGATACCGTAGTCGTTTCTACCTATCCCTTCTTTTGATATAGCTAGTTCCATGAACTGATCACCCAGGGCTACGCACCAGGCGGCTCTCTCTAGTCTCTGTGCCCCTAGAATAGGGTTCTTACCGTTGTATCGAGTACGAAGGCTCTCTGCTATAGCTACCACGTTAGGGTGTGGCGGGTTATCCATTGGAGTTCCATCTGGATTTTTAGTTCTAATCTTCCAAGAACCTATATCACCAGTGTCAGCTTGAAAAATATTTTGAGCAAGAATTGTCATTGAACCTGATGCTTCAGGCGACCACTGAGACATTTCTAGAAGCTCCATTGTTAAGCTTCTATCTAACATTATTGGTCGTAAAGCGGGTTCAGGTAAATCAAAGAATTTTTGATTTCTTCTGTGTGGGCGACCACCAGGTAGCACTGGATCTTGACTTCCCGTTAAGCTAGGCGCAGCAGCAGGATGCCCTCGTTTTGGTCTTCGATTGCTTACCAAATAAATTAAATCGCTAAACTTTTGTTGCAACGAAGCCATAATTATACGTTATAATGTTGAATAGTCTACTTTAATGTTAATTCCTTACTCATGATACCCGTTCAATCGCTATCACTGCTCAGTCTAATCGCGCTTACAGGGGAAACTATGTTTAGCCTTCAGCAGACATTACTCCTCATTCTACTAAATGACTTTGCTCTATTAACCCTTCTAATTGGTGCGTTCGTGGGCGTATTTGCAGCTATTTCTGTATCTGGAGGTAATGATGATTAACGACACAGAACTATTAAAAGAAATAATCAACAAAGAAATTGATCAACGTGATACAAAGCTCAAAGAAGAAATGTATCACAAAATGATGGAAAGCTTGATTGCTGCTCAGCGCCCTCAACAAAGAGCTACAGGGGATGAAGTTATGTTCTGGCGGCAAGTGTCAAATATTCTTGCCGAAGAGGCTCCAGATGCGCCTAAAAGGCTGGTTGCGTTTATTTCTCAATGGGCAAAAGATAAAGGTGTACCAAATGGGAATGAAATCTACCAACATGGATATAACATTTATACGAGACACTAATAAAAATGCATCCTGTTTGGAATTGGTATATCAAAGCGAAGCAGATGACAAAAGATTCGTATTTTGATGATCGAAAGCGTCGTTTAACCAAAGCGGAATTTGTTAGTATGATAGAAATCATCAAACAAAGTTAAATGTTTATAGTGACGTTCATAGAAACTATAGAGATTGCTAAGTATCCTGCTGATGTAAAAACCATTAAACTTACGTCACCTAATCGTAAGCATATCTTTAATGGCGGCGAAAGTGTATTAGCGATCTCTATAAAAAATAAAAATAATTTTATTGAACTGCACTTAGACAAACCTATAAACAACTATCGAAGGTGGTACATTCCTGTTGAATACTATGACTACATCCAACTCGAAGACATTAGCACAATTAGCAGTAGAGAAGCAGCCCGCCCCTAAGGGGAATAGTTTGCGCCCTTGTTTTGCTATAGCAATGGATTGGCTACAAGGACGATCAGAAGTGTTACAAGATGCTATTGGTAGTCGTGCTGAAATGGGTTATCAATCTTATGGAGTGTATCTACAACCTCAAAATGGTAGATGTGCAACGACTGATATCATTCAAGAAGCTTTAGATAAAATGACATACCTAGCCCAAGAGTGGGTGGAGCATAATCAATTAAAATCTCCATATTGTGATGAAATTTTAGAAGATTTTTGGAATGAAGCTCAGCATGTGATGCGATTGTATAGACGTTACCAATGGAAAACTAATGGTGGATCTGACCCCGGATCAGAAGAAAACACTTAAAAATCTTTCTTCTGCTGTTGTAAACATGGAGCGAGAAACTGTTGAGCGATACCTAATTCAACAAACTGAATTAGTCTATCAATGGCATAACGCTTTTCATGAAATGAAAGAGCAAGTAGAAGAATTACAAAATATGTTGATTATTTCAATCAATAAATTAGTGGAGTGTGAGCGAGGAAATGGATAATTTAATACAGGTTAACTCATTAAAGGGATTGACTATCCAACAACGTGCATGGGCGGCTATGCACCAAGATTATTCTCATAATTATGTTTGGAAAGAGATCCAAGAAGGTAAGCTCCCCGACGATAGCAAATGTGGGGAGATTCTAGAAAAACATTTACTGAAAGGTAATAGAGGCCACTTCGGCCCCTTAGAACAGCTAGGAATTACTGTAGCTTGCGGCTATATGCCCCACTCATTAATGCAACAACTTAGAACTCATCGGATTTCAGTTACATTCGATGTGCAATCTTTTCGATATACATCTAAAGGGTTACTAGAAGTAGCGGAAAAATCTTATGATAGCCCTTGTTTAGATTTAATTGAAAAAGTAGTTTATCTGCGTCCCGTTGGTAATTACACAGATCGTCAAGGACATAAATACTTTTACAGTGAAGATGAGAGATATGAAGATTTAATCGAATCGGAGCGTCAATTACAAAGATACAAACGTAAAATAGATAATGGATTTTCCGAAGAACATGCAAGAGGACAACTACCTTTTGATATTCGTCAGCATTTTGTTTTAAGTTTTAACAACTTGCGTTCATTGTGGCACATGCTTGATATGCGTTGGAAAGCTGATGCACAATTAGAAGCACAGTGGTTTTGTGATTTACTTTGGGAAGCAACTAAAGACGAAGCTCCCGAAATGAGTAAATGGTATGAAGAAAATCGTATGAAAAAAGCAAAGTTGGCCCCTTAGTAGAAAAAACAGTCTCTTAACAATTAATTCAATAGCTATTGAATTATAGTTGGTACTAACATAATTACCTATGCTTAAAATGGTTTTTTAATTATGTTAGTATGCAAGGCGTTCCTCTTTATGTGCCCGCCGTTATAGGCGATTTGGCTTTACAGTCGTCAAATAACGTCAATATTACTGGTGGTAGTATTTCAAATATTACTGACCTTGCGGTTGCCGATGGGGGCACCGGAGCAAGTACAGCGGAAAACGCACGAACCAACCTAGGGGCCACCACAGTAGGTAGCAACCTGTTCACCCTGCCAAACCCTAGCGAGATCACCTTTCCCCGCCTCAATGCCGACAACTCAGTATCAGCCCTGAACGCCGCTGATTTTAGGACAGCCATTAGCGCACAAGCCCTCGACTCCGACCTAGCGGCAATTGCTGCGTTGTCTACTACTGGATTGATTGAGCGCACGGGAGCAGGCACGGCCACGACTCGCACGACAGGCACGACGGGGCTTAATGTGTTAGCAGCGGCGAATGCGGCTGCGGCAAGGGCGGCGATCAATGCCGCTGATGAAATTGAAGCCATAGATTCATGGCGGACGGGCGCACAGGTCACAAATTGGGCACGGTTTCAGTCAATTCTTAATAATGTAATTGCTAAAAACCGAGCGCGGGGTTTGACCAGTGGCGCGATGACAACGCCCACTGGCACATATCCAGGTTCAAGCGCGTATGCTGGCGGTGTTTTGCTGCCAGATGGTCGGGTTTTTTGTGTGCCATCCGACGCTACTACGGCACGCATTTATGATCCAGCAACAGATACACTAATCACTCCC
>JACCDY010068452.1_pt1 | contig 10145 bp, 8 predicted proteins | sample 7446391 | NCBI WGS metagenome assembly JACCDY01 (sample SAMN15323451, study PRJNA562643) | freshwater metagenome | isolation source: river surface water | place: USA:Blue River Watershed | collected 2017-08-18
AGCGTGATCCTAGTATAGCTAAGGAGGCCGTACGGCGGCATGTGCGAGATGGCGGTCTGGTTTGTAAGTTGTGTGCCCTTGATTTCTCACGCCGATATCGGATGGGCGCTGGAGAGCACTGCCTTGAGGCACACCATAAACTGCCCTTATCGCTTCGCTTGGTAGCCGCTCGTACTAACCTCGAGGATTTCTTGGTGATTTGCCCTTCCTGTCATCGGGTGATCCACAAGGTTCGTGCCTTTGACGAAGAATCGCTTTCAAGGCTTCTAAGAACGGTTGCATAAGCCATACTTTTAGCATCAATCGGCCAAGTGGGGCTTTTGGCCTTGTGCTAGATTCCTTACGACTACCTCGCCAGCCCCGACCTCGCCGTCGACTTCTGGGCCATCCAAGACATTATATCAAAATGGCAGAATGGCTTGCACTTGAAGGTCTCTTTCAGGGGTCTTTAGGAGCGAGACTTTCTTCGAATCCCATCCTCTCCGCCACTTTGAGGCCTATTTACCCCTTCTAACGGGGTAAATAGGCCTGAATCGTTAGCAGACTTAGGCAGGATTAGCAGAGTTAGGCAATAACTTGTCCGCAAACTGTCAGCAAAGACCCCCGAATTTTTGCGCTATGTTTTCTCAAACTCAAGCTTGCGGGCTGGATAATCCGATTCAAGCTTTCCACGTGAAAATTAAGTTCATCGATTTGTTCGCTGGCATAGGTGGATTTCATCGTGCGATGAGCTCCTTCGGCCATACCAAAGGAGAGTGCGTCCTGGCCTGCGAGATGGATCCTCATTGCCGTAAAGTTTACGCGGCAAATTTCGGCGCACCCAAGTTTTTCCCAGTCAATATACGCGAACTGACACGCGATGATATCTCCGACGAGAAGTCAGAGGTAGAGCTGGCCGAAGTTAAGAAACGTGTTCCTGCCCACGATGTTCTTTGTGCCGGTTTTCCGTGCCAGCCATTTTCAAAGTCAGGCAAGCAGCATGGAGTTAAAGACAGAACCAGGGGCACGTTGTTTTTCGACATCATGCAGATTGTTAGGGCTAGGACCCCAAAGTATATTTTTTTGGAAAATGTCCGAAACCTGGCTGGCCCTAGGCATCAGAAGACGCTCGAGATTATCACGCAGTCGATTCGAGATGAAGGTTACGCGGTTCTGGATGAACCTATAATTCTGTCACCTCACTTGCTTTCAGTTAAGCAGGGCGGGAGTCCTCAAATTCGCGAGCGTGTATTCATTCTCGCGATTAAAGGGGGGCATAATGTGCCCCAATTGAGGAAGATTGCCGATGCCGTCGAGCTCATCAGGGGCGGTCGTTCTGATTGGGATCCCAATGACTGGCGGATCGCCGATATTTTGGAGCCAGATTCTGGGATCCCAAACGTTTCGAAATACCGTGTCTCAAAATCAGAGGCCGCATGGCTGGATGCGTGTGATGACTTCGTTAAAGTGATCCCTTGTGATGATCTGCCTGGATTCCCTATTTGGGCGGGTGAGTTCCCGGGGTTTTTGAAGAAGGCGCCAAACTTGAGCGATCCTGCTTTGCCGGCTTGGAAGGCAGATTTCTTGGCCAAAAATTATCACTTTTTCTGCAAAAACAAGGATGTCATAATGCAGTGGTGGCGGAGGCACGGTGTAGAAAACTTCCCGGCCTCACGTCAGAAGTTCGAGTGGCAAGCCAGGCGATATCACAAGACACAGAAAGGGCGTACTATTCGTGACTTGGTAATACAGATGCGCCCAAGCGGTATTAGGGTCAAGCCACCGACATATTTGCCTGCGCTGGTCGCTATTACACAGACTTCGATTATTGGTCCGGGGGTTGCGAAGGGCGGGGTCAGGGAGTATCGAACATTGACGCCCTCGGAGGCTGCGCTTTTGCAAGGCATGCCCCGAGATTGTTTTTCCCTTCCAGGCGGCGAAGTTCAGGATGCTATAGCCTACAAGCAGCTTGGGAATGCCGTTAACGTAGGTGTCATACGATTCCTAGCCGAGCGTCTTATAGGCTGAGGTTTGTCAGCCCTCTTTGATCATCGCCAACAACTTGCGCATTGTTGGAGTGGGGATGATTGCCGGAACCATAACCCTCTTCTGCCTAGGTTCAGTTTGGCCCTTTTCAATGAAGTCATAGACGTGCAATTGAATAGTGAGGTTACGCTTATCAGCCAACTGCTTATCTCCGACGTAATTGCTGCTGGAACTCTGAAAAGGATTCCATGAGCTTCGTACCACCTGATCATCTTTCATGGCATAACTTCTGCGGAAGTCTTCCCCGGTCTTGGAGCTATGGCCGCTTGGTCGCATGATCATCACTTTGCACATGTCGCCCAATTTGTTCTCATCTTTCAAAACCTTGAGAAGAATTAAGGCGCTATTCCATTCATGGCTATCTTGAGGATCGTTCCAGCTAAGTTCAGATTGTAGGTAATCAAGCACCGTCGATAGCGGAAGTTCGGCCGAAAGATGCTTATAACTGTCTTTCGAAGTTTCGGTACAACTGCTGTCCAATTTAAACTTACCGAGAGACTTTAACTTATCGATTAACGCCAGGTGAGTGACGTTCTGAGATGGTTCAACGAGGAAAGGGCAGTGGGGGTGGATTTCAGAAGGGAGATCGAACTGAAGGGTCTCGAGCGACTGAATGTTTTTCCGTGTCAGTTTCATTCCCGGGTGCAGCAGAAACTCGCGCTTCCAATCCTTCAATTTTTTCCCCGATCTGTCCATGGCTGCGAGTTTGCCGCGCATGTCTTCCTCATGGATAACGTAGTTTTTATAGGCCTCGGCGGTCTCGGGTGTAAGGTATACCCGGCAAAGACCTAGGTAGGGCTTTCTGTAGCCGAAAAACCTCGCCCGCTGCTGCATTGAGTCGAATTGGCCTTTCTCGGAGCTTCTAGGCATATAGGTGACTGTAAGCCCTTCGACCGTGAAGCCTACGCCGAGCACTTCGCCTCCGATTAATATGTGCGAATAGCTGTTGCCCCACTTAATTTCTTCCTGGTTTCTTGGGTTCGAGTTGACGGCTTGAACTCCCTTGCGTGCTTCACCAATAGCGTCTCGGAAAAAGTCCAATATAGTCTGGAATGGGCTGATTTGCGGGTATGTCGACTTGAGGCTTTCGTGAGCTTTACGGATTACTTTGTGAAACTCCGGGGCTTCGCCGCGAATGCTTAAGCGATCTTCGAAATCTGACAGAAGAACGGCAACGAACGACTTATATCTCGCATGCTTAATTGTCTGGAAGTGCGGATGAATGAGCATCGACCTGCAGGCGTTCGGGAGCCTTTGTTCACCTTTGGCGCATCCATCTGCAACTCCGACAAGGTAGGTGATTAGAGCTTCTCTTAGGGACTCAGGTGCAGAGTCCATTTTCGTATCCTTCTTTGTTTTACCTTTCGAATTAGTCGTCTCAATCTCCGCGTCTTTTATTTCAACTATCATTTCTCGCGTAAGGGTGCTCGTGAAGAAGTCTTTTCCTCCCACATACTGTGTTCCTGGCGTTAGGATCTGGCAGAAGTCAGGAGAGACACAGTCAGCTATGTGAACCAAAAGGGGTGCCTGAGGAGTTGCCGTGTATTGTAGGTAAGTATGTTTTTTGAACTTAGACCGTAGCTGTTTGATTGCAGCATAAACAGCGCTTTCTGATTTGCTGTCATGTTGCGTATTAAGCCCGGCCATATGTGCCTCGTCGTCGATGATCAGTGTCGGCGTTGAGTCGATTAGCGATGAGTCGACGAGGTGGACCGCTTTGGTTAAAGCGTTGATTCGAGCCCTGGTCTTAAGAAGCAGACAAATGACAGCCCTTTCATCGTTCGGCGCCTTATTCCATGCATTAAGGGTGCTAGAGATAAAATCTTTCTTCTCTATATCTGGATTACGAATGGCAGAAAATAAGCTAACATTCGCCTGAGCGTTAAGATCTTGGACTAAATCTTTCTCAAGTCGGTCAGCATTCTGTTCGAAAAGTTTGTTAGTAACCCCGCATAGAACGATAATGATGCCATAGCCATTGTCCCGGGCTATGCTGGATACTGTTGTTAGGCTCAGAGTTTTGCCACTTTGTACGTATCCTACTACGAGCCCAGTCGGCGTGGTAGTTGTGCTGTGCGCTTTAACATTTGCTAGAATACTAGCCGATTCATCCACAAGTAGTTTCAACTGCTCTTTGCCTATCTTCTTCTCGACCGAGCTGCAGAGGGCGTCAGTAGCTCTTCCGGGAGAGGGAGGGGTAGTGCTCATTGTATGTCGTAAAGGGAGTTAGATCCGGACAAAACACTCGAGAGCGTCTTGGTGATGTTTCTAACCATGACGCCAGTGTATGTGTTCCCGCTCAGTTTGCTCTGTGCCTGCGCGTAAGACGTCGCTACGGCGAACCTGAGTATGATGTCGTAGAACTCAGTATTACGATTGATGTTATAGTTGCAGGCGAATTTGTCGTCAAGGTTAAGACAAATTTTGCATGTAACTATTGATTCTGCGTCGTTTCTAGAAACTTCGCTTTCAAATAAAGGTTCGTTGTTTCCGCCGTTGATAGTCTCGATGTGAAATTCCCATGTTTCCCCCGAGATTGGCAGGCTGAACTTTTTTGTCCTGAAGGCTTCCGGTGCTGGGTTGTTAGTTGCTGGAATGACGACGCTTGTCTGCTGCCCGGACTCAGTTACTTCGGAAAGCTTGTCCGCATTCTTTTTGATGTCCTCTTCGAGGGCATCGTTTGATTTGTCGATGGCCTTCCCGCTTTTTTCGGGATCATCAAATCCTTTAACGCGATATTTCTTTGCCTGAACGATCAAGTTGAGTGGATCAGCGCTGAGTGCTTTCCCGATCTCCTCAATTACTTTTTCCTCCTCCTCTTCCTCGGCTCCCCAGATGATGCCATCTTTGGTGTGTGTGACGGCAAAGCCTTCCATGGTTAGTTCACCGTATATTCTTTGGTAGGGGAAGGTGGTGGATTTACCAAATATTTCCTCAGGCCTGTAGGGCTCACTGGCGCCAACAATCACTCGATTCCGTCTAAAAAGGTAAAAACCAGCTTTGCTTGTGCTGGCCACTGCAAGCACCTTGGCAAAGCCGTGGATCCGCCTTCCGTTGCTCAATGTGATGTCGATGGGTTTCTCCCACTTAACTTTCTCCGAGGGACCTCCTGGATATGCGGCTTCGGCGACCAGTGCTGGCATCTCTTCAAATTTCAATTGAACGTCTTCGCTGTTCCCGTCTTCGCCTTCGTCAAAGACCCGGATGACGATTTCGTTACTACGTAGATATAGCCTGTAAATATCGGCGAGATGTTCCTTAATCCGTCGGACTTGCTGGCCGTTTACCTTCCGGCTTAGGTTCGTTAGGATAATCTCGGTTCCGTGCGGTGTTGATGGGCGTTTTGGTGAGAACGTTGGGGTAATAATTCCCACCCGCTCTTTAATCATCTTTTCTACATCAAACTCAATTACGCCTGTTTCGCTATCATGGATGCTTGTGGTGATGACTTTCCAGTTGTTTGAGAGCCAGATTGAGGCGGTCTTCATACCCATCCCGAATTCATTTAGACCACTCCTGTCAGGCGGGAGTTCAGCAGGCTTGAAAGCTCGCGGGTAATCTTTCTTGGCTATCCCGGCTGCATTATCTCTAACAGAGATTCTATTTCTCCCAATTTCGATTTCGACCAGGAGTTTGTAGTTTGGATCTAGTCGCTTGAGCGCTGCCTTATTGTTTTCCCAGCTGGAAATGGAATTGTCGATGTATTCAGCCAGGGCGTACTGCGGCTTGTACGGTAAATGCCTGATAACATTAAAAATGCCGACGTCGGGCCTGACATCGAATGAATCGGACTTTGACATGAAAGGAGTAGGGGGTAACACCTATGAGTAACCACTTTTGTTGGCAAGTAGTTACCCCGTCTTGGCTTCTATTACTTCCTAATGATGAAATCAGAAAGACCAAGAAAAGCTCTAAAGGCGGCATGTAAGGCAATAGGCATACCTTTTAAGCAGGAGTATGCTTCGGCCGGCGGCCAGGTTCAGAAGAGGTTCTTCCGAGATCTTGCTGATGCAATTGGTATGGATCCAACTAGATGCGGACGGCTCGAGAAGGTCGCCTTAGCTGCAGCTATACTTGATTACTTCGGCATCCAATTTAATGACTCAATGCAAAGTGTCGGCAGCCGAATAACTGATAATTGGTTCGATGCGGTAATGCCCAAGTTGAATGAGATTGCGGGTAAGGATAGTTATGGAACGCCGTCAAGGGCTATACCCCCGATTTTCCTGGAGGGCGATGAGCGCATCGCCGAACATTATCAAATTGAGAGAAACCGTTCTGTGGTCACTCAGTTAAAAGAGCAATGCTTGGATAAAAGTGCTCGCGGCTTTATAAATTGTCATGCCTGCCGCGTTGCACCAGGCGATTTGCACTCCGTAGAGATCATCGAGGCCCATCATATTATTCCCGTTTCAATTGCTGGATTCCGTGCGGTTAAGTTCGAAGATTTTATTCTCCTGTGTCCCAACTGTCATCGCGCCCTTCACGCAGGGGCTAAACTTGAGAGATAGGATCATGGATGTTGGAGCCCGTCCTGCTATTCTCGAGGACTTTGTTATTGGACCTTCAGTTCAGGCTGATGCCGTGCAGCTTCAGGTGCCTCGACAGCAGTTCGCGGTCTGGACGGCGCCGTGGATCATCCGGAAGGCGCAATTCCTGGCCATGGAGTGGTGCATACTTGGACCCCCTGGCGCGCTGGTTCAGTACGATCTTCATGGCTCCGGGGTCTACCCCTACAATCCCGTAATCAAATAAGTTGTGGATGTCCGCTCGAAGCAGGATGCCGTTACGGGTCTCATTTGTATGAGCGCCTCGGTAAGGTCTGATGTGCGCAGCTTCGAGCCCTTCTGATACATCATATTCGGTGGCGGCGCAGCGCGAACCATACGCATCGAGTAGATCTAGGCGGAACTTGGCTTGGCCCTGACGGATTGCTTGGCGGGTCTCCTGGAACTTCCGCGTGTCAGCATTAATGTCCAAGGGTTCGGCTGTGATGCCAGGATCTACAGATAGGGTGCCGCTAGCAACTGAAGTGCCCATGAGGAAGAAGTACCCCGTTCTTGGGTTATAATCTGTGACATATGCCAGACCTAGGATTTGGTAGCGACCAACATCTAATTGGCGAATGACTGCAACCGGCACTGCATCCTGCATGTTTTTCAGTAGCGCCTTGTTTCTCCAGATTGTCTCTGGTGGTGCATCACCCCTTATCTCGTGACGATAGAGATAAGTCCATGAACCGTCATTTTCGAACACAGGTTCTTTGTCGGAGTATAGTTCAGTCGCACCTTTGCCTGTTGATGATCTGATGCTTAAAACGTAGTCGCTAAAGTCTGGTTTGTGGATGCCTGCCGCTTGTGTTGCCAGAAACACGCCCCCATTGGTCTTCATTGGCCAGCTAAGGGTGATTTCTTGTCCGCTGCGCTCTAAGAACCAGAGCAAGCCCTCCTGCTGCCTTTTGTCAGGCAAGGCCAGGATGCGCTCCTCCAATCTCATTTCAGACCATGGTGGGGATGCCCCGGCTCGCTATCAAGTGGGTTCTGTAATTTACGCTCTACACATGCTTTATAATCACCCGGGAGGCAGATTGGCCCTCGGCCGTAAGAAGGGGCATTCGAGAGCTCGGGATCGCCTCGAGGCGTCTTGAGTAGGCTAATCAGTATAAAGCTTGCGCGCTAAATTTGATACTCAAATCAGAATCCGTCCTCGGCAATGCGCGTTTCGGCTTTCTCGTTTTATTTACTGCAATAGTGTCAGGATGTGTGTTTATGACTATCCGGCCCGACCCCATTTCACAAAACGTTTATTGCACTCTTCTGCTGGGAGCCAGGCATTTTTAACCAGCATCAGGCGCAAAGCTTTTCCCAGATTATCACCTGAAGTAATTCGGTTATCGAATAGCGAATCCATAATCATAAAAACGCCGCTGAACTCGACGTTGAGTCTCCGTGCGCTTTTCCTGAGTCTCCCGTCGTTTGTAAGCAGGCGCGCGTTCATGTCTTTTGCCAAGTACAGGACTGAGACGTCGGGCAGACTTAATCCCGAGCTTTCCGCCTGTTTTCTGGCGAGTAGCTGTGCGAGATCATCGGCGTCATACTTTGTTATCCTCGCATGTTTTTTGAGCCAAACTGCAATGTGTGGCGATTCTTTGCGAATCTCCTCTACCACGAAGTCAGTTGTGACCGTCTCAAATTTCAGGTGCAAATAGTCATCAAGTAGATGGCCATTAAATAGATCAATTAAGACGCTTGAATCTTGAATGACGATTTGGTTCAAACTGGGGCCTTTCCGATCGTCATTCTTTGACGAATGTCAGAGATCCGACACTTGGCTAGTGCGGCAGCCTTGGATATGGTTATGAATTCCTCAGCTAGTGCGTGTAGCAGGTGCTGTTCGAATAGAGCAGGTTTCTCCTTACCAATATAATGCCCGGGCTCATTCCTGTGCCACCTGGCGCTCCTGTAGTCTATCATCGCTTTCTTAAGTTGTCCTTCACTGATCAGGCCAACCTGATAGGCGCGGTGATAGAGTGCAGCTATTGAGAGGCCGTATCGCTCTTTTAACTTAAGGAGTTCGCTGGGAAGAAGCTGCCTTCTTTTGTCTGCGCCAAGTTCCATTTTGAGCGTCTCTGAAGGCATCAGAAACGCACCGGCAAATCGGTGGCAGAGTTTCTCTTGCATCTTGTTGGGTAAAGATTCCTCAATCTGCATTACTAAGTGTCCAAGTTCATGGGCCGCGGTGAAGCGCATCCTGACTAGGTCGGTTACGGATGGGTGATCATTTAGCACTACTACGGGGAAGTCCCCGGATCGACCGCTTACCCCGTAGAAACTCTTACTCGTTGACTCAATATGTACGAGGATGCCTCTTGACTCCAAGAGTTCAACTACGCTGGGAATCGCATCTTGCCCCAGATTCCAGACTTTGCGTAGTTTATTGGCAGCTTCCTCTGCCATTTCGGCCGTCGAAATTTTCCCGAAATTCTCAAGCGGAGGTTCAAATGATGCCTTAATGCCGATGTCGGCATGAAGTTCATGCATGCGTTCAAATTCAAGCTCAAGCGAGCCTCGCAACTTGCGCTGATCCGAAGCGGTAAACTTAGATAGCCGGCGAAACTCTACTGATTCAAGAGTCCTCGGACTTCCGTTAAGGAGGTCATCGGGTTGCACATTCAGAACCTCACAAAGCTGCAATAGGTTAGTTGAGTTTGGAAGAGACAGGCCATTCTCGTATTTGCTGATGGCTTGTCGGCTAAGGGTGTTGTGCATTTTGGCTCTGAGCTCAGCTAGGCTGAACCCTTCGCGTTCGCGGAATCGGCGCAGGCGCAGGCCGAACCCCCGTTTTATATCGGTTATGCTCATGGTGCGGGACGGTTGACAAATTTGCAAAAAATGTATTTTTTGTCAACCAAATCGTTTTTCAGGCAGCATGACGCGCTGGGGGCCAAACAAGGGGTCAGGCCGTTACTCGTCAGGTGCTGATACTAAAAGCGTGTATAAAGTGCGGATTTAGTATCAGCAGATTTAGTAACGGCCTGACCCTTTTAAGCGTAAGCTGCGGCCCGAAGGACGGTTGCGGCGTGGAGGCGGGCGGTGTGTTCGCGGTTCCGGTTGTAGCCGCCGCCGTAGAGGACAACGGTGGGAATGCCGGCCTGGGTGACTAGGCTGAGCACGTACTCGTCGCGGGCGGCGAAATGTCCGTCGTTCAGCTTCATCTGTCCGAAGCGGTCGTCCTCATGAGGGTCGGCCCCGGCGATCCAGAAGAAGGCCGAACACGGGGTCAGGCCGTTACTCGTTAGGTACTGATACTAAACCCGTCGATAAATTGCGGATTTGGTATCGGGCCGAAGACGGGGTCAGGCCGTTACTCGTTAGCTGCTTATACTAAACCCGCCGATAATGTACAGATTCGGTATCAGTTTGATTTAGTAACGGCCTGACCCTTTATGAGCGTAAGTTGCGGCCCGAAGGACGGTAGCGGCGTGTAGGCGGGCGGTGTGTTCGCGGTTTCGGTTGTAGCCGCCGCCGTAGAGGACGACGGTGGGGATGCCGGCCCGGGTGACGAGGTTGAGGACGTGCTCATCCCGGGCGGCGAAGTGGCCGTCGTTAAGCCGCATTTGG
>JACCDY011063187.1_pt1 | contig 10141 bp, 10 predicted proteins | sample 7446391 | NCBI WGS metagenome assembly JACCDY01 (sample SAMN15323451, study PRJNA562643) | freshwater metagenome | isolation source: river surface water | place: USA:Blue River Watershed | collected 2017-08-18
ACGTAATAAATGGGCGTCGTTAAATAGAACGACTTAGGCGCGCTGGACATAGACAGAATTCTATCTACTTCTCATCAATCATGATGTCAAAGACTTTGCGCTTAGGAATATGAAGTTCCTTCGCAGTCATCGCAATCGCTTCTTTACGGGTTATTCCTGAGGATTCATATCGATGAACAATTGCAGCAATCTCACCATCACTTAACTCTTGTGTTGAGGCATCAAAGCCTGCAACAACAATTGTGAATTCGCCCAACATCTCTTTACTGAGAGTCCATTCATGTAGTTGGGCAAGAGATCCGCGGACAACTTCTTCATAAGTCTTTGTGATTTCGCGACAAATTGCGCCTTGTCGTTCTGCTCCAAATGCACGACTAAGAGCCCCTATCGTTTCGGCAATTCGGTGTGGCGCTTCAAAGAGAACGAGAGTGCGAAGTTCATGAGCACGGTCTTCACACCACTGATCACGAGCTCCAGATGTGCGTGGCGGAAATCCATCAAATGCAAAGCTATCGGTTGGTAAACCCGATAACGCTAGTGCTGCAAGAACGGCGCTCGGACCTGGAATTACTGAAACTTTGAAACCTTTATCGATAACCATTCGTACGGCGCGATATCCCGGATCACTTACTGATGGCATACCCGCGTCGGTTACCAACAAAACGTTATGGCCAGAAATTAACTTTTCAGCAATCTCATCTAGTCGTGCACTCTCATTTCCTTCGAAGAAAGAGAAGATCTGAGCTTTGCATTCGATTCCTAGGTCTTTGCAAAGTCGCAAAAAGCGACGAGAGTCTTCAGCTGCAATGAACTCGGCTTGCGAGATAGCTTCCTTAAGGCGAGTTGAGGCATCTCCGACATTCCCTAAAGGAACCGCCGCCAGAATCAACTCACTCATGGCGTCATTATGGCGGTCAGTATCCTTATCCATCATGAACGCTATTTCACTGCGCCATCGCAAAATCATGGGATTAGCGCTCGTGCTCACTTTTGCAGCTCTCACGAGATTTATTAACTTGGGACGCCCCGGAGAATTAGTTTTCGACGAGGTGTATTACGTTGATGGCGCCCGAGATTTCCTCGCCTCCGGAGTGGAGCTCGATAAAGGGTCGGCTGAATTCATCGTTCATCCCCCGGTTGGAAAATGGGCAATCGCCGCAGGAATCAAAGTATTTGGCGATGATCCCTTTGGATGGCGTTTTAGCGCAGCTTTAGTGGGTTTACTTTCCATCGCCCTCATATTTTTTATCACCCGAAAACTTTTTAACTCTTATTTCCTCAGCATCACAGCAGCAACCTTGATGTCTCTCGATGGGCTACATCTCGTAATGTCTCGCACCGCGCTACTCGATATTTTCTTATCATTCTTTATTTTGCTGGCTTTCTACTTCTTAATAACAGATCGATTATGGCTCGCGGGAATAGTGATGGGCTTAGCGCTTGGCACAAAGTGGAGCGCGGTTTATGTTCTAGCCGCTCTTGGCATTTATCTTTTGCTCCGCGACAAGAAGTTTCTTCTCACTCCCATTCAATTTGGAGTTGTTCCGTTTTTTGTCTACCTCTCTTCATGGACCGGTTGGTTCATTAGCAATGAAGGCTGGAGCAGAAATCATTCATCAAATCCACTTATCTCTTGGATTCACTATCACCGAGAGATGCTTAACTTTCATACTGGATTAACTACGGAACACTCTTATGAAGCTAGTGCCTGGAATTGGTTAATACTAGGTAGGCCAACTTCATTCTTCTACGCAACCCCAAAAAATTGTGACAGCGAAAGTTGCTCGCAAGAAGTGCTGGCAATTGGAACACCTTTCTTATGGTGGGCTGGAGTGATTTCAATTTTTATTGCAATCGGGTATTTCATCTATCGCCGCGAACGTGGCGCTGGCTTGATTCTGATGTTCTTGCTTGCGAGCTACCTACCGTGGTTAGCATTTCCAGAACGGACTACTTTCTACTTCTACTCCATCGCCTTTGAACCATTTTTGATTTTGGTGATCATTTACGTTATTGCCAAAGCACTGGAAACTCCTGAACTCCAAGGAGAGAGAAAGAAATATGTAATGGCTGGAGTGGGGCTTATCGCCTTATGTTTTGCCTACTTTTTCCCGCTTTTTGTGGGTGGAGTCATGACCTATGAAGACTGGTACTCACGGATGTGGTTTACGAGCTGGATTTAGTTATTCACCAGCTGCGCGCTGAGTGCGGAGATGTTCTTCAATCTCATCGGCTTGAACTTGATCAAATACTTGATCTGACGCTGGAGACATTGCTTCACGCATAGCGCGCTCTTGAGCTTCGCTCCATGCTCCGGGAATTGTTAAATCAATAACGCGACGTTGCGGCGCAGCTTTGGGGGCGCCGACATATCGAGGAGCAGGAACAGCGGTTGGCTGCCAAGTTTGGCCACTCTCTTGTGCGCTTCCTTTTGGCAAAATCACAATGCTCTGAACTTCGCGGGTATAACTTGTGACCCGCTCCGAAAGTGGAGTCCATTGCTCTGCGTTTTCAAATTCTTCAAAGATAGATTGTTTGGTCGAAGCGCTCTTGGAGCGAGCGATAATTTCCGAGTAATTCCGTGATGATGGTTTTGCAGTCACTCCTGCGACCGAACGAGCACGTTTCTCTTCTTCCTGTAGGAGATGTATTTGGTGACGAGCATTAACAACGTAGAGAGTAAATGCTGAGACCGGAAGTGTGAGAACTATGGGAGATACAAGACCCACTATTGCAAATATCGAGAGCACAATTGTTAAGCCAATGATTGAAAAGAAGAGAATGCGTCGAATCGCAATCTGTTGTTCTTTTTTCTTGGCAAGCGCTTCATAATCTGGCGCCTCATTACCTGAGGTAAGTCCTACGACTTTCATCGTCTTCTCAAATTTTTCGACGGTGCGGCCCGAGACTTCCTCATGGGTCGAGATCCAGCGTGGGAGGAAATAGGCAATCCACATTCCTACGATGATTAAGTAGATAAGTCCTGAGCCCACGAAGCCCAACCCTAAAGGTAACAATTGGACTTTTCGGGTATTTCCCCCGTATCGCTAAAGAAAATTTCTACCTTAAATTCTTGGATTCTCTTTTACAAAACAGAGGTGGTCGCGCCAATCACCATCAATATGAAGATATCGGGGACGTAAACCTTCAAAGATATAACCTGCTTTTTCTGCCACTCTTTTCGAAGCTGAGTTCTCAGGTCTTAGATTAATTTCGATGCGGTGTAAACGAAGTTCTTCCAACCCGTATCGAGTGACCTCTCGTACGGCTCGCGTTGTGAGCCCCTTATTCGCATGGTCTTGAGAGATCCAATAACCAATATGGCCTCCGCGATAGGCGCCATAAGAAATGCCACCCAAAGTAATTTGGCCGATAAGTTCTCGGTTAAACCAGATAGCAAGTGAGATGGATCGACCCGCTCTGCCCTCGCGGTTATGAAACTGCACCATTTCAATAAAGGTCGGAAGGTTTCGATTCTCTTCTGAAATCGGAGATGTTGCCTCCCATGGGGTTAACCATTCCCGATTCTTCCGTCGCACCGAGAGCCAGGCTCCGCGATCTCTTATTCGTAACGGACGTAAAGTTAATTCACCCTCTGCAAGTACTAGGGGCCATTGGTTGCGTGAAACGCGAGCCATGAGAACTAATTAAACCTACGCTCTAGAACAAGTACATCTACTTCTTCACCGGCGCGTGCACCGCTGGCAGATTCTGGGATCACAATCAGACCCGTTGCATCGGATAAACCAACGAGATCACCTTGATTCTCTATGGCAGTGATGAGTCTGCGGTTGGGATTGTCGGTTGAGAGAATTCCACGAATAAATGAGTGACGTCCGGTTTCGCTGGCGACATCATTGGTGAGCGTTGCTTTAATTACAGGGCGATGGATGTCATACAAGCCCATCATGTTTCGGATCATCGGACGAATAAAAAGTTCTGTGGAGATGTAAGCAAATATTGGATCACCCGGTAGAGCTACGACTGGAGTTTTATCTGGACCGATAGCTCCAAAAGCATGGCGTCCTGTGCCTTCGATAAGGGGAGAGACCTCGCGGATAGTTCCGAGTTGAGACAAAACAGAATGAATGAGATCAAAAGATTCATCATGGCTCTCACCGCAAATCACAATGAGGTCAGAGCGCACTAGTTGATCTTCAACAATATCTTTGAGCGCTTCAGCTTTTTCCGGAATTGTGTGTACCCGATATCCAACTGCGCCCGCTTCTTTTACTGCGGTGGTTAGCAACCATGAGTTAGTTTCAAATTCGTCTTCGCCATCGCGAAGAGGTGAGCCCGGCTCAACTAAATCGTCGCCAACAGAGACCACTACAACTCGGGGCTGGGGACGCGTTGGAAGATGGTCGAGCCCCAACGATGCTGCTAATCCAATCTGAGTGGATCTAATTCGAGAGCCAGATTTCATTACTACTCGTTCGCCCGACGTCACATCAAGAGCAAGAGTCGCGCCATGTGCATCAAGCAGCGGCATATCAAATGCTGCAAGTGGCTTGGCCAGCGCCAGTAATTCAGCAGCTAAGTCTGCGACCTTTATCGTTTCGCTCACGCCGCAACCATACTTTGAACCTACGCTATTCCCGTGGATTCAACTAACTCCGTGACGCAAATCAAGTCAGAATTGCGAAAGAGATTTCGCGCAGAGCGAGAGTTTCTTCTTGTTGATTCGAGTTGGCAACATCTGCTGGACGCTAGCGAAGTAAAGAGTGCGCTGGTCGTCGCGAGCTACTTCTCCTATGGAGATGAACCCAATACTCATGATCTCAATCAAGCGCTTATTGCACTTGGGAAAAAATTACTCTTGCCGCGATTACGAGATGATAAAGATCTCGATTGGGTTATCTGGAGTGGAAGAAATGAAGATCTCATCTCCCGAGGCTTAGTTCACGAACCCGTCGGCGATATTTACACCGGAGATATCGATGTCGTGATCGTTCCTGCACTTCATGTTGATCGCCAAGGCAATCGTTTGGGGCAGGGCGGCGGTTCATACGATCGCGCTCTTGCCCAAACTAGCGCTTGGAAAGTAGCGCTGGTATATCCAGGTGAATTAACAAGTGAAGAAGTTCCGCGAGAAGTTCACGACCAGCGCGTCGACGCTGCTGCAACGGCGGAAATTCTGGTGCGGTTTACAGAACAGAATTGAGGTTTCGCGCCATCACGAGGCGTTGGACCTGATTGGTACCTTCATAAATCTGAGTGAGCTTGGCATCGCGCATCATTCGCTCGACGGGATAGTCGCTTACATATCCATATCCACCAAGCACTTGAACTGCATCGGTCGTTACTTTCATTGCGACATCGGTCGCGTAGCACTTTGACGCTGCAGAGAAGAAGGTGAGATCGCTAGCAAGGTCTTCACTCTTACTTGCAGCCGCGTAAGTGAGTTGGCGAGCGGCAGCAATCTCCATCGCCATATCTGCCAACATAAATTGAACCGCTTGAAAATCAAAGATCGGCTTTCCGAATTGTTTTCTTTCATGCGCATATTTTGTAGCAACTTCAAATGCACCTTGTGCAATTCCTAAAGCTTGGGCAGCAATAGTGATACGTGTATGGTCAAGGGTTTTCATTGCTAACGCAAAACCAGCACCAATCTCACTAATGCGACGGTCATCGCCAAACTCGACGTTATCAAAATAGACCTCACGAGTTGGTGAACCTTTAAAGCCCATCTTCTTCTCATGTGCACCGAAGGCGACTCCTGCATCGCTCTTCTCTACAACGAAAGCGGTAATTCCCTTTGAACCTTTTTCCGGATCAGTTGATGCAAGGACAGTGTAAAAATCTGAGAAGCCAGCATGTGAGATCCACTTCTTGCTTCCATTCAATACCCATCCATCACCTTTACGTACTGCGCGCGTTTTCATCGCAGCTGCATCGGAACCCGCTTCGGATTCAGAGAGGCAATAGGAGAAACCTTTTCCTTGGGCGAGTGGAGTAAGCCAACGCTTCTTCTGTTCTTCATTTCCACCCAACATCAAAGGAACTGAGCCCAGTTTATTTACCGCAGGAATTAACGATGATGATGCACAAACTCGCGCTACCTCTTCAATGATGATGACAACGCCAAGCGCATCTGCACCTTCGCCACCGTATTGAGTGGGAACGTGAGCGGCTGCTAAACCAGCGCTTTGTAAGGCATCAAGCGCTTCTTGTGGGAACCGCGCATTGGCATCTACATCATGTGCAAAAGGTTGGATCTTCTTATCTGCAAGCGCGCGAACGCTCTCACGCAAAGCTTGATATTCCTCAGGCAGAGTGAAGAGCGATTCCATAGTGCGAATACTACTTATCTTCTCGTGATGCTAGCTTCTCGAGATAAGCGTTGTATTCCGCTAGATCTGTGGCAGATCTCTTATCGGCCCGCTTTGCCTCACGTGCATCGCTTCTCATCCATTGAAGGAAGGTTGCGATGAGGGCCACAACAATCCGCATCTCTCCCATCGCCCAACCGATCGCCGCACCGACTTTCTGGTCACTCAGTAAATCTGTGGCCCACGGTCTTTCAAGAAGTTGGTAATACCCACCATCAATGAGATTGTTTGCTGACATGAGCGCTACTGAGAAGAAGGCGTGAATACTCATAGCAGCTAGCAAGATCACAACTCTCACTAGATGATGAACTTTTCTCGGATTGGGATCTATCCCAACAATGACATGGAAGAAAAGTAAACCTGCGCCAATGAAATGAAGATCCATAATCAGGTGACCAAAGTGACCTGACATCAAATCTCCAAACAAAGGCGTGAAGTAGAGCGCAAAGAGTGATCCATCAAAGATTGCTAGCGCTACTACAGGATGGGTCCACACTGCGGTTGGTTTTGAATGAAGGAACGCAATGAGTAGACCACGGGCGCCGCGTTCCTCTTTAGTGCGTCCTATCGGAAGAGTTCGGAGCGCAAGAGTTATTGGCGCGCTCAAGATGATTGCAATCGGCGCAATCATGCTCAAAACCATATGAGCCATCATGTGATACTGGAATGAGAAATGAGCGTAGAGTCCTAATCCCCCGCTCGTCGCATAATCAAGAAGGCTTATTCCAATTGCAAAAGAGATTGTTCTTCCGACTGGCCACTTATCCCCGCGACGCGAAAGTGCAACAACACCACGAATGTAAAGTGCAGTAACAAAGACCAGCAGTCCAAGAATGAGGCCATTTGCTTCATACTCGAAGAAGACTCGAGAGAGCGTGGGTTCTGGCGGCATTGAAATACCCGTTAACTCTCGGACTCGATCAAAAGTAGCTGGAGTAGTTTCCTCGGGCGTAAAGCGATTGAGGACCGCACCGATTCCAAGAATTACAGACATCAATCCAACTTCAAAAGGAAGTAACCATTGCAGATTAATGCCTTTACGAAGCTTGCTAGCCAGAATGAATACAGAGATAGTGAGAGTAACTTTTACTGCAATCAGCGCTCCATAACCCGTAAACCAGCTATCACTTACTCTTAATCGCGTCCAAGCATTAACCACGCCACTTAAAACAACTGCAGTTGAAGACCAGAGCGCGATTGATGAAACTCGAGGAAACGCGAGGGCTTGATCTTCCGTTGTCATCAAGCGAAGTGCAACAACACTTCCAATCCAGCACGTCAGCGCCAAAACGTGAATAAGAAGTGAGCCAATCGCAAGGCTATGACTTCCCAATGAACTTGAATGGCTCTGAAAGACAGGAGCAAGTAATCCGGTGAACGCAATAACCATCAACCAGCACCCTCCACCATTCCGCTTTATCCGCGATGAAAGAAGAAAGACGAGGAGGGCCACAACCACTTGATAGGCAAGGAGTTTTCCTAAGGTAACTTGCGTAATGAATGAACGAATGATTGTGGCTTGAAGAACTTCACTGAGATTTGATTCAAAGATATTTGCCAGTGTTGAGAAGAGATTTCCAATCGCAGCAATAACCCATAATCCTGAGGTCACTTTCAGGAAAGTCTTGGTGCGGTCGGACGAGTCCAGCAAATAACCGCCACGTTCTGGAAGTAGAAAAGAAATTGAAATCAGCGAGCCAACCACCAATACTGATAACGCTGTGTTGGCTATATCGAAGAACACTTCAGGACCTCTAACTCAATTCGCCTAGGTAAAAGTACATCCCTAAGATTACGCCCGTGCCTACATATCAGTACCAATGTAACGCTTGCGATCACGCCTTCGAGGTAGTGCAATCCTTCACAGATGCAGCGATTTCAGTGTGTCCTGAGTGTGGCAAAGATGTCCGCAAGATTTACTCGAATGTAGGGATTGTTTTCAAAGGATCTGGGTTCTATAAGACCGATTCCCAAGCAAAAAAGACTGAGTCCAAACCAACTGCAACTCCACCTGCTCCAACCACTTCTTCAACTCCAAAGACGAGCGAATAGTTATCCGTGATGAGGGGGTTTATCTCCCTTTATCTCATCATCTCTGGAATCATCATTTTCTAAATCGATTTCATCGGATGTAACTGATGGAAGAAATTCACTCATTTCATACCCAGCGAACGTTGTACACCCTTAATGACAAGTGGGAAAGAATTCTTTGGCATTAAACCTTCGATGATGAGCGAACTTGCTCCATGAACAGCAGACCAGACCATAACTTCGCCACCTTGGCGGGCGCTCTTAGTGATCAAACCTTCTCTCACCAAGTTATCTAGACCTTGCTCTAGCAACTTCCACGCTTTACTTTCACTATGGCTTTGATGATGGTCACAGAATCCTCCAAAGATCAAACGATAGAGATTTGGTTCTGCCAGCGCCCACTTAAAGTAAGCACTTCCCATAGCTTCAAAACGATCTTTAGCCCCTCGTGCACCAGTGCTTGTGATTCTAGAAATAGCCTGTTCTTGCATCTCTGCTAATTGTTCAAATAAGACTTCACCCACAGCGGAGACTAAGGAATCCTTATCCTGAAAATAGTGATAACTCGCACTTGGACTAACTCCAACCTCGGCCGATACCGCGCGCAAGGAAAGGTGATCTGGTCCATATTTTCTTACCAAAGAGATAGCTGCTTCGACGAGCGCACTCTCAAGATCTCCGTGATGATAGGAGGACTTAAGAGCTGCTTTTTGCGCCATGGCCAAATCATGCTCCATAACTTGACAATGTTCAAATAGAACTCAATAATCTGAACACTGTATAGATATTCGAAGGGGTACATATGTTTGAGCGTCTGGGTCATCTCATAGCGAAGCGCAAGAAAGCAGTGCTCTCGCTCTTTCTGCTCGCCACAGTCCTAGCAGGCGGCATCGGCTCCCAAGTCTTCAGCCGCTTTGATTCCGGTGGCTACTCAGACCCCAACAGCGATTCAGCCAAGGTCTGGGAATATCTAGACGAAACCTTTAAAGTGAAAGACCCAGCCATTGTTCTTGTCGTTGATGGCAAAGATAAATCCGTTGATGATCCAGAAGTTGTCGCATCGGCTCAGAAAATTGAATCTCAAGTCCGCAGTGAATCCAGCGCTGAGAATGTCATCTCTTATTGGTCAGCTGGAGGCGTTCCTGCTTTTAAGAGCAAGGATGGAAACGCTGGCTTCATCTTCGTTTACTTGAAATCTACGGACTTCACCGAAGTAGACAAGCTTGGCGGTGAATACCAGAAGAAATATGACGGTGCTTTTGAAAACGTTGAAGTGTATGCATCGGGTGGAGCTGTCTTTGCTAATGCAATTAACGGTCGAATCCAAAATGATCTCAAGATCTCTGAAGCTATCTCTATTCCACTAACTTTCTTACTTCTACTCTTCGTATTTGGAGCGATGGCGGCATCTGCGATGCCGTTGATTGTCGGTATTACTGCAATTTTGGGAACTTTCTTAGTGATGTATTTATTGACACTTGTCACCGATGTCAGCATCTTTGCTCTAAATCTCACAACAGGTTTGGGGTTGGGATTAGGTATTGATTACGCACTTTTGATGGTAAACCGTTTCCGAGAAGAGTTAGCAAAAGGTTTGGATAACGAGAGCGCAATTGTGAATACCTTGCGCAGCGCTGGAAAGACCGTCTTCTACTCTGGACTTACTGTCGTTCTTACCTTGATCTCACTCACGTTCTTCCCACAAAACTTCTTGAAATCTATGGGATATGCCGGCGCTGCCGTTGTTGCACTTGCTGTATTGGGCGCACTTATTC
>JACCDY011521259.1_pt1 | contig 10141 bp, 9 predicted proteins | sample 7446391 | NCBI WGS metagenome assembly JACCDY01 (sample SAMN15323451, study PRJNA562643) | freshwater metagenome | isolation source: river surface water | place: USA:Blue River Watershed | collected 2017-08-18
CATAAATAACCGATTAGATTATATTGTATTTTCAAGTAATGATAAATTTACATACAGTATAATTGGTTGTGATGTACAATTTTCTATGAATAGTACTATTAAAACAAAATATTCTGATATTATTCTTTCTAAAGCATTTGAAGGATACAGTTTCGATGATTTTTGTAAATATTTTAAGTCTAATACGCACCTGTTAGATATTATTTTGATTAATATTATTATACTATATTGTATTGAAGGAATATCATTGATTGAACATCAATCATGTATATTTAAAAAATCAATGTCTAAAATACTTTTAAGCGAAATATATGACGAAAACTTTTATATTATGCAATTTTTTGATAAGAATTCTTGTTTAAAATTTATATCTTCGAGTAATCTTATCGAAAAAATTGTAAAAAGTGTTCGTGCAAAAACCCTTACAGAATTAACAATATATAAGAGTATTGTTAATTTTAATCATAATCTCGATACAAACAAAAAAACTGAAGCATCTTCTGATATGAATCAATTAATATTTAATGTTTCTTATGATTTATCAGACGATATAAAAAATCATAAATTGATTGTTAAAAATAAATTAGATGGTTTTTTTCAATATATCAATACTGTTTCAAAACGTATTACTAATGGTGATAAAATTAATATTTATACATTAAATATTGATTCAAAAGTCATTAAAGAAAAAACAGACAGTGAAGAGTATACCAAATATATGGAAACTAAGAAATCTTTAATTGAAGAAAAAAAGTCATTAGAAGATATCATTAAACTTATTGGTGTTGAACCCAATAAGAATATTGAAACAACAAAAACAACAAAAGAGATTAAAACGAATTTAATAAATAATAAATATTGTTCATTCGAAAATCTATATTTAAGAAGAGGACAAGATATCCATCTTTACAATATTGTTGAATCGTTTCAAAATGATAAATCTTTAATGACCGATCTTGGTATTCCTAATAAAATAGGAATTTTATTACATGGTGAGCCTGGTTGTGGTAAAACTACCACAATTATTACCATTGCTAGTTTCTTTAAACGTGATATCTTTTACATTAACCTTAAAGCGATTAAAACAAATGAAGAATTAAAAATGGCTTTTGATTATGCTAATAGTAAACATACTGATGGTGGTGTTATTGTAATTGAAGATATTGATGCAATGAGTGATATTGTTCATGTTAGAAGGTCGCCGTTGGAGTTAAAAGATTCTTCAATGAATACCCTTTTAGGATCGACTGAATCAGATATTACATTGGAATATCTTTTAAATCTTTTAGATGGAACTTTAACATATGATAATTCTATTGTCATTTTAACGACAAATCATATAAAAAATCTAGATCCTGCACTTTATAGAGCTGGTCGTATGGATAACTTGATTGAGATGAAAAAATGCGATCATTATCAAATATCGAAAATATATAAAAGATTCATTCAAAGAGATTTAGATAAAGATATTTTGAACAAAATACCTGAGGATAAATATACACCAGCAGAGATTATATTTCACTTAAAATTATGGGTGAAACGACGAAATGAGGCCGATAATGTTATTATGGAAGAGTTTATATGCTGATTTATATAATTTTCATATATATTATAAAAATATAAAAATGATTTAAAGAAATAATATATATATATATATAATAAAAATGAGTAATTCAACACTAACATATAATGATAAATATCAAATATTTATTAACAAAACTCCCGATGAAATTAAATCCCATATTGATTCAGGTGAATTAGACGAACAAGACATTTATGGATTTTTTAGTCATGTATGCGGTAATAATTTAACAAATGCACAATGGTTATTTTTAAATTATAAAGATATTTGCGAAAAGGTTTTTACACACAAAATTGCTAGAAATCTTGCTGTTCATAACAGAAAAGAAGCATTGCTTTGGTTAAAATCACTAGATTCGCCTCTTATCAAAAAAGAAGTTGAAATGTTTATTTCAAATTATATTTTGGATAAACATGTATTTGACTTACTATGTGAATCCTTTCCTGATATTCATAATGAAATCAAAAGTAGGATAACATATGTTCCTGCAAACTTATCTTTAAAAGACATGTTTGCTAATAACATCAATATAAATAATTCTACTAAACCAACAAATGATATATTTTTTAATCAAATTTGTCGTATTGGAAATCCTGAAATAATTGAATCATTTATGCAATTAAATGATATTGGCAAATATACTATTGGTACAGGTTTTGATAATGGATGTATGTTTAATTTAGATAATGCAAAGTGGTTATATCAAAATTATAAGGATGCATGTGAAAGTTATATTAGTTCAACATGTTTTTTTACAAGGGATTTATTAAACCACAATAAGATTGAAACATTATTATGGTTAAAAAGTCTTAATATTAAGTCATTCTTTTACCAAATTGACTTATTATTCATTCTTCTTATAAATGAAAAAAGTACAGATTGTGATATTTTTAAATTATTATATGAACATTTTCATGACAGATTTCTTTGTTTAAAAAATGAAAGTTTGAAGAATGATGCATAAACATTTATAATTAAATTATTTTTTTAATGGAAAATAAAAATTTATTTTTATATATTTAATATATAAAAATATTGTGATAGAATGTGATAGAATGTGATAGAATATGATAGAATATTTATAACATACATAAAGATTGATATTTATTGTTAAGATCATATATTTCATCAAAATTTTTGATTTTATCTTCTACGTCATCTACCTCATCGGGTAATGTTATAATTATATTATTTTTTTCATCTGCTAATTCAAAAATAGATTGTTTCAATCCATTACTGTATCTCGATACATCACAAACTATTATTGTCTCTTTTTTAGAAGATAATGATTTTATCACATTTATTTTACTATTTGTAATATTATAATTATGTACACCAAATTCTTGCATGAAAAAAATATCTTCTAAATTAGTAAAATCTTCTAACAGTGGAACTTCGTCTATTTTATCGGTAATCCATATTAAATTTTTAATTTCTGTTTTTTTAATCAGCTCTTTTGCAAAATATGTTTTGCCAGATTCTTTTTTACCTATAATTGCTATACGCATTTTATGATTTTGTTGTATGAATTTGTATATGATAGTATGTTATACATTATTTCTTTAAGTAGATTTATGATAATCTTTTCGGTATATACTCTTTATATTCATTATCTTTTAAGTTTGATAATTCATTGTATAAACCTTCATCCGTTTCATGTTCAACCAATTTACATATTTTTTTTGAAGCGGATTTTTTATATGGTTCATAAAAGGAAAATACTTTGTCAAAATCTTGAATATCTTCTTTCTTTCCACATGGATATTGCATTCCTATAATGGTATTTTTTGTTTTTTTAGCAAAATTATATGTCGTTAATGCAGTATCATCACAACAAACTACATCATCAAATACGTATAAAGTATCGTCCTTTACATCTATATTTCCAAAATCTATACTTCCATCGTTTTTTTCATAGTTTCCTATATAAGATATATTCTCTATTCCTTCATAATCACTTAATGATGGAACCTCAAAATCGTATCTTGAAAACCATACTATATTCTTTATTTGGATATTTTTTATCAGCTCTTTTACAAGATATGTTTTACATCTTTTTCTTCTACCAAAAATTAAATATTTCATTTTTATTATATGTAATATATAATAAAAATTTTGATACTCTATAACGAATGAGAAAATGATATTGAAGTTTATTTTTGTTCGTTAGTCTCTTCTAAGAGATACATTATCTCATCAATTAATCGACGATGTGTTATATCCATATTATATCTTATACTATATCCAATTAAAGATTGTTCCAAACATTCATTACAAGAACAATATTGATACTCATTTGAACCGAATAAATCACATATTCCAATAGTTGCACCTTTTATTGTGGTATATGTTCTTATAGATCTATCATTTATTCTTCCATAAAAAGTTTTATCTTCTAAATCACAAAAAATAATGACATTGTGAAAAAGACATTCATAGAAACACACTGTTTCTTTCTGTATCTTTTCTAAAAATATTTTTCTCTTCTCCATCCATATTTCATTATTTTTTCTAAAATAATTGTGCCATACGTTTTTATTTAACCAATTTTCATCATCACAATCTACCATTGTAATATCGTACAAATTGGGACTTTCAATTAATATTTCCAAGTCATAATCATATGGTGCAAAATATTCAATCGGTTCATCGTCATCATATGTACCTTTCTCTTCATACATGTGCCATTCATTATAAACATTTTTTTTATTTATTTCATCTATTTCATCTATTGCATCTATTGCATCTATTGCATCTATTTCATTATCTTCCATATTCAAAATAACGAATCGTATATAATATATAATTTATATATTTTTAAATACAATTTTTAACTAACAATGGTAAATTTTATTTTCAATATTTTTTAATATAAAGAAATAGAATTGAATTTAATATAATAAAATATTTGATATGATGTTTATGAAGATTGGAATATTAAATTTAAAAAGATATGTAAAACAGAATAATTATGCAAAATTTAATAAATTAGTTATTACGCGTAATTTATCTAACAATATCTGTAGAGATTATTGTGAATGTAAGGAAAAGATGAATTATAAAAAAGGATTTTTTGGAGAGCTAGTGAGTGATATATATGATTTAACAAGTTGCATTATAAGATCCATTGTTGTCGGTACAACAAGTAGTTTAATAGTCATTATGGGTGGTCTTTTTGTAATGAAAATTGTCGATGATAAATAGAGAAATTGTCAATGGTAATGAATATAAATATAAAAAAATTGATGGAAAATTGTACTATAATGATTATTGGATTAATAATCATTATAATTTATTTTATATACATATTCAAGTATTGTTTTATTAAACAAACGCGCTTTTTTTCAATGAATACATCACAATCTTCAAGACCCGCTGCCATTAGAAGTCATTTGAAAATTGGATATACTGGAACAGTTATTTCAAATGTTCATTGTCCATTCGATGGTTGTGAGTGGTTTTCTGGTAATGGATCAACTCGTGAAATTAACGGCAAATTAAAGCTACATGTAAAGGTTTGTAAAAAATGTCCTGACAAAGAGACAGCTCAAGATGTCATTCGACAGATTGAAGGGAAACCTACAATGCCTCGCACCGTAGATGCATCAAAATTGGAAAAGAAAGAACGCATTGTTAATAACAACGAGTTTAACGACATATTATGTGATTTTATAGATACATCACGTGATAAGAAGAAATTGGAAAATAGGTTGAAATATGCGGAGAAGTTTGGTGATGAAGAGGATGTTGAACGAAATAAGATTGCAAGAGAGCTTTATATGGCAAATGAGAAAATGAATCATTTAGCCAATATTGCTGGTGTAAAATCATTTCAAAAATGCATCAAGTAATACGATTCACATGATATATGATTTATAATAACATACTTAAAGAAAAATCAATAGATATTAACAAATGAATAATAATACTATTTTTTTAAATGAAAAAGAGGGGGGATTAGGAAATAGTTTGATGAAGCAAGATATTTATATTGTTGGTGGTTATGTGCGTGATAAGTTAATGAATATTTCGTCAAATGATATCGATTTTACATTTGTTATTAATTATGGCGTGGATGAGGGGATAAGTATAGAAAAGGGATTCTTTTTAATGAAAAGCTGGTTATTAAACGAGGGATTTACCATATTTCTTGAAACACCGGAAATGGTAACGATTAGGGCCAAATTCCCTCGAATGGATAAATACAATGAATATATCGGGCAAACTGGTGATTTCGTATTAGCGCGACAAGAGGTTCAATATAACGACAATTCTCGACGTCCGGATTTTGTTGTTGGGACGCTTTATGACGACCTTTTTAGACGCGATTTTACCGTAAATGCCATTGCAATGGATATGGAGGGGAAGTTAATTGATTTTTTCGGGGGAATTGATGATATTCATGGTAAAATATTGCGGACTCCAGATAACGACCCTATGAAAACGATGATGGATGATCCATTGCGTGTATTACGTGCATTGCGATTTTCAGTTACAAAGGATTTTACAATATGCGAACCTTTAATGATTGCCATGAGAAATGACGCAATTTTAGATAAGTTATTTAATGTTGTAAGTGGTGATAGAATAAGAGAGGAACTGACTAAAATGTTTAAGATATCTACAGTGAAAACAATGAGAGCTTTAATTGATTTTGGCGGGGATAGATTTATTGAAAGATTATTTTCGAAGGGTTTGTGGTTAAAACCAACGACGGAGAAACGATAATTGTTATTTTTAATTATTTTTGTTTATGTTTAAAATTACATAGATACAAATATAGACAAAAATGGATTTAAAGAGATTATAATATTGTAATATTATAATACAAAATAAATCATATACAAATATGACTGATATCAAAGAATATTGTGAAAAAATTAATCATATTAAAGATGAATTACTAAAATTAAATGTGATAACAACTAACGTGATAAATGCCAATCAAATACTAAGAGAAATAAATGATGAAATAAAAAAATTAACAAATAATATTGAACGCAATAAAAGAGAAGTTAACGATTATGAAAAACAGATTGATGATATAAAAAAATATATTACAACCAAAGCTCATCTTTATATCCCAGAAACAGACAGCAATGTTGTAAAAATATTAAATAAAGCGAATGCAATTAAAAAAACGATTTTTAACGTCGAAATAAGTTCTGATAATGAAAATAATTATACTGCAAATGGAATGCCTTGTGAGATTGAAAAAAAAATTTTATATACGGATAGTAGAGATAATGATGTTTTTACATTAACTTTAACAGAAAATGCTCTTAGTAAAGGAAAATTTTCAAATCAGGATATACTTAAAGATGATTATGTTCCAGTTGTTGTGGATCAAATGATGAAATTAAATAAACCGATTGAAGTATTTTTTTCAACTGATCCTTATGGGACATATTCTGGATATGATATGTCTCTAGAATTTAAAAAAAAACATGAGTTCAAAGTAATAAGTATAAATAAAAAGACTTTTATTTTAGAAATAAATATTTATTATTATGATGCATGTGAAAATGATCCAATTAAATACATTGAATTCAATAAATATTATTCTTTAAAAAACAATATATTACAGCAAGAAAATAAAATTAAACGGATTCAAGATGATAAACCAAAAATAATTGATCTAATAAATGAATATGCAAATATTGAGAAACAAGTTACATCACTTGGTCATCAAATGTATGAATTATTTCCTGGAATAATGAATTTGCTTAAAAAAGATTCATTTTTTGGCGTGAAAAATGATTATATCAAACCGATTGAACATCTTTTAATTAAAAAAAGATATAGCATAACTCATACTTCTTGGGAAAATAATGGGCGAAATGATCATTGGGAGTGTTTAAGCGAAAATCCAAGTTTATATAGAATTCAAAATTTAAATCGTTATTTGTATAATTCTACTGAAAATAGTATAAGAGACTACTTTAATAAAAATACTATTGAGTTATATACCAATGGATATGGATATTTTTATCTAAATAAAGAAATGCAAGAATTACTTGATATAGACATTGGAAAAACAATTAATGGTGAGGCTTGTATAACTCTATATATCAATGTTTATTATGTAAAATCTAAAATGTCAACAAGACCACCTACACTTGATGAATATATGACTGACATGATAAGAAGTATGTGAGACAAATATACATCATTTGATTACATAAAAAATAATTGTTGGTTGTTTAAAATACGATTATTAACAATTGTAAATTGTTAACAAATTAAAAAAAAATGATTTTTTTAATTTAAGATTTATTTAATGCATACTATATATGTATTAAATAGAATGAATAATATTACTGAGGAATTTATAGTAGATAAATTAAATAATAGTACATATGCATCGACTAATTCAGTTTATGTCAAGTGTAAGAGAGGAAAGTACATTAAATTGTACAATTATAATAATGGAAAAGAGAAGATCGCTATTTTTAAAGTATCAGAAGATAATTCAATTGCGACTGATGAAATTATCTCATTAAATACATTACAGAGAACATATATGAATACGCCATTTGGCATGAAAATTAAAGGAGTATATATTGAGAATGAGAATGATGATAAGGATAATAAAAATGAGAACAAAATAATTAAAGAGATTGATTCAGCAACATTTGTTGCAAAGAATCTTTCGCCTAAAGTGAATACAAATATTCAAATTACAGACGATATTCTTGACGATATTTTATTTGAATTAAATGGTGTTGTTGTAGCAAATGATTTAGCATTATCTTATAAAAATAAAATTGGTTTATATCCCATTGAGATTAAAGAGGTGGATTGTTGGATTATTGGTTCCAATACCAAAATTAAAATAATATCGACTGATAAATCAATAAATATTGATTGTTCGAGTAATGCAGAATTATTCAACGGTAATTTTAATTTTCTTGAGATGGGTATCGGTGGTTTAGATAAACAGTTTGAAGTTATTTTTAGAAGAGCATTTTCATCACGTCTTATTCCCGATAAAGTTTTGAAGAATTTAGGTGTAAATCATGTTCGTGGAATAATATTATATGGAGTAGCTGGTTGCGGTAAAACTTTAATTGCAAGGCAAATTGGAAAGATATTGAATTGCGAAGAACCAAAGATAGTTTCTGGGCCAAGTCTTTTATCTTCATACCAGGGACAGTCTGAAAAGAATGTGAGAGATTTATTTGACGATGCTTTTAACGATAAAAATGGGAAAAAGTTGCATTTGATTATTTTGGATGAGTTTGACGCTTTGTCGAGAAAAAGAGGAACAGTGCATGATTCTGGATTATCTGATAGGTTGGTTAATCAGTTTTTGTCAATGATTGATGGGCCGGAGAGTTTAAACAATATATTATTAATAGCAATGACAAATCGCATTGAATTGATTGATGAAGCATTGCTTCGTCCCGGAAGATTTGAAATTCAAATTGAGATTGGACTACCTGATGTAAAAGGAAGGCTTGATATACTTAACATTCATACGAATAAAATGGCGAAGGCTGGATATCTTAACGGCGTCAATTTACATGAAATAGCTGAAATGACAAATAATTTTACGGGTGCGGAGTTGGAATCAGTTGTTAAAAATGCCGTTTCATATTGCATCTCTAAAGAGATTGACCCGGCTAACATTGGTGCGATTAAAGATATAAAACCAAGTATAACACATGGTGATATGGTTAAGTCAGTTAATGAGATAAAGCCTCAATTTGGTACGATATCAAAGGAGATTGAAATAATTAAAGCAAGAGAGTTTGAATTATATTCTGATAATTACAAAGAGACCTATTATGATATTTTGGATAAGATTAAAAAAATGAAAAGTGGCAATGTAATGACCTTTTTATTGTGTGGTGATGCATATGTTGGGAAAACGACGATGGCTTCTAATATTGCAGTCAATTGTGAATTAAATTGCATTAAATATGTGAGTTCTGATAAATTATTGAATTATGCGACGAAAGAACAACAGTTATACGATATATTTGAACAGGGATATAAGACGGATTCCTTTATATTGATTTTGGATTCAATTGAAAGAATAATCGAATATTCCAAATTGGGAAATATCTATAACAATAAGATATTGCAAGTTGTTTATACATTATTGAATAAAATAATTGATAATAATAAGAAGGTTGCTATTATTATGACGAGTTCTAATAATAATTTGATGGAACAGTTGGAATTTTTCAGTATGTCAAATTATCATTATATATTGGAAGATTATTTGATGCCAGATTATGGCGTGAATGTATCAGATTACTTTAAAAATAAGAAATTTATAATGTGAGTTTATATATGAGTTATATAATTAGTCTGTTTTATATGTTTCTATTGTGGCTTTTGTCAATATAGCATTTGTTAAATCTTTAACCATTTCATTTGCAATTGGATTTGAATCACATTGATATGTGAATTTATATCTTTTATATTCATCCTCTTCATTTTTATTATATTCTAATAAACATGTACAATTACAATCTATCTTTTCATCTTTGCATATGTCTAAAAAAGCCGACATTTCACGCATGATTTTAGTATGTGCATTTTCATTTA
>JACCDY010215351.1_pt1 | contig 10140 bp, 7 predicted proteins | sample 7446391 | NCBI WGS metagenome assembly JACCDY01 (sample SAMN15323451, study PRJNA562643) | freshwater metagenome | isolation source: river surface water | place: USA:Blue River Watershed | collected 2017-08-18
GGCACCCAGCGCGTGCTGCGCTCGTCGCTGGAAGTCAGCCCGGAACCCGACTGGCAGGAACAGATGCTGGACGTGTTCGGCAATGCGCGCTCGTTCTTCTCGATCCAGAGCCGGCACGACGCGCTGCAGATACGCGCGACCAGCCTGGTCGAGACCATGGCCAGCCCCATCGCCACGCCCGCGCCGGCCGCTACACCGGGCTGGGAAGAAGTGCGCGAGCATTTCCGTTATCGCTCCGGCGCGCGCTGGGACAGTGCGACCGAATTCAGTTTCCCATCGCCGCATGTGCGACCGCACCCGGAATTCGTGGAATTCAATCGCAGCATCTTCACGCCGCGCCGTCCGCTGCTGGAAGCGGCGATCGAGTTGATGCAGAAGATCCACCACGATCTCGAATACCGCAGCCTCAGCACCGACATCCACACGCCAGCCCATGAAGCGCTCGCACGACGCGAAGGCGTGTGCCAGGACTTCGCGCACATCTACCTGTCCTGCGCGATCAGCGCTGGCCTTGCGGCGCGTTACGTCAGCGGCTACCTGCTGACCGAAGCGCCGGAAGGGCAGGAGAAACTGATCGGCAGCGATGCATCGCACGCATGGGTATCGGTCTATCTGCCGCAGGTAACGGATGAGGGCCTGGCACCCGGCGGTTGCTGGATAGACTTCGACCCGACCAACAACCGCTGGGGCATGGGCTCGCCGGGCGAAGACTATGTGACGCTGGCGATCGGTCGCGATTACTCGGATGTATCACCGCTGCGCGGCGTGATCCGCGGCGGGGCCAGCCACCAGCTGGAAGTGGGCGTGACAGTGATGGAGGCAGAAGCCGTGTGACGCTTCAGTCATCGGCGGCGTCGGGTGTACTGATCTTGATGACACCCTCAGGAAAACGGGCGATGATTTCGAGCTCCCCGCCCATCGCTTCGACATGGCTGCGCAAGGTCGATAGATAGACATCGCTACGCTTTTCGATCTTTGCCACCGAAGGCTGCTGCACGTTAAGGATCTCGGCGAGCATTTGTTGTGACATGCCGCGCGCTTGTCGAAGTTCAGAAAGCGGCATTTCAGCAATCATTGCAATGGCCTTGGCCATCGCCTTCGCCTGCGACTCGGGCGACATTCGCGCTCTCAATTCAGAGAATTTCTTAGCCATCTTCCCAGCCCTCCTTTCTCAACTCCGCCAGATATTCGTCATAAAGCCGTTCGGCAAGTGGCAAATACCGTTCATACCAACGATCTGCACCCTTCTTGTCGCCGCCGATCAGCAAAATCGCAGTTCTTCTTGGATCGAAGGCATACAAAGTTCGCAATGGCCTGCCCTGATGCTGGGTACGCAATTCGCGGATATGACCGTGCCTTGCGCCGCGAATGTCACTGGTGTGCGGAAAACGAAGTCCGGGGCCAAACATCTCTAACAATCGCACTGATGCGGAAACCGATTCCTGCTCAAGTAGGGACAGACCCAGCCACCATTGCTCGAATTCATTGGTGTATTCGACTTCCCAAGTCATGGACAGCATACCTTTCACGGAATATGCCGTCAACGGAATGTATGGCCGTTAACGTAAGGCCATGATTGACGAAATCGGGATCTGGTTTAATTGGCTGCACGTGATGGGATAGCGACTCAGGACAAAGTTACGCTGAATGCAAGCAGGTGATGCAACATCACAACAAACTATCCGTTCATCACGAAGCGAGTGCTGGAGTTCGATGTACAAACTCGTACCAAGATTGCGGCGAGTGTTCGCGACCAGCAAAGGAAGTGGTGACCGAACAGCACGATGAGAAAGACCACGAGGAATTTTCGGGATCCGGACGCTCAGGCGCGGACATCGATGGTCCCGCCCGTGATCATTGAAAAGCGATCGTCATGCTCACGCGTTGCGCGCGAGGGTGGCGCATAGAATTCATGCACGACTTTCGGCGGGGTGACTGCCCCAGCCTTGGCCGGCTGTACCGAAGGCGCTGCTGCTGATGCGATCGAGGTCGCATCGGCGGCGGCCCGGGTATCTGCCGCAGCTGCTGGAGCGCCAGCGCCCGCCTTCGCCTGCGTGACAGCCGGCCTCGCTGACGGCGCCACGCTGCCCGGCTCTTGCCGAGCCTGCACACGAGCGGCCTTGGAACGATCCTCGGTGCGCTTGGCCATTTCGTCCGACAAGGCCGGACCCTGCACGTCCTTGCGATACGTGGTCAGGCCCTGGTTGCGATTTTGGTAAATGTCGGATGAAGTCGAGATGCCCGGCACGATGCGCTCCGCTGCAAGCTGTCGATAAACTGATTATCACCCCAATTGCGCTGGCAGCAAAAAGTGTAAAGGCCGCTCAAGTGGCGCTGGACACGCAAACCGTTGATTTATAATCAAAGCTGCTTGCGCTGTTTCACATTTTGCATCAAAGGTTCGAACTCATTATGCGCAACGGAGGATGACATGCACGTCTTGTCAGTTGCAGACATACAGTTGATCGTCGACCTGTACGAAACACAGGATGTCGTGCGCGACCCTGCGGGTCGCGAGCGTCAGCTCGACAGTTTGATCCGTATGGGCTACCTGCGTCCGATGCGCGGCATTTTCACGCTCACCGAGCTGGGAGAAAAAACGGCGCGCTCCTTGCAGGCACGCCGCTTCGTTCCTTCGCGCGCCGAAGACGCGCCGCCCGCGCCAGCCGCGCCAGCCGCGCCAGCAGCACTGGCCAATGCCGAGACAACTGCGGAACAAACTTCCGAGACGCCGGCTGAGCGGCCAGCCGACCAGCCATCCGACGAAGCGGCCGCCGAGACCGAAGCCGCCTGACCTGCCCCCCCTGAGGGAGTCCTTCCGGGAGCCCTTCCGGGAGCCCTTCCGTAAGCCTTTCACGAAGCCATTGAGGCTTCCTCTTCGACGCTGGCCGCAAGCTGCTCGAACGGCATCGGCTCTTTCACCAGTACCACCGTGCACGGCGCATGCATCGCCACCTTGATCGGCACCGTCGCCACGAAACGCTGCATCGACAGTCCGTGCGTAGCCGCCCCCATGATGATCAGGCTGACGTTGTTGCCTTCGGCATAGCGCAGCAGCGCCTGCGCGACATCATTCGACTCGATCACGTGGTACGACACCTGATGGCCTGACAGGTCCAGCCCATCGGCCCATTTCCGGAAACCGGCCAGGTGCTGGCGTTGCAACCAGGTTTCGCTCTTGTCCTTGTGCTCGCCGGCGCCAAAGAGGCCGGTATTGACCACCGTGACCACCGCGAGCTGTGCGCCGGGACGCGTGCCCAGCGAGCGCGCCGTCGCCTGCCGCAGCGCATACATCGCCACATCGCTGACATCGTAGTTCGGCACCGCGACCATCACGATCGGCACTTCCGAAATCTGCTGCGAAGGCAGCGGGCTGGGTTCGTACTGCATGCCGGCTGCGCGCAGCCAGCGCTTGAAGTGCCACCAGAATCCCTTGCCCTGGATGCGCTTGCCGCGCTCGGTGACTGTCACCTGCCCCGGATTGCGCAAGTCAAACATCAGGTGCGCCGCCGACGGATAGCGCTGGCTGGCCTGCGGTTCGAGGCAGCGCAGGATCACTTCCTGCAGCCACTCGGGCAAATCGGGACGCCAGGCGCGCGGCGGCTTGGGGCTGGCCCACAGCCGCTGGCGCAAACCGCCGGTGGTGGTCGGCGAGCCGAACGGCGTCTCGCCGGTCGCCATTTCGTACAGCATCACGCCGATTGCAAAAATATCGGAGCGCAGGTCACCCCGCATGCCGACCACCTGCTCGGGCGCGATCCAGGTCGGCGAGCCGACTGCCTTGCGGAATTCCTCGGCCAGCAAGTCCGGGTAATCCGCATGGCAGGACAGGCCGAAGTCGAGCAGCACGATGCGCTCGCCATCGACGCCGATCGCCGCCACCATCACATTCGCTGGCTTGAGGTCCAGATGGCAAACGTTCTGCTGATGCAGGCTGTGCACCGCCTGCGCGAGGCCGGCGCCCAGGCGCACGATGGCGTCGACGGGAATCGGTTCGCGCGCCTGCCTGAAACTCTGCATCCACACATCCAGCGTGATGCCATGCACATGCTCCATCACGAGATAAGGCACGCGGTGCAGGTCGCCGGCGGCGACAAAGCGCGGCACGTGCGGCCCGTGCAAGACCTGCAGCAGCTGGTGCTCGACCTCGAAGCTGACGATGTTTTCGCTGCCGTCACCTTCGCGCATCAGCGGCACCTTCATCACCATAGGGAACGGCGGCTCGCGGCCGTCCGCGTAACTCACTTCGTAGATGCGCGCCATCGCCCCCGCGTGGATGCGGGTACCGATGCGGAACCCGTCGAGTTCATCGCCCTCGGCTGGCATGCTCATCGGCCGCTCTCCAGTCGGGTGGCCAGCACCTCGGGCAGGCCTGCAATGCGCATGTCGCGCACCACGGACAAATGGTCGTAAGACACGCGATGGAAGGTCAGCATATTGGCGCCAAGGTCGAGCAGTGCGTAATTTGCGCGCGTATCGCCGTCGCGCGGCTGGCCGCAGGAACCGACGGTCGCCAGCCAGTGCCGGTGCGGCCCCACGGGAATGGCGACGCCGGCGCGCGGCTTGAACGGCATCAGCTGGCGGCCGGTGCCGCGGTAATACAACGTCTGCTGGTGCACATGGCCGCCGAACACATAACGTATCACCGCATCCTTGCTGGCCGCGTCCAGACTGCGCGATGCCAGCCGCTCATCCAGTACGTAGTGCCACTTCTCCGGCGCATCGGCCGTTGCATGCACGAGGAACACGCTGCCGCGGGTCGCGGTCAGCGGCAGCTGCGCCAGCCACTCGCGCTGAACATCATCGATATGCTTGAAGGTCCAGGCCGCCGTCATGTCGCCCCAGGTGGAGCCGGTGAGCACCGGGTTCACGGGCAGCACGTCATGGTTGCCGCGCAAGACAATCGCGCCTTCCTGCTGCAGCTCGCGACAGCGCTCAATGACTTCGGATGGATGCGGACCGTAGCCGACGATGTCGCCCAGGATCGCGAACTCCGTCGCCCCCTGCGCGCGCGCATGCGCGATGCAGGCGTCAAGCGCGGGCATGTTGGCGTGAAGGTCGGAAAGCAGTGCGAGTTTCAACGGACGGTCTCGGCATCCATGGGCGGGTCGGCCGACAGGTCGACCCGCGGGTTGAATGTTATCGACATTATGATCGTCGCCGGCAAGCGCGGCGACGGCATCGATTTGCGCCAGTTTACCCCGCGGCGAGGCCCTTGCGGGCGCCCGGCTGTGCGCGGTGCGTCAAATAGTAAAGCAGCGGCAGCACCAGCAAGGTCAGCACCGTCGACGACAGGATGCCACCGATGACGACCGTCGCCAGCGGACGCTGCACCTCGGCGCCGGTACCGGTCGCGATCGCCATCGGCAGGAAGCCGAGCGACGCCACCAGTGCCGTCATCAGCACCGGCCGCAAGCGGGTCAGCGTGCCTTCGCGCACCGCATCCAGCAGCGCATGGCCATCATCGCTGAGCTTGCGGATGAAGGTGATCAGCACCAGCCCGTTCAGCACTGACACACCTGACAGCGCGATGAAGCCGACTGCCGCCGAGATCGACAAGGGTATGTCGCGCAGCCACAGCGCCAGTACGCCGCCAGTCAGTGCGAACGGGATGCCGGTGAACACGAGCAGCCCATCCTTCAGGTTGCCGAACATCGCGAACAACAGCACGAACACCAGGAACAGCGCTGCCGGCACGACCAGCTGCAAGCGCTTGGAGGCCGACTGCAGGTTCTCGAAGGTGCCGCCCCAGCTGATCCAGTAGCCGGTGGGTACCGCCAGATTCGCGAGGTGCTGCTCGGCTTCGGCGACGAAGGAACCGACATCGCGCCCGCGCACGTTCGCGGTCACCACCACGCGCCGCTTGCCATTCTCGCGGCTGACCTGGTTGGGCCCCGGCGACAGGTGCAGGTCGGCGACTTCGGACAGCCGGATGAAGCTGGACCGGCCATGGCTGCCGGCCGGCAGGCTGACCGGCAGGCGGCGGATCGCATCGATGTCTGTACGCAGCGACTCGGGCAGGCGCACCACGATGTCGAAGCGGCGGTCGCCCTCGAACAGCGTGCCGGCCATGCTGCCGCCGACGGCCGCCGCCACCACGTCCTGGATATCCTGCACGCTGAGCCCATAGCGGGCCGCCTTCTGGCGGTCGATATCGACGGCCAGCACCGGCAGGCCGGTGGTCTGCTCGACCTTCACTTCGGATGCGCCGGGCACGCGCTGCAAGCGCCCGGAGATATCTTCGGCGAGTCGGTTCAGGAGGTCCATATCGTCGCCGAACACCTTGACGGCCACGTCGCTGCGCACGCCCGAGATCAGCTCGTTGAAGCGCAGCTGAATCGGTTGCGAGAAGTCGTAGTTGTTGCCGGGGATCTGCCACACCGTGTCGCTGATGGCCTGCAGCAGTTCGTCGCGCGTCTTGCGCGGCGCCGGCCACTCCTCCATCGGCTTCAACATGATGTAGCCGTCGGACAGGCTGGGCGGCATCGGGTCGGTCGCGATCTCGGCGGTACCGATGCGGGTGAACACGCGCTCGATCTCGGGGAACTTCGCCTTCAGCGTAGTCTCGATCAGCTTCTGCATCTCGACCGCCTGTGTCAGGCTCACGCCCGGCGCGCGTATGGTCTGCACCGCGAAGTCGCCTTCGTTCAGGTTGGGCACGAACTCGGTGCCCAGGCGCGTCATCAGCAGCGCGCACAGCACGACCAGCACGCCGGCCGCAGTCAGCACCGTCGCCTGCATCGACATCGCCTTCTCGTATAGCGGCAGGTACCAGCGGCGCGCGGCGTGCATCAGCAGGCTTTCCTTTTCTTCGACACGGCCGGTGACGAACAGCGCCACCGCCGCCGGCACGAAGGTCACCGACAGCAGCATCGCGCCCAGCAAGGCCGCGACCACGGTGAAGGCCATCGGATGGAACATCTTCGCTTCGACGCCGGCCAGGGCGAAGATGGGCAGGTACACCACCATGATGATCAGCTGCCCGAAGACCAGCGGTCGGCGCGACTCACGCGCCGCTTCGAATACTTGCTCGAACCTTTCTTCTCTGGTCAGCATGCGGCCTTGCTGGTGCTGGGCCTCCGCCAGGCGGCGGATGCAGTTCTCGACGATCACCACCGCGCCATCGACGATGATGCCGAAGTCAAGCGCGCCCAGGCTCATCAGGTTGGCGCTGACGTTGAATTTCACCATGCCGGTCAGCGTGAAGAGCATGGCCAGCGGAATCACGGCGGCCGTGATCAGCGCCGCGCGCAGGTTACCGAGGAAGACGAACAGCACCGCGATCACCAGCACCGCGCCTTCCAGCAGGTTTTTCTGCACGGTGGCGATGGCCTTGTCGACCAGGTTGGTGCGGTCGTAGACGGTCACGACGCGCACGCCCGTCGGCAAGTTGCGATTGATTTCCTTCATGCGCTTGTCCACCGCCTGCGACACGGTGCGGCTGTTCTGCCCCATCAGCATGAAAACGGTACCGAGCACGACTTCCTTGCCATTTGCGGTGGCTGCGCCAGTACGCAGTTCGCGGCCGATCTCGACGTCGGCCACATCGCGCACGCGCACCGGCACGCCGCTGGCGTTCTTGATGATCACGTCGCGAATGTCTTCCACGGTGCGCAGCTGGCCCGGCACGCGCACCAGGTATTGCTCGCCACGCTTCTCGATGTAACCGGCGCCGGCATTCTGGTTGTTGCGGTCGACGGCAGCCACCAATTCGCCGATCGACACGCCCACCGCCGCCAGCCGGTCCGGATTCGGCGCGACCTGGTATTCCTTCACATAACCGCCGATCGAGTTGATCTCGGTGACGCCTGGCACGTTGCGCAGCTGCGGCTTGACGACCCAGTCCTGAATCTCGCGCAAGTCGGTGTCGGTGTATGCCGAACCATCGGGCTTGCGCGCTTCCTTTGCCGCCTCCACCGTCCACAGGTAGATCTCGCCGAGGCCGGTGGCGATCGGACCGAGCTCGGGCGACAGACCCGGCGGCAGGCGGTCGCGCGCCTGTGAAATGCGCTCGTTGACCAGCTGGCGTGCAAAGAAGATGTCGACGTCATCGTCGAAGATCACCGTCACCTGCGACAGGCCGTAGCGCGACAGCGAGCGCGTCTGCTGCAAGCCCGGCAGGCCGGCCATCACGGTCTCGACCGGATAGGTGATGCGCTGCTCGGCCTCGAGCGGTGAATAGCCGGGCGCATAGGTGTTGATCATTACCTGCACATTGGTAATGTCGGGCACGGCATCGATCGGCAGCCGAAGGTAGCTGTAGGTGCCGATGCCGGCCAGCGCAATCGCGGCGAACATCACCAGCAGGCGCTGCGTGATCGAGAACTGGATCAGTCTTTCGAACATGGCGGGGTTCCCGGTCAGTAGCCTTCTTCGGTGGCCTGCTTGGCCAGCTCGGACTTGATCACATAGCTGTTGCGCGCTGCATAGCGGGTACCGGCCGGTAGTCCCTGTGCAATCTCGATATGCTTGCCATCGCTACGGCCGGGCGTGATCGGATGGGCGATGAAGCCCTTGTCGTCGCGCACGAAGATCACCTGCTGTGTGCCCAGCGTCTGCAAGGCATCGGATTGCACGGCGACCGGCACCTCGACATCATTGGCCTTGACCTCGACATTGACGAACAGCCCCGGTCGCCAGGTGCCCTTCGGGTTCTGGACCAGGATGCGAACCTTCGCCATGCGGGTCTGCTCGCCGACCAGCGCACCGATGAAAGCGACGGTGCCGGTGGTCTGCGCATCAAAGGCGGTGGCGCGCAGGGTCACCTTGTCGCCGACATGGATCAGCGGCAGGTCCTTGGCCGGAATCGCGGCTTCGGCCCAGACGGTACCGAGGTCGGCAATGGTGAAGATGGGCGTGTCTTCCTTGACCGCCTCGCCGATCGACAGGCTGCGCTCGACCACCAGGCCGTCATACGGCGCGCGCAGCTCGAAGCGATTCAGTTCCCTGGCGCTGGCCGAGACGCCGAGCGCGAACAGCTTCTGTTTCGCATTCTCGAGGTCGATGGTCGCTTCCTGCACCGCATGCTGGGCCTGCAGGTAATCCTGCTCGGCGGTGATCTTCTGCTCCCACAGGCGCTTCTCGCGGTCGTAGACCGATTTCGCAAGTTCGAGCCGCTTCTCGGCAGTCTGCAGGTTGCTGCGCTGCTCGGAAATCAACTGACTGGAAAAGATCGCCAGCACCTGCCCGCGCTTGACCTGCTGGCCGGTGGACACCAGCACGCTCTCGGCAATGCCCGCCACGCGCGGTACCACGTGCACGGTCCGGTCGTCATTGAGCAAGACCTCGCCCGGGAATTGCACGTTCGATGCGATGCGCGCCGGACCGGCGGTCTCGACGGCGATGCCGGCTGTCTTGACCTGCGATTCCTCGAGGTCGATGCGAGGCGCATGCTGCGCGGCAGCCGGCGTCGTTGCCGAGGGCCTGGCCTGCGCGGCGGGCGATTCATCATCGTCGCCGACCTTCACGCTGCGGCCCTTGTCCATCGATAGTATCCATGCGCCGACTGCGACACCGACCACCAGCAATGCGGCAATCGCCTTGAACTGGCTGGCGCCGTGCTGGCGCTGCTTGGGTTTGATCATCTGCTTGCTCCGCGTAAGCCTGGCTTGATTCATTGATTCATTCATGTCCGTTCTTCCCTGCGTCAGCGGCCATCAATGGTGCCGAGAATACCGTCGAGCTCGGCCAGTGCCGCATGCACTGCCGCGATCGCCGTCAGGTATTGCGCGGTGGCCGAGAACAGCGTGCGCTGCGCGTCAAGCAGCTCGAGGAAGCTGAATTTTCCGTTTTCAAAGCCGATGGTCGCCGCCTCGTAGGCGCTGCGGGCGCCTGGCAGCACGTCGCGCTGCAGCAGCTCGGCCTCGCGATGACGGGCATTGACCTTCTCCAGTGCCTGGTAAGCATCGGCAGCGACGCTGGTGCGCACGGCTTGCAGTTCATCGCGCGCCTTGTCTTCGCGCCGCAATGCCTCGAGGAGATTGCCCTGATTGCGGTTGAACACTTGCAGCGGCACCGAAACGCCGACCAGCAGCTGGTCGCGCCCGACGGTATCTTCGCGGCGCTTCATGCCGACGCTGACGGTGAAGTCCGGCACGGTGCGGCTCTGCTCGACGCCGACCAGTGCCTTGCGGCGCTGCA
>JACCDY010952867.1_pt1 | contig 10139 bp, 11 predicted proteins | sample 7446391 | NCBI WGS metagenome assembly JACCDY01 (sample SAMN15323451, study PRJNA562643) | freshwater metagenome | isolation source: river surface water | place: USA:Blue River Watershed | collected 2017-08-18
CTTCCATAAGAACCAACTGTTTGTACAATTTACGAGCGCCTTCCAACATTGACTTACCATAGGGTAAGAAGTTCGTGTCACCTAAAAGACGGAAGTGAGCAATTTCATAGTTCTGAAACTCACCTTTGCCAAGTGGACCTTCATAGATAAACTTGGTCATATAGATGTGTTCGGGATCTGTTCCTTCATCACGTTGCATTTCATATGGTGAAAGTGGAACAACGTTTGTTACACCAAGACCATCTTTAACATCAAGATAAAGATAGTTGTCACCGTATTTACAAAGATTAAGAATCCACGGCCAGAGATTATACTCAACATTCAAAATATCATAGAAAAGATTATGAAGAATCTTTCTGATTGAGTCATTATCTGTACGGATCGTTAAAACATCACCAATATCGTTTTTAAGTGTTGATTCATCAGCGTAAATGTCAAGGGCTGAACAGAGGATTGCATCCGTGTCCATCGCCTCATAGTCTGTGTAAAGGTCAATTTTTGTTGCTGAGAAGGAGTTGTATTGGTTATAAACAGAAATAGGAGTTCCACGAGTTCCGTGTAATCTACCATATCGGTCAATAACTTTTGAAGTATGTGGATTACCATCTGCTTGATAACGAGCGGTATCAACTACTCTTAGTTTTTTACCACCAACATTTCTAACTACGACGTTCGTAGAGAAAAGTGTTTTCAGTCTATCAAAAAGAGATTTCTTGTCAGCCATTTTGCACCTGTTTTGTGTTTATAGTATTCCATACATATAAGTATGTGTTATCTTTATATAACCAGAATTAAAGTAACCAAGTTAAGTCTTCGTTTTTATCACCGACCTTCTGTTCCCAACCAGTATCATATTTGTTGTTTCTCATGTTTGCTGTATTGAATATACTTGTAGATTTTCTCATGTAATCCAATGCTAACTTTGTTTTTGCCATACCCTCTTGACGTAACTTAAGAGCAGTATCTCTAACCCAAAGTCCCATAGCAAATGACATTACCAAGTCATCGTTATATCCTGTTTGAGCTTCGGCTCTACCACCATTCCAAACGAATACGAACATTTCCTCAGCCAAACGATTTGATTTTATAACAGGAGCTCTTTCTCTGAAATACATCTCATATTTCGATACCACGAGTGGTCTTGTCTTTGATGTCATTGAGAAACCAGGAACCATCTGAGATTTGTCTTTTAAGTCATATCCCTTTGGAATATGTACTGATGGATCGGTGTACCCATCTTCTTTATATGTGTAGTAAAGGTTCGGATAACCACGGTCAATTATCTGTTGTATAACCGCCCACCCAATGTTTGCATTTTCAACTACAAGTAAGGCATCGTTGTATTCAGTAGCCATAGACACTAAAAGATTTCCATAGGACTTCGTATCTAACTTACCTTGATATTCAGCAACTTGTTCTATGTTCTCAATGTCCATAACGTGAAATGCGGAAAAGTCTTTACCATCACCACGGGCAACGTCAGCACATATCATATATGACTTATTAGGATCAGGGTCGTCCCATATCCACAAGGCACCTTCAGCGCCTCTCTTCTCTCTTGGTTCAGAAACATACGTCTTTTGATACCAGTCGATTGTATTACCATCAACAACAGATTGACCCGATGAAAGGAAGTCACCATCACACTCTTGAGCAGCAAGTGCAGGGCCAAGAATTATGTCTTGTTGATCTCTCCAAGATTGGTTTCTTTCAGGATGAACTGTCCAATGAAGGAAGATTGGATTGAAGGCACTCTTTCCTGTCTTTGCATTCACCCACTGTTTGTGATAGAAATTACCAACCCCGTTAGGAGTCGAGTTGATAATTGCAGAACCACCAGTGTTGATTGTAGACTGTGCAGAGGCCCAAATTTCCTCGATATTATCAATGAAGGCAGCCTCGTCAATGATGAGAAGTGAAAGAGCTTCTGAACGAGCTGCATCAGCAGCAGCTGAAACAGCTTTTATCTGTGAACCATTCTTGAAACGAAGTGAGAGTTTGTTATCTTCAACCACCGCAGTTTTCAACCACGATGGAAGATTGTCATACATAACTCTAACCTTCGTTACAAGGTTTTTCGCAGTTTCTTGTTTGGTAGCAATAACGAGAATGTTTTGGTCTGTTTGGAACAACATTAACCAAAGAGAATAACCAGCAATAAGAGTCGAGATACCAAGCTGACGAGACTTCAAACAAATGTTATATCTGTGATCTTGGAAATCACGAAGTACATCTTCCTGAAAGTTCCATAGTTCAAATAGGATTTTACCACGAACAGGGTGTTGAATCTTGGCGTACTTTTTCATAAAGTATACCGGATTAGCGGCACACTTTACATATTCTTCTTTGATTATATCCCGTAACGATTTATTGTTTTGAATCATTACAACACCAGACCCAAAATGATTGTTGCTACAGTTGCACCACCACCAAACCACAACCACTTATTATCATACCATTTTGGCATGAGTATGTCAATAGTTTCACGGAGTTTTTTATTTTCTTCTTCCATTGTACCAATAACTTTTTGACGATTGTCAAGTTGTTCTTGGAAAAGAAGAGCACGTTGTTTGTGTGATGATATAAGAGTATCTTGGAAGTTTACGATTCCACTTTGCCAAATGATGGTATCTTTTTGCCAGTGGATAGTGTCTTGTAGTCTTTGGATTTTATTTGCCAGTTTTAGAATATCAGCCTTTGGTAAACAAACCACGGAGTCTTTCGATTGTCCATATGAGAATGTGCTGGCAAGCAAGAATAAAATTGGTAATGTCCATTTCATTTTAGTCCTTTATAAAATCATTCAAAAAGTTTACAGCTGAATCAACACGTACAATTGTTGGTTTTGGTTCTCTCTTAATTGGAGGATTCTTTTTCAATGAATCAATTCTACGCTCGTCTTCTATAATTTTAGAATCTAATTGAGCAGCAACTACAAGTAAACTATCATACTTCTGATGATACTTGTTTACTTCCGCACGAAGTGAATCTGCAATTCTCATGTTCTCTGTTACTCGACCATCTACTAACATAGAATTGTAGATCGCCAATCCGATTCCACCGATCATAAGAATTCCAACGACTATTTTTACAATAAGTGTTTTCATATTATTTCTTTGGTAATGTTGAGACCATTTTTGCCTTACCACGTCTTGTTGATCCTTGTTTTCTCTTACGGGTTACAGCACTCTTTTTTTGTTTAGATGACATCCCAGCCGCACGAGCAGCCGGTACACATTTTGGATAAGCACGTTTACCACCTTTTCTTGCTTTTGTACCCGCGGATCCACCACACGGAGGATGACCTCCCGATTTTGTTTTACGAGATATGTCAACCCACTTTTCCTTGAACCATTTACGAAGACCACCAGAAGGTTTCTTTCCTTCCATAAGATAGCCTTTAACGTATTCACGTATAACTAAACGGGCAATATGTTCTTGACATGGAGTCATGTAAATAAATATACAAAATTAAGGTAATTTTACAAAATCATTCATCTTTGTAAAGACTTGATTTCCAAACGGAATAACATCCTCGCGTGGTTCAGTTGTCAAGTAAAGATCAATACGTTGTAATTTCTTACGAAGCCTTCCTCTAAACCAAGTATCTATATATTCGTTAAGTTCAGCAATCTTTTGATCTAATATTTCTTCAAAAGGACGCCTCATTATTTCTAAACCACGTTGTTTTGGAGAAGTAATATTAAATGGTGGGCCAGCCCATATTGATGTATTACTCTCAATTGGATCTCTAAACGTAAATATATCTCTTGGAAAACCTATTCCGTTAGGAGCATCAATAAATCTAAGCTGTGTTTGATCCCAAAACGGGAAAAGACCTACGTTTTGCATATCTAATGTGATATAAAACTGATATTCGTTTGTGCCGTCAATCCGTTTTACCACATATTCTCTCAATTCCACTGTTATGCCCAAGTAATTATTTCTATATCCAGGTTCAGTTCGTCTCAAAGTTCTTTGACGGTTATCAGCTATTAATGTTGGTTTGAATCTGTTTGTTTCAAGTTTTTTGCGTATTATATCAGCAAAGAAATCATGTGTAACTTGATCTTGATCAATATAGATTTGATCTATCGGTCTTAGATTACCATCAGACCCAAGATTTATATAGTCGATGAATCGATTATCTTCACAAACATCAAATCCAGTTGAAGCGTCAAAACAAGGATCTGCCAATCCTGAAACTATATTGTTTACTCTACTAAGAAGTTCATTAGCTTTTCTTGATATTATCTTCCCAGCAGCGAGTGCATCATTTATTAGCTTTCGTAAGTTTTCTATTGCTTCAGTAACCTTATTTTGAGTTTGAGTTACAGCATCCTGTTCAGCTTTTGTTATTGAGTCGAGTAAGGAATTTACGGTGGCTATATCGTTACCGTCTTGATCTTTTCCGGTATTAGGGTTTCCACCACCGCCACCGTTTCCACCACCGTCACCACCGTTGCCTCCACCCCCTCCACCAGTTCCTCCGTCTTCTCCTGTACCGAAGTTTGGTGTACCAAATGAAATATCTGGAATACTTAGAACGGCAACCCACGGTAAAATTAAAGGTATTGGAGAAGGTACAGATGGAACTAATCCACCATAAATTCCAGCAATAGTTAATTGGTGTTTTATTAAAGCGTTTATAAAACCAGATAACGCTTCTTCTCCATCTCGTTTTCTAAGTCCATCTTGAAGTTCTTTATCCAATGGGGTTGGTAGTCCTGGAAAAAGAACTTGGCAACCAGAGGTTGGTGCTGCCATAGGTGGCATCGGAGGTAATGGTGTAAACGTTGAGTTTAACCAGTAAAGACAAAAACCAAGAGCCATTAATACGAATCCTGGTTCTATCTTATCTTTGTCTGGACTAATTGACACTATTCTTGAATTAACTTCTAAACCAAGTTGAATAAATGTCTTTAAGGTTTGTTTATCACCTTTTATAAGTTTGGCACCGAAGAATGGGCCACTACTTCCTACGTTTGCTAAATCATATGCCGTTGCTATTTTATCAGCGGCATCTGCTGGATCCTTTATTGACTTTGACGCAATATAAGGTCTTAAATATGTCTTTAAGATTTGGGCATTCATTATTATGTCTTATCAATCGCACCTTTACCACTCGAAGGCCAACCGAATCTACATGACCAATAACGTGCTTTATGACGAGGACCAGGAGAATCACAACGATGTCTTGATCTGAAAGCTTTACGTCTTGCAGCATTCGACTTCTTTATACGCATTGTTTTTTCTCCACCTGATCCTTTATGTCCAAAGTTTACTTTTACAACGTTTCCCTTTGGATTCTTTACATATACTGCAAACTTTTTAGGACCACCTGAAGTTCTGAATGGTTTACCAAGAGATACTTTACGTCCACGATATTCAGCTTCACCGAGAACTTCGTTTGTTGCTTCTTGAATACCAAAATGGAGTTCTGTTATTTTACCACATTCATTTGTTTTATAACCTTCAAGACGATATACGGGGGTTTGGATTGTAACTGATTCATTACGATAACCACCACCGGCGGCTTTATATGCTTTAACAAGTGCGGCCGAGGCATACGCACTCGGCCATACCTTGTATTTTTTCTTTATACGTGACTTTACTCTACTATAAAGAGCTTTATTTGTAGGAGTAGCACGTTCAATAACAATAGATTTCATATTTACATTACCTTATCAGTTACCGATGAGACATTTACATCTGTTGAAGCCGATGTTCCTTTTCGAGAAAATTTCTCTGCAGTTGCAACACCAAGACCAATAACTACGATATACATGAGACCTTCAAAAATAAATTCTGTTATTTGAAATCCCCAAAATAAATTGGCACCCCATGTAACTAACATAGCAAGAACACATAAAAATGTTACAATTCTTTTTGATGAAACAGACCCGTCAACGTCTGAAATCATTGATGTTAAACCTGATTTGATTTGTTCAAGCACCATCGTTCTCCAATTTTTTAATAAAATCTTGACGAAACCGATCAAATTCTTCTTCTATTTTTTGAAGTATTTGTTCCTTTGTTGTTCCAGTTACCCATTTTTCAGAATCACCGAAACTATTTGCAAATTCAACTTTTGAAAGTTCTTCAGCTATTAGATTTTTATCCTTCTCAGCTTCAGCCAACCAAGCCAATGCATTTTGTTTAACTTTATCCCGTTCGTATTCATCCCATCTACCTTCCAACCTAATCTTGTGTTCCATTTCTACAACACAGTCTAAACACATACCGTGAACTTTTTTCATCTTTTCATCCATTCTTTTTGGCATGGTACACGTACAAACGTCTTTACGGCAATTTGGAAATGTATTTAGATACTCATGTAGTTCTTGTTGCCATTCCTTTCCTAACTTTATCTTATAACCTTCCTTTTGTTCCCATTCGTTTCCATCTTCGTCCATCCATTTATCGCCTACTTTTCGAACGGGTGTATCTTTTACTTCACCGTTATAACCAACTTGAATGTTTGTTTGAGATTCGTGTTCATTGTTTATGAGTTTTTTTACGTCCTCAATACTATCAATCTTTATCATATACCACCAAATTAAATGAAACTATTTACTATAATTATGTTTTGAATTTGAAATAATTTAGAAGTTGATTTATAGGAGCAAAAGCACCTGTAAGTTTATATGTTTTCCCGTTGAAACTGAAAACTATACCTTCAAGTGGCACAATGGCATCAATACCACCGGCACCTTCTATCCTCTTTAGTTGTTTTTTTAGAACAGATATATCTTCTAGTCTAGTTGATGACGAAAGAGTTTGTATTGCCCTATTTACATCTGCTCTCAACTGATTTGTAGTTTTATCAGGGTTTATAGCCATTACACTTTGAACATTCTTTAAAACTTCTGCCCCAAATTCCAATACCAATAATTCAAATGGAAGAACATTTTTTTGCATTTGTTCTTCAACTTTGAGTTTATCTGTTTGTTTTGCCCAAGTTAATAGATCCTTATCAGGAATATTTCCACTGTTCAAAGCAAATGACTTATCATTGAATGCCCATCGTTTTACAAGACCTTCCATAGTTTTTTTATCTATGGTCAAACCAGCTTCTTTTGTATTCTTCAAAATGTATTTTTCCCACCAACGTTGGTGCCAAACTCCAATTGTATCTGTATCAGAGCACTTCATTTTATTTTGAAGAGATGTCAACTTTCCAATAAAATAATTTAATCTTTCATTAAATTTCTTACTCTTATTAACCACAATTGGTTTTGGTTTTGTAATTTTAAAAGTCTTTTGTGAATTAGCATTTACCTGTTTAATCATCCCAGCTAAAGTTTTTGCATATTCAGGATAATCTTGTACTTTTTCACCTTTGTCATTATACAAAGAAACTCCGTGAAAAACAATATAAGCACCGTCGTAGTTTATAATATTCTGACTTTTTGGGTACATTACTTCAAGATTCATCCAAGCATTTCCACCTTGAAAGATTTTTTCTTGTTGTTTTGTGGTTAATTGTTGGATTGCCTTTTCCAAATCAGAGAACGCAAATGTAAATGCCTCTTCGATAGCACCACGACCACTAAACTTAGTCTTAATACTTTCATAATCCATACCACCACTCTTGATGTCAGATTTATTTCTAGCGGCATAAAGTTTACCTTCTCTGAATGAAGCAAATAGATTTTGACCATCTAATTTTTCGGTTGGATTTCCTTTTACAGTTATTTCCCCCGATAATCCAAGTCTAAACATTTCTTTCATATCACCAAATGTAAGACCAAAGTCTTCAAATGGATGTGTCATATGTCCAGCAGCACCTCCTTCTTTTAGAAGAGGTCTATCATCCTTGACTACTTCCGAGAACACTTCATTCCAAAATTCTCTACGAACTATTGATAGTGGTTCTGATTTTGGTTCATCCGCTTCAGGAAGAATATTAACACCGAACTTATCAAATAATTTGACAATAACCGGAATCAATAACATTGTACCAGGAACAGGAATTGCTGCTATAGAACCAAGTCCTAATACCTTTGCAGTGTCTTTCATTTGTTTTGCAAAAATACGTTTTTCTTCGTCTGAGATTTTACCACCTGTTTTAATGTACTTACGAATAATAGGAAGTAAGTCTTTTGTGTCACCATATTCTTTCTGTAATACATCAAGGAATATACCAAATTGTTATTGTGACATATTCAACATCACTCGCATCCAATCTCCGAGTTCTTCTTTGATAGGACTACGGTTGGTATTCATTTTTTTGATAAGCATATTGAATATACCGGCGTCAAACCAACCCATAATGTCTTTAAATCTTACTTTCAGTTCAGCAAGTTTTGCGTCATTATCACCAAGTGCCTTACGGATATTTGTTCCTGACATTTCACCAAATGATGGTATATTGTATGAAACGTGTGGTGCGTAAACATAATACGTGTAAGGGTCATCTAAATCTTTCGCGGGTATATATGTTGTCTTGTTGAATACCATTAGACGTTTGAACCCACGTAATCTACCTTTATCCTTTTCACCGATCATATACACAACGGTTGTATCTTTTGGATCAAGTCCAACAGCTTCAATAAATTGAAGAGGACTATATGGATTCATGATTTTTATAATTTGACTTGATGGAACACCATGTTTCAACATGATCTTTTTCTTTTCAGCAAAATTCAATGGTGATTTTTGTGGTTCCACTTTATCAGATGTTGCTATGAATGTATTCTTTTCACCAAATTGTTTAGCCAACCAATCGTATGCTGCTTTATGATGACGACCCATTGGTTGAAAACGACCGGGATAAATTGCTATCAAATTTCCTTTTTGTTTATTTTCTTCATTGAAAATTTGAAGTTTTAGTTCATTTACGATTTGTTCTATAAGTTTCATATTATACCGGTTTAACTGGCCAAATAATGTTGTTTGGATCTGATTGTGAAGTTACATCTCTAAGTTCTTGACGATAAACTGACCACTCTGTTTTCTTTTCTGACAATAATGGTGAATCAGGAAGTTGTGTCCAATCGGATTCTGAAAGAAGGGAGTTTCTTTGTGAACGTATATTTTGCCATTTCTGATTTGTTTCTTCCGCAATTTCTGATTCTGTTTTTGGTCGTATTTGTTCGTATTGAACTACCTCATCTCCTTCTATAACAAAAGACTGACCCATTACAACATCATTATCAGTTTTTTCGGCAGGAACAAATCGAACAGGATACCAACCATATGAACGAACTTGTTCATCTTCTAAAAGATAGAAGTTAGAAACATCTGCCCAATTTCTTGGCAATGGTTGTGGGTATCCTTTTACTTCACCATTTTCAACTAATATATAATCCACTTGAAATACCTCATAAACAAAAAGAGACATATTCTATAAATATGTCTCTTCGTAGATTACCATCAATAATATGACCCGTCTTCTATAACCTCTTTCTTTTTTCGTAGGGCAGCGATACCTTGACCACGCCAATCTACATCAATCAGATCGTAGTATTTTAGAGTCATCTGATAGTCAGGTCTGTTGAAGTCGTGAATAAAAACAATTACGTTTTCATCTATGACTTCCCAAATTGATTTTGCACAATACTTTCTTGCCCTACCATCAATCAGAATTTTCGTAAACTTCAATCCTTTTTCTTTTGGATAATTGATGTAATCCTTGAATTGTTCGTATCGGCAAGGAATTGGATTTGGTGAATGAGCAGCTATGTGGTGAAGTTCTATATTTTTTACACCGTATGCATCTATTACCGCGCCCAGAGAATTTATCCAATCAATATCGTGTTCAATTGATATTACCTTTGAAACAATACCAGACCAATAAAGTGTTGAATTTCCACTTCCCCATTCAAGAAGAACATCATCGGGAGTTAGAAACTTCTCAATGAATTTATACTCCCACTCATTCATAAGTGGTCTGAATGATTCGAATTTATTAAAGTTCGTTATCATAGATGTCAAATACCTCCTTCACAACTTCATCAACTTCTGGAATATAATCATATAGGGTCTTTCCTTCTGGAATTAGATCAATTGTATCTGTATAGAATTCCGTGTGACGAATTTCTAAGTCATCAAGAAGAAGTCCCTTACGAAGTGCCTTTGTCTTGTAGTATTGTGTTCCATTACGGAATGGGAGAATATGATCTTCGTGTTTGCAC
>JACCDY011521612.1_pt1 | contig 10136 bp, 9 predicted proteins | sample 7446391 | NCBI WGS metagenome assembly JACCDY01 (sample SAMN15323451, study PRJNA562643) | freshwater metagenome | isolation source: river surface water | place: USA:Blue River Watershed | collected 2017-08-18
CCATAGGCGTGAATTTTCTCAATCCCATCGTTTGTAAAATTTCTTGACCAACGATGACTTCACGTGTGCGATCGCCACCTGGTTCAGGTGTCAATGAAATACGAATCGTGTCGCCTATGCCTTCTTGTAACAACACACCCAAAGCAGCAGTCGAAGCCACAATTCCTTTACTACCCATACCTGCTTCAGTTAAACCTAAATGCAAAGGATAGTCACAACGTTTTGCTAGCTCTCTATACACAGCTATTAAATCTTGTACGCCCGATACTTTGCAAGAAAGAATAATACGATCACGCCCTAAACCTAACTCTTCTGCACGCTGTGCATTTTCTATAGCAGAGGTCACGAGTGCTTCATACATCACTGCTTGCGCACTCCAAGGTTGTGCACGCTGCGCATTTTCATCCATGATGCGCGCTAACAAGGCTTGATCCAGACTTCCCCAATTCACGCCTATGCGAACTGGCTTATCGTATCGACAGGCGAGTTCTATCATCTGAGCAAATTGCGTATCACGCTTAGCACCCTGACCTACATTTCCAGGGTTGATTCGATACTTCGATAACGCCTGTGCACACTCAGGATAATCAGTGAGTAAGGTATGTCCGTTGTAATGAAAATCACCGACCAGAGGCACATCGATGTCCATTTTATCGAGTTGCTCACGTATAGCAACGACTGCAGCAGCAGCTTCCGGCGTGTTAACTGTGATGCGCACTATTTCGGATCCTGCACGCGCTAACTCTTTGACTTGTATCGCCGTCCCAATCACATCTGCTGTATCTGTATTCGTCATCGATTGCACAACGATAGGCGCATTGCCGCCAACAATTACTTCACGATTACCGTAGCGTACGCTGACACTGCGACGTGAGCTACGATGAGCAGGTCCTGAAGGAATTTGATTGTGTGTAGGTGAATTCATGAGATGGCTCTGATTATCTTTAGCAATACTTGCTATTTCAAATTTAGCTTAGCTACGTTATTTTGCGTCGCAGCTTTTACATTTAATACATGACCGTTCAAGCTCACATCAACCACGCCAGGATTACGCACTACCAGTGTAGGTGTATCGGTTATAGTGAATTTTTCAGTCGACCCTGCCTTAATCACGCGTGCAACCATTTTGCGTCCTTCAGGATTAACTAATTCTACCCACACATCTTCTCGAGTTGAAATCTTCAAAATCGGCGGACCTTCAGGTTGAGTCACAACAGGTTCCGCAATTTTTACAGCTGGCGTTGGTGCTACGACTTCTTTTTTAACGACGATAGCTGGTTCCGGTGTGACCACTTTTAAAACAGCAGTCGGCAAATTCAGCGGGGATGAGGCAAGCCAGCCCATGTCGTGCGCAAACAGTGCAAGTAAAAACAGACACAACACCAGCATGACAAAACGCATCAAGTTTGCACCTAGGCGGCTACGCTCTAAAGAAGCATGACTAATTGCTGTCACACTCGCCGCAGGTAAGGGCCGACGTAAGACAGGATCATAATCAGCACGCACTTCATGCGATACCATCTCCACCAGAGGATTAGGATCCAAACCTAATAATTTGGCATAAGAACGAACAAATCCTTTTACGGTAGTAATACTAGCAAGCGCAGCAAAATCATTGATTTCAATTGCAGCAATTTGTCGTGTGCTCAATTTCAGCGTTTGTGCAACTTGTTCTAGCGTTAAATTTAATTCACGACGACGCGTTGCTAACTTCTCACCAGGCAGTTCAAGCACTGTATAAGCATCTTTCTGAGCATGACTTTCTTGTGACTCAGTAGCTGTGACTGATTGTTCGTTATTTTTATCACTCATCGGTTTCACCACCAAAATACACAGCTGCCTTAGGTAAATCTGGATACAGTCGCTTGAGTTTAGAAACTAAACTTTTCTCAGCTGCACGATTACCTAATTTACGTTCAATATGAATAGCCATCATCAAATCTTCGACTACAACTTTTTCGCTTTGTACTGCAACCACGATATGGCGACGCGCTTGCGCTAATTCACCACGTTCGAAATAAATTTTTGCAAGCTTTACACGCGCCAAAACAAGATTCGATTCGAACTGTAAAGCACGTAAAAAATAAGATTCAGCGTTTACAACATCCTGATCTTTTAAACTGCACAAACCTGCATTGAGTAATGCTTTCTGTGGGGAGCTATAAGTCTTATTCGACAAAGCTTGTAAAAAATAAGGCATCGCTGCTTTAGCCGACTGACGCTGACAAATAAACCATCCCATGTTGTTTTGCCAATCAGGATTATCCGGAGCTAGTCGTAAAGCTTCACGCAAACTACGCTCAGCTTGTTTGTCATGTCCAACCTGCATCAATACCAAACCACGCAAACCATGCGCACCCGCTAATGTGGGATCAATTGCCAAAGCGGTGTCGACTTCTTTTAAAGCGGTCGTGTATTGTCCTTCTGCATAATAAGCAGAAGCAAGCTCCACGCGCAATTCAGCTCTGTGCCGACTATCTCGATCAGCACCATCCGCATTCACTGTGTGCAGTGCAGTGTTTGCACATGCAGCCAACATGAGTACAGCTAAAATAATAAAAACTCTCACCCAGGTATCTCCACAATACGACCAAAATCTTTGCCATATTTTTGTTGATAGCCTTCCATACGCTGCATACGTTCTTGCACATGTGTTCTATCGCGTATATCTCCAGCTAGCTGACCGCATGCTGCATCAATATCATCACCACGCGTTTTTCTTACTGTCGTCACAATGCCGGCGTCCATCAAAATTTGGGCAAACGCTTTAATTCTGCCTGTTGTTGAACGTTTCAATCCAGACTCAGGAAAAGGATTAAAAGGAATGAGATTAAATTTACAAGGCAACTCGCGTACCAACGCCAATAATTCACGTGCATGCGCATCGCTGTCATTCACACCATCTAACATGCAATATTCCAGTGTGACGAAATCTCTAGGAGCGAATGCTAAATAACGTTTGCAAGCTGCGATTAATTCAGACAAATCGTGTTTTTTATTCAGCGGTACCAACATGTCACGCAATTTGTCATTCGATGCATGCAAGGACACAGCTAAGGCTACCGGACAATCTTGTCCCAACTTATCCATCATCGGCACCACACCACTCGTCGACACCGTAACTCTGCGACGCGACAAACCATAAGCATGATCATCTAGCATAAGTTTTAATGCAGAGATGGTCGGTTCGTAATTCAGTAAAGGCTCACCCATGCCCATCATGACTACATTGGTTACTTGACGTTCACCTTTGGGCCCTGCAACTTCTCCCTTAGTTTGGCGCAAGATAAATTCCGCCATCCATAACTGACCAATAATTTCCGCCACAGTGAGGTTGCGTGAAAAGCCTTGTTTACCCGTCGAACAAAAACGGCAATTCACAGCGCAGCCGGCTTGCGTAGAAACACACAAGGTGCCGCGATTTTCTTCGGGAATGAATACGGTTTCGACAGCATTGCCATTACCAACGTCGATTAACCATTTACGCGTGCCATCAGTCGAAGTGTGATCACTGATGATGGCAGGCGCTGCAACACAAGCATGAATTTTTAATTTGTCGCGCAGTGATTTTGCCAAATCCGTCATGGCATCAAAATCACTCACGCCAAATTGATGAATCCAGCGTTGTAATTGTTTTGCTCGAAACGGCTTCTCACCAAGCTGACCGCACCAGGCGACCAGCCCTTCTGAATCAAGATCCAGCAAATTGGTGAGTGTCGTCATGGCATTTGATTCCAACGCATTTGCTTTGCAACCGCCCCGAGACAGCGAATGTGTCGCCAAAAACAAATGCGATACCGGCGAATCAGCGGGAATAAACGTTTAGCGCAGGGAAAAAATAGCTGATCTCAGTCTTAGCAGTGTCTGCTGCGTCTGAACCATGCACTGCGTTAGCGTCAATCGAATCAGCAAAGTCAGCACGAATAGTGCCTTTGTCTGCCTTCTTGGGATCCGTCGCGCCCATCAGTTCGCGATTTTTCAGAATAGCATTCTCACCTTCAAGAGCTTGCACCATTACAGGTCCGGAAATCATGAAATCAACGAGATCTTTAAAGAAAGGACGCTCGCGGTGTACAGCATAAAATCCTTCAGCTTCAGCGCGTGACAGATGCATCATGCGAGCTGCAACGATTTTCAGGCCAGCGCCTTCAAAACGGGAATAGATCTGGCCAATGACGTTCTTCGCCACAGCGTCAGGTTTAATAATCGACAGGGTGCGCTCGATTGCCATTTGTAAAAACTCCAATAAAATTAAGGGGATAGGAAAACACAGAAGATTTCTGATTAACCTCGAATTTTAGCATGAAACCCCTGTAATTTCCCTCTGTTATACGCTTAGAAGCCAAGACAACGCCAACTCAGATTTGCGGTAGACTTCGAGTGCTGGACGCAGACACTTATTATGTTTTTGGCATTACACTACCAGTCTGGTAGTATTGTTTCTGGCAACTTTATGGAGGCTCTTAATATGAACCAATCCTTTCCATCTGTTTATGACACTTCTGCTGATACGCTTGCAGTAAGACACCGCGTTCTCCGCAATACTTACTGGCTGTTGGCACTGTCTATGATCCCAACCGTGCTCGGCGCTTGGATGGGCGTGCAAATGAAGATCTCTTTCTTTTCCGGCAGCCCATTTATTGGCATGATAGTTTTCATGGCTGTCGCATTTGGCTTTTTTTATGCGATAGAAAAAACCAAGAACTCTGCTGCGGGCGTGGCCGTGCTGCTAGCCTTTACCTTCTTCATGGGCTTGATGCTATCAGGCCTAATTGGGCGTATTTTGAATTTCTCGAATGGCGCCTCACTCATCATGACCGCTTTTGGTGGCACTGCCATCATCTTCGCAGTTATGGCTACGATTGCCACCACGAGCAAACGTGATTTCTCTGGCATGTCTAGCTGGCTATTTGCAGGCGTGATTGTTTTACTCTTGGCGAGTATCGCTAATATCTTTTTGCAACTCACTATCTTGCAATTAGTCGTTTCAGCGATTGCAGTGATGATTTTCTCTGCTTATATTTTATTTGATGTACAACGCATTATTAACGGTGGCGAAACTAACTACATAACCGCTACACTTTCTATTTACTTAGATTTGTATAACGTGTTTGTAAATCTGTTAGCGATTCTAGGCATCGTTGGCGGCGAAAGAGACTAATTACTCTACGTTGTACTTGCACAAAATGCCGGCTACATAGCCGGCATTTTTTATTCCTCAACTTATTCGATCAAAGACAGCAATCGACTCTACGTGGGCAGTGTGGGGAAACATATTGATGACACCCGCTTGTGATAACACATAGCCTGCTTCCACCAGAATGCCAGCATCACGTGCCAAAGTAGCCGGATTACAAGAAACATACACAACACGGCTAGGGCATGCAGGCGCATCTAGCTGCATCAGGCTTGCTAGTGCATTGCAAACTTCCATCGCACCTTCACGTGGTGGGTCGATCAACATACGATCAAATTTTTGCAGTGCACGCAAATCTTCTAGTGTGAAAGTAAATAAATTACGGCTAAAAAATTGTGTCTTAGTTTCTAACTGATTATGTCGCGCATTGGCCATCGCTCTTTCTGTGAGCGCGTCGCTACCCTCTATGCCGATGACTTCATGCGCGAGTGTCGCTAAAGGCAAAGTGAAGTTACCTAAGCCACAAAATAAATCTGCCACTCTATCTGTGGGCTGCACATCCAGTAAACGTAAAGCACGTGCAACTAGTACCCGATTGATTTGATGATTCACTTGTGTGAAGTCAGTCGGCTTAAAAGGCATGGTGATGCCAAATTCAGGCAAGGTGTAATGTAATGCTTGCGTGTTTGGATAAAACGGCACTGCAGTATCTGGCCCTTTAGATTGCAACCACCATTGCACGCCCCACTGATCTGCAAATGCCATCAACAGTGCTTTATCTTCTTCCGTCGGTGCTGACATTACTCTAAGCACCATCACGATCACTTTGCCATTTGGGCCATCACCCAATGCTAATTCGATTTGCGGCAACTGATCACGAATACTCAATGCTGCAATCATAGAACGCATGGGCATCAACATTGCCGACACACTAGCCGGCAAAATCTCACAAGACTTCATATCAGCAATGAAGCCAGATTTTTTTTCATGAAATCCTATCAAGACTGTACTTTTTTTTACGACATAACGTACCGAGAGACGTGCTCGATAACGATAACCCCAATTCGGTCCATGTATGGGACGCAATAAGGTAGAAGCTTGTACCTTACCTATGAAACGCAAGTTATCTTCCAACACACGCTGCTTAGCAGCGACCTGTGCAGAGGGTTCAAGGTGTTGCATTGCGCAGCCACCGCACACGCCAAAATAAGCACACTTAGCTTTGACTCTAAGTGAAGACTCGCGCAACAATTCAGTCATGTGCGCAGATTCCCACTTAGATTTTTTACGAAAAGATTTAAATCTTACGACTTCGCCAGGTAAAGCAGCTTCTACAAAAATAACTTTACCAGGTGTACCGTCTTCATTATCTAAATGGCCTACACCACGACCCTCCATATCAAGGGATTCAATGGTGATCGTATCTTGCAGTGACTGAGTAGGCAGAGTGTTCATGAGACTAAAAAAGCGAGCACTATGAATAAGTGCGATAAAGAATCAACGTGCAGGTAGTAGTGATGCAGGATCAACTGGTTTGCCTAACTGACGCATTTCAAAATGCAGTTTAACGTTATCGCTATCCGTATTCCCCATCTCTGCAATTTGCTGTCCCTTAGTCACTGATTGACCTTCTTTCACCATCAACATTTTGTTATGTGCATAGGCTGATACAACACCATCCGCATGATCAATGATGACTAGATTCCCATACCCACGCATATTATTTGCGTATAAAACAGTGCCATCGCCTACAGCGACAACTGACTGACCTGCTTGTCCGCTAATATCAATTCCTTTTTTATTCGCTTCGAAATTTTTTATAACTGAGCCTTTGGTAGGCCAAATAAATTTCGTAGGACTAGCAGTTGTTGGACTATTTGATGCTGCTGACGTTGGTGCATTACTAGGTGCGGAAGTTGGCGCATTATTTGATGCGTTACTAGCAGTAGTATTCACTGGCTCACTTTTTTGTGAATTAGTATTTACCTGTTCAGTGTAAACAGTCTTATTACCTAGTGGGCCTGCTTTATGAACCGGTGGTTGTACCGGCACCGGCGCACTATTCCCATTTAAAGGTTTAACTTCTATGCCTGCATTCAAATCAGCAGGAGCAACACTGACACCTTCTTCAGGTTCTATACGTAAAACCTGTCCAGCTTGAATTGTATTTGGATCGCTTAATTTATTCCATTCGATTAAATCAGGCAGGCTTTGATTAAATTTCTGAGAAATACGAATTAATGTGTCGCCTTTTTTTACAGTATAAAAACCAGGCTTGTCGACTACTACTGCTTCTGATTCAACTTTATCAGCTTCATTTTTGGTGGTTTGATCATTGGCTTTAATCGGATTAGTACGATCATCTATCGGTGCATTACTAGGCAACCCACCGCATGCACTTAAAATAAATACTACACAAAGCAACAAGCTAAAAGAAGTAGTCGATTTTTTCATAAACTAAATTCGCTTCTGACTGTAAAGACACACTATTTATCCAAGAGTACCCGCTTTGAGTGGCACAAAGTGACAAGTCTCTAGGGTTTCTGTTTTCCATTCAAACACCCCTGTCCGTACTACTAATTTTAAGACTTGATTCTGTCCACCTATAGGTGCAATCAATCTTCCACCTACTGCCATCTGATCTAGTAAAGCCTGCGGCACTTCCAAACCTGCTGCTGCGAGAATAATGCCATCAAACGGCGCTACCTGAGGAAAACCCAGCATACCATCGCCATAATGTAAGCGTAGATTCGCTATGCGTAGTTGACGTAAATTATTGCGAGCTAATTCATGTAAGGGCTTAATACGTTCTATGGAATAAACTTCCTTAGCCACATGCGCGAGCACTGCTGCCTGATATCCACAGCCTGTTCCAATTTCCAATACACGATTGAGTTTTCCTTCTGCCTGCTCACGCAATATCTCTATCATGCGCGCCACAATATAAGGCTGTGAAATAGTTTGGTGATAGCCTATAGGCAGAGAAGCATCGATATAAGCCTGACTAGCCAAACCAGGCTCTAAAAAATAATGACGAGGTACCGCTTCCATCGCAGCTAAAACCATAGGGTCTTGCACACCCTGCTGCTGCACACGCTTCACCATTGCCTTGCGTATTGCTTCTGAAACGAGCGTCATGTTTTCATCACGCTTAGCTGTATGAACAATATTAGCTACAGGCTTATCAACACGCGTATTAACCACAGAGGGCGGCGCAGATTTCACTAACACTGGTGCACGTGCTGCTACATTTTTTACTGCAGTCTGGGTGCTATTCAAGCGTGGCGCAACAGTGGAGCGCGAGCGTGCTGCTTTATCAGTGACGGCATCTAGGGTCAACGGAAAACGCTTAGGCTTGGCACCAGATGGTTGATCGCTCATGACAAAACCTGTTTCAATCTTTCTAGCTGAGTAGCGTGTGTAAGATCGATTTGTAAAGGTGTCACAGAAACACAGCCCTCTGCCGTTGCATGAAAATCTGTACCTTCGCTTGCTTCTTTAGCCTTACCCACAGGTCCTATCCAGTAAATGTCATTACCATGCGGATCTTGCGTTTTAATCTCAGGTTCTGATTCATGACGCTTACCCAAGCGCGTTGCAACTACACGTTGTAATTGTTCATATGGCAGATTCGGAATATTCACATTCAAAAGAAAAGGCTTATGTAGTGTTTCAAATTTTCTTAGCACTATATCTTTTGCAACGCGTGCAGCAGCATCCAAATGTGCCCAGCGATGATCAACTTGAGAAAATGCAATCGCTGGAATACCAAATAAATAGCCTTCCGTAGCTGCAGCAACGGTACCTGAATACAAAGTATCGTCGCCCATATTCTGACCTTGATTAATTCCTGAAACCACAAGATCAGGACGCTCAGTCAATATGCCCGTCAATGCGATATGTACGCAATCACTAGGCGTTCCATTGATGGAGTAAAAACCATTTGCGGACTGCACGACTCGCAAAGGTCTATCTAAGGTGATTGAATTCGATGATCCGGATCGGTTGCTATCGGGCGCGACAACCACAATATCTGCAATCGTGGCTAACTGCTCAGCGAGAGCAATAATTCCAGGAGCCAGGTAGCCATCATCATTACTGATCAGGATTTTCATAGGTTGGAATGGCGTGACACCGAATTTTCGAAAACATTTTCAATGAGCCGACTGACTCACTGCGGCATAGTCTTACTACCATCTGCCAAGGGAGATTTTACCTGAGGTCAGAGCGTGATTCATGGCATATTGCTGAAATCTCGCCTCATAAATTGCATGCAGAATTAGCAATGCATTCAAGCGCAATTATTCTGCGTTTTCTAGCTCAGGCTCGTCTGACGCTGGCGGTTGTCTACCTAGGTCACGCTGTAAAAAACTAATCACAGTCCCTAATTCTCTGCTACGTGCAAAAGGCGGCAGGCTTTGCCATATACGTTTGCCATAAGGCTTAGAAATTAAACGTGGATCGCAAATCATCAAGACACCTCGATCGGTCTCATCACGTATTAATCGCCCTGCACCCTGTTTCAGGGTAATAATCGCTTCAGGTAGCTGATGATGCATAAAACCATTCATGCCACGCTTTTCCATTTCAGCGATGCGCGCAGCTAAGACAGGATCATCCGGTGGTGCGAAAGGCAGCTTATCAATAATGACTACGGATAAAGCATCTCCTCTTACATCCACCCCTTCCCAAAAACTTTGACTTCCCACCAACACTGCATTGCCTGCACTACGAAATCTATCGAGTAATTCAGTGCGACCTAATTCGCCCTGTACTAATAATGGCCAACTCAATTCGCGTTTTTTAAATTCTTCAGCTAAGCGTTCAGCAGCACGCTTCACTGCACGCAAAGTTGTACACAATAAAAATGCTCTACCACCCGCAGCTTCTATCACAGGCAAAGCTGCATCAATCACAGCATCAATATAGCCAGGGGAATTTGGAACGGGCAAATCAGTAGGCACATATAACAAAGCTTGATTCGCATAATCGAAGGGAC
>JACCDY010767968.1_pt1 | contig 10134 bp, 10 predicted proteins | sample 7446391 | NCBI WGS metagenome assembly JACCDY01 (sample SAMN15323451, study PRJNA562643) | freshwater metagenome | isolation source: river surface water | place: USA:Blue River Watershed | collected 2017-08-18
TTGCGGCTGGATGCTTAGTTTGGGCAGCTCTCGTCATTTTGTTTGTGCAAAACTAATCTTACATGGGCACTTTATTCGATCAAGCGCCTCCGCCACCATTAGCGGAGGCCTTGCGCCCAAAGAGTATTGAAGAGGTCATTGGACAGACACATCTACTAGCCGCAGGTAAACCACTCCATCTTGCTTTTGCCTCCGGCAAGCCGCACTCGATGATTCTATGGGGGCCGCCAGGAGTTGGTAAGACTACCTTAGCAAGACTTTCTGCCAAAGCATTTGACCGAGAATTTATAGCAATCTCGGCCGTCCTTGCCGGAGTAAAAGAAATTCGAGAAGCTATTGAGCAAGCACAACAAAGCATGTCTCAATATGGCCGACAAACTATCTTGTTTGTAGACGAGATTCATCGTTTTAATAAAAGCCAACAAGATGCTTTATTACCCCATGTGGAGTCTGGCTTATTTACTTTTATTGGCGCTACTACTGAAAACCCCTCATTTGAGGTGAACTCAGCCCTGCTCTCGCGCGCACAAGTCTATGTACTGAAATCCTTAAGCGCAGATGAACTCAAGCAACTATTTAATCGAGCACATGAATATGCGATGCCTAGTCTTGAGTTTGAATCAGCGGCCATTGATAGCCTAATTACTCATGCAGATGGTGATGCAAGGCGATTGCTGAATTTAGTAGAGCAGGTGCGTAATGCCGTCTCAACACCAAATGCTCAGATTCAAAAAGTGGATCAGCAGTTCATTGAGAATGCTTTGACTGTTCAAGCACGTCGATTTGATAAAGGCGGAGATCATTTTTACGATCAGATCTCGGCTCTTCATAAATCAGTACGCGGCTCCAATCCAGATGCAGCCTTGTATTGGTTTTGCAGGATGTTAGATGGTGGTGCAGATCCCCGCTATTTAGCCAGAAGAATTATTCGCATGGCCTGGGAAGACATTGGTCTTGCCGACCCTAGGGCTATGCAACTAGCAAATGATGCCGCCCAAACTTTTGAAAGACTGGGCTCGCCCGAAGGCGAGTTAGCGCTTGGACAAGCTGTCGTGTATTTGGCCATCGCTGCTAAAAGCAATGCAAGCTATAAGGCGTATAACGCAGCCAGAGCCTATGTTGCCAATGACCAGAGCAAACCAGTCCCAAATCATTTACGTAACGCCCCCACCAAACTCATGAAAGAGTTGGGTCATGGTAAGGAATATCGTTATGCGCATGATGAGCCACATGCTTATGCTGCTGGTGAGTCCTATCTGCCAGAAGGAATGGCAGAGCCGCATTGGTACGACCCGGTTGATAGAGGACTTGAGAGTCAGATTGCCGAGAAGATGGCTTTCTTGCGTAAATTAGATTTGGAATCCAACAAGAAATGACTCAAGATCAGACTGGTGCAAAGCTAATCACTGGGACGTTTTATTACGACATCATTTCTCCATTCTCGTATTTTTATATTAAGCAACGGCATCGTCTTGAGAAAAAGATAGACATTCAGCCTGTACCGATCTTGTTGGGCGGACTGTTTCGTGCAACTGATAACCGTGGTCCTGGTGAGGTCGAAGCGAAGCGCCCTCACACATATCAATACTGTGTGTGGCTCTCTGAAAAGTTAGGCCTACCGTTTCGCTTTCCAGAGCACCATCCTTTTCTCACTGTTGCAGCACAACGTTTGCTAGTTCAGGAAAATGCGCAATGGGATATGGTTGAGCGTGCATTTGAGTATGTTTGGGTAGAAGGAAGAGATCCCAATCTATCTTGGCCAGAATTTTGCCAATACCTAGGCTTAGCAGCAGATACCCCAAAACCCGATACGCCAGAGATCAAAGCAAAGCTCATTAGCAATACTGACAGCGCCAAAGCAGATGGTGCATTTGGAGTGCCCACCCTAGTAATTCATGGTCATGCTTTTTGGGGTGTCGACACCATTGACTGGGTACTGAATTATCTAGATAGGCCAGATATGTTTAAAGAAGCTGCTTATCGCTCTGCCGGCCAAGTGCCTTCTGGTCTTTGAGCAATACAATCGAAACTACTCTTTTTTGTAAGATTTTTAAGGATCCCTACTATGCGTAAAATCATCGCCACCCTATTTTTGGCTTCTAGCTTAATTGCTAGCGCCGCAAGCTTTGCAGGCCCAAAAGTGGAATTCAAAACCACCATGGGTAGCTTTGTTGTTGAGTTAGATTCAGTGAAGGCGCCAAAAACTACCGCTAACTTTCTTAACTACGTTAATAGTGGTTTTTATAACGGCACCATTTTTCACCGCGTGATTGATGGCTTCATGATTCAGGGTGGAGGTTTTACATCTGACTTGAATCAAAAACCAACCAATGCGCCGGTAGTTTCAGAGGCTCAAAACGGCCTCAAGAATCAGACTTACACCATTGCCATGGCTCGTACTTCCGATCCAGATTCTGCAACAGCCCAATTCTTTATCAACGTTAAAGATAACGAAGGCTTAAATTACCCGAATGCTATGGGTAATGGCTATACCGTATTCGGTAAGGTGATTTCTGGAACTCAAACTATTGATGCCATTCGCAAAATCCCTACCATGATTGCATCTGCACCAAAGATGGGGCGCATGTCGGACGTGCCCAGTAAGACCGTCACCATTGAATCGGCTACTGTTTTAAAGTAATTTCAAACTCGTATTGAGCTCTAGGCCATTAGCATGATATTGCTTGATGATGCCCAAAGCAGTCATGCTAAGCCAAGCAGTCGCCTTTATGAAGGGGCTCTGCGGAGCTGGGCCATTTATCCTCAGGCGAACACTGCCGAAACAATTGCCGCAGTAGATGAATGCCTAAAGAATATTAATGAGGCATTGGCTCGCGGTGAATATGTTGTCGCTGCGTTTGCATATGAATTGGGTCTATACATTCATCAAATTGATCAGCGACCAGCTGAGGAAGTAAATCTCCATCCCCTTGTTCGAGCTTGGTCTTTTAAATCTTATGAGAGCTTGAGCAAAGCGGATGTAGATACCTTTATTCAGAGCAGAATAGCCGCCCTGGAACCGGATTCTCAAATCTCAGGGATTGCTAGTCTTGATTTTTCTATCAATCAAGAGCGTTTTACTTCTGATATTGAGACTATTCAAGAATACATTCGCAATGGCGACACCTATCAAATTAATCACACCTTTCGGATTAGCGGTGAAACCTATGGTGATCCTCTCGCACTATATGCGAGATTAAGAAACCGCCAGCCAGGAAGATTTGGTGCATTTATTGCAGAAGACTCAAACTTCATCTTGTCTCAGTCACCTGAGTTATTTATTCAGAAGCAAGGCAGCACGCTAAAAGCGATGCCAATGAAAGGTACTGCAAGTGCGTTAAACGACTCAGCCGAGCACTTATCAGCAGATGCAAAGAATCAAGCAGAGAACGTGATGATCGTTGATCTATTGCGCAACGATCTAAGTCGCCTAGCTTTACCAGGAACAGTCAGCGTTCCACAACTCTTTGAGGTTGCCAGATACGGTGATGTACTGCAAATGACCTCCACAGTTCAGGCCGAGATGAAGCCTGGGATTCAATTACATGATGTGCTGAACGCCGTCTTTCCTTGTGGCTCTGTCACTGGCGCCCCCAAGAAACGCAGCATGGAAATCATCCAAGAATTAGAACCACAAAATCGCGGCTACTATTGCGGCGCTCTAGGCTGGATTGATCCTAGCGGTGACTTTGCATTTAGCGTTCCCATCCGCACTTTGGAGATTGATCATGACGCAAAAACACATGCATCGCCATTTATTTTGGGTATTGGAGCTGGCATTACGATTGATTCCGAAGCCGCTCAAGAATGGGATGAGTGCCAAATTAAAGCAGCCTTCCTAGCCAATCTGCCCAGTGAGCTAGGTTTGTTTGAGACCATCTTGGTTCGTCAAGGCAAAGCCCAACATCTTGAACTGCACTTGTCACGATTAAGGCATTCAGCTTTGGCGCTTGGCATTCCCTGCTCCCTTGAACAACTCCTTGAAGTTGTTGAGATTGGCTGCCAAAAATGTACTGGCGATACTGAATATCGCTTGCGATTAGACCTATATCACGCCGGCAAACCGAGTTGCCAAATTGCTGCAATCACCCCGCTTCAAGGATCAGTAAAGATTTTTTGGGCGAGCGATATTCTTCCCGATCCTAGTAAAGCCATCCTTCACTCGGGGAATGTTTTACTGAGGCATAAAGTGAGTAGTCGTAATCTATATGACCAAGCATGGAAATTGGCTGAAGGTCTGGGTGGATTCGATGCACTTTTCATCAATGAACAAGGTTATGTGACTGAAGGCGGAAGAAGTAGCATTTTTATCAAGTCCGGCAATCGTTGGCTTACTCCACCTGTCTCAGCCGGTCTTCTGCCGGGAGTTATGAGGTCAATTGTATTAAGCGATCCCCAATGGAATGCCCATGAAGCCAATATGACCATTGAGGATGTTCTGCATGCAAAAGAGATTATGCTTAGCAATGCACTACGCGGTCTCATCCCCGCCTATTTCTAGAAAGTCCGCATGAAGTTTTGCTCGCACTGCGCAGCACCGATTAGCATCAAGATACCTGCAGATGATTCGCGGGAACGCCATGTTTGCGACTCCTGCGGAAGTATTCATTACTTCAATCCACGCAACGTAGTCGGCAGTATCCCAGTCTATCGCGATCAAGTTCTATTGTGTCGCCGTGCGATACAGCCACGTCATGGATATTGGACACTCCCGGCTGGATTTATGGAGCTTGGCGAAAGCACCAGCACTGGGGCGGCTAGAGAAACACAAGAGGAAGCAGGTGCCATAGTAGAAATCGGCCCACTCTACTCACTTCTCAATGTGCCACATGCAGAGCAAGTGCACCTCTTCTATCTCGCCTCAATGAGTACGCCCAGCTTTGAGGCCGGGGAAGAGAGTTTGGAGGTGGCCCTCTTTAATGAGGAAGATATTCCATGGGGTGAAATTGCTTTTCCAACAGTCAAGCAAACTCTAGAGTGGTTCTTTGCCGATCGTGCCGCAGGTGTATTTGATTCAGGGCTGGAGTTTAGTGTTCGCAGCAGAGACATCTTGCCAACAGAGAAAATCTGATTCTCACGCCCTCATGAGCAATATCAATTGGCTAGGATCTCAGGATGAATTTCCTAATCCGATGGATTGCCCGGATCCCGATCCAAGTGTTCCCGGCTTAATCGCAGTGAGCGAACGAATTTATCCTGGCCAGCTAGCCCGTGCATATCAGATGGGAATTTTTCCTTGGTATTCAGATAATCAACCCGTTTTATGGTGGTCGCCAAATCCCAGGATGGTATTAAAGCCGGCCAACTTTAAATGCCATGATTCTCTTAAGAAAACCATGAGACAGTTCTTATCGGATCCGCAGAAAACTATCTGCGTTGATGATGACTTTGGAGCGGTGGTTCGAGCTTGTGCAACCGCTAGAAGAAAAGATCAGGATGGAACTTGGATCACCCATGAAATTATGGATGCCTATACAAATCTCCACGAACAAGGGCACGCCCACAGCATTGCAATCAAAGAGAATGGGCGGCTGATAGGCGGTCTCTATTGCGTCGCATTTGGTGCAATGGTCTTTGGTGAATCCATGTTTAGCCATCAAACCGACGCATCCAAAATTGCCTTAGCAGCTCTAACTGCTTGGTGTGAACAACATCAAGTTGAAATGATTGACTGCCAACAGGAAACTGCCCACCTCGATTCCCTCGGTGGCACACCGATATCTCGAGATGAATTTTTAGCTCACCTGCAAAATGCCTTAAAGCAATCTAATATAGAGATACCTTGGAAATTTGATAAAGCAATTTTGCGTCACTGGCTATGACCCAATTAAAAGAACTCCCCTTAACTGAACTTCAGTTTTACGCCACAGCGCCCTATCCCTGCAGCTATTTGCCGGGCAATACTGCTCGATCGCAGGTGGCAACGCCCTCGCACTTAATTCACGCTGATTTATATGGTGAATTAGTGAATGCAGGATTTCGTCGTAGCGGTTTATATACCTATCGCCCCTATTGCGATGAATGCAAAGCCTGTACTGCAACCCGTATTCCAGTAAAGCACTTTGCACCCAATCGCAGTCAAAAACGCTCCTGGAAAAAACATGCTGGGCTAGATATTCGTGTGCTGAATCTAGGCTATCAAGAAGAGCACTTTGAACTGTATCAACACTACCAAAATAAACGTCATGCTGGCGGCGATATGGATCAAGGTGGAGAAGATAACCAAGATCAGTACATGCAGTTTTTATTACAAAGTCGCGTCAATTCTAGAATCGTCGAATTTCGAGATGGACCGCATGACTCTCATCCCGGGCGTCTGCGTATGGTCAGCATGATTGATATCTTGGATCAAGGCATCTCCTCGGTTTACACCTTCTTTGATACCAGCAATACCTCTACGAGCTATGGAAACTTCAGTATCTTGTGGCAAATTCAGCAGGCTCTAGAGTTGGATTTGCCCTATCTTTACCTAGGCTACTACATTGAGAAGAGTGAAAAAATGTCCTACAAGGCAAAGTATCAACCTATTGAAGGATTGATTGATGATCACTGGCAACCCATCATTGGGCCATAATATCCACCCATGATCGATAGCTATCCTCTATTACGCCCCTGGCTTTTTTCTTTAGACCCAGAGCAAGCGCACAACCTCACTCTTAGTAATCTAGATCGCGCGCAACGTTGGGGCTTATTGCGATGCTTAGTAGATCAACCTACTCCAGATCCCCGCCACTTATGTGGCATCACTTTTCCAAATCCAGTTGGTCTTGCTGCCGGACTGGACAAAGACGGTAAACATATTGATGCACTTGGCGCCCTAGGATTTGGCTTTTTAGAGATTGGAACCGTCACACCAAAACCCCAACCGGGCAATCCAAAGCCCCGGATGTTTCGCTTGCCGCAAGCTCAAGGAATCATCAATCGCATGGGTTTTAATAATGATGGTGTTGATGCCTGCGTCAAGCGCGTACGCAATTCTGCGTACTGGCAAAACGGTGGCATTGTTGGATTGAATATTGGCAAGAATGCAAGCACTCCGATTGAGGATGCTGCTAGTGATTACGTCACAGCCATGCAGGCAGTCTATGAAGTTGCTGCATATATTACCGTCAACATCTCATCTCCCAATACCCAGAATTTACGTGCGCTTCAAGGCGAAGAAATGCTGCGCTCATTATTAGGATCCTTGCATTTAGCACGGGAGGCGCTATGCGATCAATACGGTGTTCGTAAACCCCTCTTTTTAAAAATTGCGCCCGATCTCGATCAAAACGATATCAAGCTCATTGCCGATCTGTTACTGGAATTTAAGATTGACGCCATCATCGCTACAAATACAACGATTGCACGGGATGCTGTACGTGGCCTCGAATTTGGAGAAGAGATCGGTGGTTTATCCGGCGCCCCAGTTCGCAATGCCTCGACCGAAGTAGTCAGGAGTCTCCAGCAGTATCTTGGCAATGCCATACCCATTATTGGCGTTGGCGGGATTTTGTCTGCTCAGGATGCCCAAGAAAAAATGGATGCCGGAGCGAGTCTTGTACAACTCTATAGCGGCCTCATCTATCGTGGCCCAAAACTGATTTCCGAGTGTGCCGCTGCATTGAAAATGTAGTTACCCCCAGGTCTTAGGACCTTGCCTAGCATAGTCATGCAATTTCATATTGTGCAATTTCAGCAAAAATCGCTACAATTAACAGTATGACAACGAGCAAACACGAAAAAATGCCAAAAGTACCTGGTGAAGCTGGCAAAACAGCTATCCAGGTGGTTGAACGCATGATGAACCTGCTCGATGCCTTAGCTACCCACGAAGAATCCAGCAGCCTTAAAAACCTCGCTGAAGAGACTGATTTACACCCCTCTACAGCTCACCGCATCCTGAATGACTTGGTAGCCTGCCGATTGGTAGAGCGTGGCGATGGTGGCACTTATCGCCTCGGCTTGAAGTTGCTTGAACTGGGCAATCTAGTTAAAGCTCGGCTATCCGTTCGTGAAGCAGCGCAAGCCCCAATGCGAGCCCTACACAAACTCACTGGTGAGACCATTAACTTATCTGTACGGCAAGGTGATGAGATTGTTTACATTGACCGCGCTTATAGTGAGCGCTCAGGCATGCAAGTAGTTCGGGCCATTGGAGGTCGCGCACCACTCCACCTGACATCTGTTGGCAAGCTATTTCTAGCCAGCGATGACCCAAGCCAAGTTCGCGCTTACGTGACGCGAACTGGTTTAGCTGGCCATACCCGAAATAGCATCACTGAACTCGGAAAATTAGATTCAGAACTGAATCAAGTTCGTAAATTAGGTCACGCGCGTGACAATGAAGAATTGGAGCTGGGCGTGAGTTGTGTGGCTGCCGAGATTTATGATGACAGCGGTAAATTGGTTGCAGGACTTTCATTAAGCTCTCCCACCGATCGTATCCAGGCGGACTGGCTGAAATTATTGCAAGACACTGCCCTACAGATTTCCAGGGGTATGGGTTACAAACCTAAGTCAAACGACCCCAATTCATAAGATACAACTTCACGTGCCAATGTAATGACTACATTAAGCGGCGAATTGCACTAGGCTCACCCGAGGGCATGCGCTCATACCAATCGCGTACTCTGACTGCATCAGCAAAACGGGATTGCGTACCAACAGAATCCAAGAAAACCAGTAGTAAAGGTGTGTTGTTGACCCGAGCTTGCATCACCAAGCACTTACCCGCCGCATTAATGAAGCCTGTTTTCTGAAGGCCAATATTCATGTCGCCAGCACGCACTAAGCGATTGGTATTGAGAAATTTCTGAGGACGATTTCCAATCACCATTGTGAGATCTGGCCAAGTGGAGAACTCGCGGATCATCTTATATTGATAGGCCGCACCCAACATACGCGTTAGATCTTCAGCCGAGGCAACGTTTTCACTCATCAAGCCAGTAGGGTCAGCAAAATGCGAGTGCGTCATGCCGATTTCTCTAGCCTTACGATTCATAGCGTCTATGAATGCCGGAATACCACCTGGATAATTACGACCGAGGGTATAAGCAGCTCGGTTCTCAGAAGACATCAGCGCTAACAGCAAGGCCTCTTCGCGCGTTAAGACCGTTCCACCAGCAAGGCGTGAGCTGCGATAAATATGGACGTCGTCAGCATTGATAACAATGGTTTCATCTAAAGGTAATTTAGAGTCAAGTACAACCATTGCAGTCATTAGCTTAGTAATAGAAGCAATTGGCAAACTCACGGAAGAGTTTTTTTCAAAATACACTTCTTTGGTATCTTGGTTTACAACCATGGCCACACTGGACTTTAGACTCAGATCATCATTCTGACCACGCAATCCCAAAGCTGTTGCAAATGAGGGTCTTGCAGCTACAACTGAATTACTTGAACGCGTCACCGTAGTGCGAACCGTTTTTGGCTTCTTGGAGGACTTAACCGCCTTTTTTGAATCTGATTTAGCAGGCGCTTTAGTTGACTTCGTGGTTTGAGAGTCTTTATTGGCTGCACTAACCTGAAAGGAAGTAGCCAAGCTAAACGACATGAGGGCAACTAGAGCGATGAGCCATAAACGATTCAAATACATCCCAAAATGCCTTCCAAAACTTTTAACATACAGAATGATAAATAACTTTTACTTCTCTGCCGCGCTTATTACGCGGATCCTTGAAAAAAATGCTTCTATTTAGTGCAACCCTATTCGGCAATGGTTGCAACTGCGCTTGTTTGTCCACGATTTACCAGTACAACCCCGGTCATAGTGAGCAACAAGCCCCCTGCCATCATTAAAGTAAAGGGCTCGTCAAATAAAAACCACGCCATCACTGCAGTAGTGGGCGGTGTTAAATATAAAAGGCTCGTCACCTTGGTAGCTGCTCCTTTACGAATCATCATAAAGAGCAAGCTAATCGATCCAATCGAGAGGGGAAAAATTGCCCAGAGCAATGCTCCAACGACAGAGGCATTCCAAACCATGACTCCAGATTCAAAGTAATACATACAAATAAAGCACAGTACAGCTGACACTCCAAACTGAATGGATGAGCCGGCACGAAGGTCAAAAACTGGGCAGAACTTCTTTTGATACAGCGTGCCAAAGGTGATGGAAAGCAAGGCAGCAAAGGCAAGAACGTAACTCAACAA
>JACCDY010315247.1_pt1 | contig 10133 bp, 7 predicted proteins | sample 7446391 | NCBI WGS metagenome assembly JACCDY01 (sample SAMN15323451, study PRJNA562643) | freshwater metagenome | isolation source: river surface water | place: USA:Blue River Watershed | collected 2017-08-18
GTGCCCTTGTCGATGGCCGAGACGTGGAGGATGCCGTTGGCGTCGATGTCGAAGATGACCTCGATCTGCGGGGTGCCGCGCGGGGCCGGCATGATGCCGTCCAGCTTGAACGTCCCGAGCTTCTTGTTGTCCTTGGCCATCGGGCGCTCGCCCTGGAGGATCACGATGTCCACCGCCGGCTGGTTGTCGGCCGCGGTCGAGTAGACCTGCGACTTCTTGGTCGGGATGGTGGTGTTGCGGTCGATCATGGCCGTGGCCACGCCGCCCATGGTCTCGATGGAGAGCGTCAGCGGGGTCACGTCGAGCAGGAGCACGTCCTTGACGTCGCCCTTGAGCACGCCGGCCTGGATGGCCGCGCCGATGGCGACGACCTCGTCCGGGTTGACGCCCTTGTGGGGCTCCTTGCCGGCGAGACCGCGGGCGATCTCGATGATCTTGGGCATGCGGGTCATGCCGCCGACGAGCACGAGCTCGTCGACCTCGCTCATCTTGAGGCCGGCGTCCTTGAGGCAGGACTCGAACGGACGGCGCGTGCGCTCGGAGAGGTCGTCGCAGACCTTCTCCATCTGGGCGCGGGTGAGCGTGACGTTGAGGTGCTTGGGGCCGGAGGCGTCGGCCGTGATGAACGGCAGGTTGATGTCGACCGAGTTGGAGGACGAGAGGGCGATCTTGGCCTTCTCGGCTTCCTCCTTCAGGCGCTGGCGGGCCATCGGGTCCTTGGAGAGGTCGATGCCCTGCTCGACGCGGAAGCCGTCGACGAGCCACTGGATCAGGCGCTCGTCCCAGTTGTCGCCGCCGAGTTCGGTGTCGCCGTTGGTCGCGCGGACCTCGAAGACGCCGCCGCCGATCTCGAGCACGGACACGTCGAAGGTGCCGCCGCCGAGGTCGTAGACCGCGATCTTCTCGTCGCCCTTCTTGTCGAGGCCGTAGGCCAGGGAGGCCGCGGTGGGCTCGTTGACGATGCGGAGCACCTCGAGGCCGGCGATGGTGCCGGCGTCCTTGGTGGCCTGGCGCTGCGCGTCGTTGAAGTAGGCGGGGACGGTGATGACGGCCTGCGTGACCTTCTCGCCCAGGTAGGCCTCGGCGTCGGCCTTCAGCTTGGCGAGCACCTTGGCGGCGATCTCCTCCGGCGTGAAGACGCGGGGCTTGCCGTCGACTTCGCACTCGATGGCGGCATCGCCGTTCTTGCCCTCGACCACCTTGTAGGGGAGCTTGGAGGCGATGGCCTTCACCTCGCCGAACTTGCGGCCGATGAGGCGCTTGGCGGAGAAGACGGTGTTCTTGGGATTGGTCACGGCCTGGCGCTTGGCGGCCTGACCGACGAGGGTATCGCCGTTCTTGGTGAAGGCGACGATCGAGGGCGTGGTGCGCGCGCCTTCGGAGTTGGGGATGACGACGGACTCGCCTGCTTCCAGGACGGCCATGCAGGAGTTGGTGGTGCCGAGGTCGATGCCGATGATTTTGCTCATATGGGTGCTAGGTTGGTTTGAACCAGTATAGGCAGGGCGTGTGCCAAGGAAACGGGACCAATTTATTGGGGTTTTGATGGTCAAGGGGTGGGCCACCCCTGTGTCAGGCGGGGCGAAAGGACAAAGTGTCACACCGGATTGACCCGCCAAGGCTTCGCCGTTGCCCTGCCCCCACCCTTGGTTTCACTCCCTTTCCCATGTCGGCCGACCCCTCCCCCGCCCTCCGCCTCCGCCGCCTGCGCGCCTCCGCCGGCATCCGCGCGATGCTGACCGAAACCACGGTCGAACCCCGCCACCTGATCCAGCCGCTGTTCGTGACCGAAGCCGAGGCGCCGGAGCCGATCGCCTCCTTGCCGGGCATCAGCCGCATCCCACTGACGCAGCTCGCGGCCAAGTGCGCGGAACTTCGTCTCCTCGGCATCCATGGGGTCGCCCTGTTCCCGAAGATCGACCCGCGCCGCAAGACCGCCGAGGGCGCCGAAGCGCTCAACCCCTCGAACCTCGCCCTCCGCGCGATCCGCGAGGTGAAGTCGAAATCGCCGGGCACCGTGATCTTCGCCGATATCGCGCTCGACCCCTACACCACGCACGGCCACGACGGCATCCTGACGGATGACGGCCAGGACGTGGACAACGACGCCACCGTGGAATCGCTCGTGAAGATGGCCCTGCTGACCGCGCAGGCCGGGGCCGACTTCGTGGCGCCGTCCGACATGATGGATGGCCGCGTGGCCGCCATCCGCCGCGGGCTCGACCTCGCCGGCCGCACCTCCACGGGGATCCTCGCCTATTCCGCGAAGTACGCCTCGGCCTTCTACGGCCCCTTCCGCGACGCGGTGGGCAGCGCCCGCCCCGCCGGCGCCGCGCCGATCTCCAAGGCCAGCTACCAGATGAATCCCGCCAACCGCGGCGAAGCGCTCCGCGAGGGCCTGCTCGACGTGCAGGAGGGCGCGGACCTCATCATGGTGAAGCCGGCCGGCGCGTACCTCGACATCATCCGCGACCTGCGGGAGGCGACCGCCCTGCCGATCGCCGCCTACCAGGTCTCCGGCGAATATGCCCAATTGCACGCCGCCGCCGAGAAGGGTTGGCTCGACCTGCGGGCCACGCGCGACGAGACGCTGCTGGCCATCCGCCGGGCCGGCGCCGACGTGATCCTGACGTATTTCGCCGAAGCCTACGCCCGGGATTTCGCCGCGCGGGGCTGACCTCGGCGCGCATCGCCGAAGGGGTCGTTGTTTTTCGTGGCACGGACGGCGGGGTCGGGCATAAGAGGCCTACCCCCATGAGCCTACGTCTCCTGCTCGCCGCCTGGCTCCTGCCTTGGTCGGCCCTCGCCGCCCCCCGGCCCGACATCGTCTTCCTGCTGATCGACGACCTGGGTTTCGCCGACTGCGGCTTCAACGGCGGCCAGCAGATCAAGACCCCGAACATCGACCGCCTGGCCAAGGCCGGCGCGATCCTCGAGCATCACTACGTCCAACCGGTCTGCTCGCCGACCCGCTCGACCTTGCTCACCGGGCGCTACCCGACGCGCACCGGCGTCTACTCGATCGTCAGCCCGCATGCGGCCTGGGGCCTGCCGCTCGCCGAACGCACGCTCGCCGACGCCCTCAAGCAGGCCGGCTACGCCACCGAGATCGTCGGCAAGTGGCACCTCGGCGAATTCAAGCCGGCCTACCTGCCGCTGGCGCGCGGCTTCGACCACCACTACGGGCACTACTTCGGCATGCTCGATTACTTCACCCACGAACGCGGCGGGGAGGTCGACTGGTATCGCGACGGGCAAAAGGTGAAGGAGGCAGGCTACACGACGCACCTGCTCCGCGACGAGGCCTGCCGCGTGATCGCCCGGCAGCCCAAGGAGAAACCGCTCTTCCTCTATGTGCCGTTCAACGGTGTCCACGGCCCGTTCCAGGCTCCGGAGGCCTACCTGAAGCCCTACCCGGAGCTGAAAGGCAATCGCCAGAAACTCGCCGGGATGCTGGCGGCGATCGACGAGGCCGTCGGCAAGATCGAGGACGCCCTGCGCGAGGCCGGCCGGTTGGAGAACACCTTGATCGTCTTCTCCGGCGACAACGGCGGACCGCCCCCGGGCGACAACACCCCGCTGCGCGACCACAAGGGATCGATCTTCGAGGGCGGTGTCCGCTCCGCGGCCTTCGCCTGCTGGCCCGGCCGCATCCCCGCCGGCCAGCGTCTCCGCGAGCCGATGCACATGGTCGATTGGTACCCCACCCTCATCAAGCAAGGCGGTGGCTCGCTCGAGCAGAAGCTGCCGATCGACGGGCTCGACGTCTGGCCGATGCTGACGGCGAAGGCGGCCTCGCCCCACGACGCCATCCTCTGCGTCTCGACCCAAGGGCCCGCGCGGGCCGCCGTGCGCATGGGGGAATGGAAGTTGCTCGTGAACGGCGGCGCCGCGGAAGCCGACGAGGCGGAGGCGCCGAAGGCCAAGGGCAAGAACGCCAAAGCCGCCGCCAAGGTCGAGCCCGTCGCGCTCTACCACCTGACCGACGACCCGGGCGAGACCAAGAACCTCGCCGCCGCCCAGCCGGAACGCGTCAAGGCGATGCGCGCCCGCCTGGCCGAGCTGCTCAAGGACGCCGTGCCCCCGGGCAACGCGGCCGCCAAATGAACCGACGGCTCGGCCTGCTCGTCGCCGCGCTCCTTTGGGCGGCGGGACTCCCCGCGGACGAACCCCGCCGCCCGAACATCCTGTTCGTGCTCGTCGACGACCTGGGTTGGGGCGACTTCTCCTGTTTCGGCAACACCGAGGCCAAGACGCCGAACATCGACCGCCTCGCGGCGGAAGGGCTGGCGTTCGCCCAGTTCTACGTGAACTCGCCGATCTGCTCGCCGTCGCGCTGCGCCCTGCTCACCGGCCAGTACCCGCAACGTTGGCGGATCACTTCCTACCTGAGCCACCGGGCCGACAACACCCGCCGCGGGATGGCGCAATGGCTGGACCCGGCCGCGCCTTCCTTGGGCCGCACCTTACAGGCCGCCGGCTATGCGACCGGCCACTTCGGCAAATGGCATCTCGGCGGACAGCGCGACGTGGACGACGCCCCCGCGATCGCCCGCTACGGCTTCGACGCCTCGCTGACCAATTTCGAGGGCATGGGCCCGAAACTCCTGCCGCTGACCCGGACGCCGGACGCGCCCTCGTTCAGGAAGATCTGGGCCGACGCCGAACGCCTCGGCGGCCCGGTGATCTGGACGGACCGCGCCCAGGTGACCTCCGGCTTCGCGGATGCAGCCTTGCGCTTCATCGACGCGGCCGCCGCGCAGCGGAGGCCTTTCTACGTCAACCTCTGGCCCGACGACGTGCACAGCCCGTATTTCCCGCCGCTCGAAAAGTGGACGCCGGGCAAGCGCCCGCTCTACCTGGCGGTGCTCGCGGAGATGGATCGCCAGCTCGGCCGGATCCTGGACCGCGTCCGCACCGACCCCGCGTTGCGCGACAACACGATCGTGCTCCTCTGCTCCGACAACGGCCCGGAACCGGGCGCCGGCCGGGCCGGTCCCTTCCGGGGCAACAAGACGCAGCTCTTCGAGGGCGGGATCCGTTCTCCGCTCATCGTCTGGGCCCCGGGCTTGATGGCCAAGGGCCGGGTCGGCCAGCGCGACGAAACCTCCGTCTTCGCCGCGATGGACCTGGCCCCTTCCCTCGCCGCGCTCGCCGGTGCCAAGGACCCCGCCGGGGCCAGCCCGGATGGGCAGGACCTGGCGCGCACCTTGCTAGGTGAAGCGGGCGCCCACCGCGGGCCGCTCTGCTGGAGCCGGCCGCCGGACCGCAAGACCTGGCCGCCGGCGTTGCCCGACCCGGCGCCCGACCTCGCGATCCGCGAGGGCGACTGGAAACTCCTCTGCGAGTACGACGGCTCGAAACCCCTGCTCTACGACCTTAGGCGCGACCCGGGCGAGACCCGCGACCTGGCCGCCCAGGAGCCGGCCGTAGTCGCGCGCCTCACCCAGACCTTGCTGGCCTGGCATCGCGGGATGCCCGCGGACCGCGGACCCGCGCTCGGCCCGAAGCCATCCGGACGCTGACGCGTCCAGCCGGGCTCACTTACCCGACTTCTTCTTTTTCGCGGCGCCCGGCTCCGGTCCGTCATGGTCCGAGTAATCGCTGCCCCAGAGCGGCTTCATGTTGCCGCGGTTCCAATCGTCCCAACGCGCCTGCAGCTGCCGGACCTTCTCCGGCTGCTCGGCGGAGAGGTCCTTGTCCTCGTGGATATCCTTGGAGAGGTCGTAGAGCTTGACCGCGCTGACCGGTTGGCGCTTGCCCGTGTTCGTGTCGGCGTTGCCGTCGTAACGCACCAGTTTCCAGTCGCCTTGGCGGATGGCCATCTGTTCGCCGAAGCGCCAATACAGCGCCTCATGGGGGGCCGTCTTCGCCGTGCCCGCGAAGAACGGCAGGAGGTCGACGCCGTCCAACTTCCATTCCGGCGACGCAGCCACGCCCGCGGCGGCGAGCGCGGTCGCCGGCAGGTCGAGCTGGACCACGGGCTGGTCGTAGACGGCCGGCTTGATCCGGTCGGGCCAGGCGACCAGGAAGGGCACGCGGATGCCGCCCTCGAGGGTGGTGCGCTTGGAACCACGCAACGGCCCGTTCGCCGAACCGTTGGTCGTGGTGCCGTTCATGACCGGCCCGCCGTTGTCGCTGATGAAGCAGACGAGGGTGCGGCCCTCCTGGCCGCTCTCCTTGAGGGCCTGGCGAACCCGGCCGATGTTGTCGTCCATCGCCGAAAGCATCGCCGCGTAGGTCCGGCGCTTCTTGTCGGGGATGGCGGCGAACTTCGCCAAGCGCGCGTCGGTGGCGTCCATCGGCGTGTGCACCGCGTTGAAGGTCAGGTAGAGGAACCAGGGGCGATCGGCGTGCTGGCGGACGAAGGCCTCGGCTTCGCGGCCGAAGGCATCGGTGGCGTAATCCATCTCCTTCACCGGCTGGTTGCCGCGCAGGATGCCGCCGGCGTTGAAGTAACTGTGGGCGCCGCCGAGGAAACCGAAGAACTCCGCGAAACCGCGGCTCGGCGGGGTCTGCGCGGGCTGGGAGCCGAGGTGCCACTTGCCGACCATGCCGGTGACATAGCCCGCCTTGCCGAGGCGTTCCGGCAGGATAGTTTCGGTCAGCGGCAGCCCGTTCGCCCCGCCGGGGTTGAACTCGTGGCCGAAGCGGACCTGATGCCTTCCGGTCAGCAGCCCGGCACGCGTCGGGGAGCAGTACGGCCCGGTGACGTAGCCGTTCGTGCAGCGCACGCCCGCGGCCGCCAGCGCATCGAGGTGGGGCGTCGGGATATCCTTGCAGCCGTGGAACCCCACGTCGGCGTAGCCCAGGTCGTCGCCGACGATGAACAGGATGTTGGGGCGGTCCGCGGCGGCGAGGGTGGCGGCGAGGAGGAGCAGCAGGCAACGCATGGTATGAACAGGATACACCCGAGCAGGGTGAAAAGTTGCCACGAGGTCGAACTACCCCCTTAAACCAGCGATCGGGGGCGATTTCGTTGGCGACCAGGCCGAGCCTCGGTCAAGGTGAGACGGTGCCCGTACCCACGCCACCACCCCTGCCCCCGGCGCCCGCCCCCACCCCCTTGGGCCGACTCGCGATCATCGGCGCCTCACTCGGCGGCCTCACCGCCCTGGGCCTGACGCTCATTTACCTGACGCAAAGCCTCGGCGGGCCGAGCAACCTCGACCTCGGCGGCTTGATCTTCCTCGGCGCCGTGCTGCTGATCCCGTTGACGCCCTTTGTCGCCGTCGGGGCGGCCGCGACCCGCTGGCGCGAGACGCCGATGCTCGTCGCCGGCCTCGTCTTCGAAGTTCTCGCGCTGGCGAGTTGCTGGTACTACGCGCAACTCGCCTTCCGCCTGGTCAAGCCCGACGCGTTGGAGGCGTTGACCTTCCTCTTCCTGCCGGTCTACCAGTTCGCCGGCCTCGGCCTCTGCCTCGGGCTGGGTGCGGCCTGGCAGGCTTGGCGCGGACGCCCGTGAAAAAAGAAGGCGCGGATCGCTCCGCGCCTTCGCCCATCGCTCGCGCTTCCGCTTACAGGAAGAGCGGGCGGATGTGGCGCTCGAGGAGGTTGCCGGTGACGTTCCGGGCGCAGGACTCACGGCAGGTCTTGAGCTGCTCGAGGTAGCGCGGACCCATCTTCGCGGCGACCTTGAAGCCGACGTGGATGAGCTGGCGGATGTGGGCGTTGTAGAGCGGGTTCTGCTGGTCGTGGCGCAGGGCGCCGACGAACTGCTCGCTGGTCCAGGCGTTCACGACGGCGGCGGCGGGGAGCTTGGAACGGTCGATGTCGATGACGGTCGCGTAGGGCTGGCAGAGCTCGTCCATGTGCGCCAGGGCTTCGGCGTAGATCTCCTTGGCGAGGGCGAGACCGGCGCCGCCGGCTTCGGCGAGGCCGATGACCTCCTCGAGCCAGGTGGTGCCCGCGGTCTTCACGTGGACGCCGGCGCCATGCTTGGCGAGGGCGCGGCGGATGGCCGGGTAGATGGAGAACTTGTCGCTGCCGCTGTGCACGGAGAGCTTCAGGTTGGCCGGGAGTCCGTACCGCTTCACCGCATGGGCGATGACGCAGAGGTCGTCGTTGAACTCGCGCTCGAACTGGGCGAGGTCGCCGACGTAGTCGACGCCCTTGTTGAAGCGGCCGGTGAACTTCGGGGCGATGGTCTGGATCGGCACGCCTTCGTCGGCGATGGCCGCGAGGATGACGAGGAGCTCGGGCGGGGTCTGGGGGCTGTCGGTCTCGTCCATCGAGATCTCGGGGACGAAGCGGCCGACGCCCTTGACCGAGACGATGTGGCGGTAGACCTTGCCGGCTTCCTGGACGGCGAGGAGGAACTTGGCGGCGGTGCGCTCGACGTCGGCCCGCGTGGTCGTGAACGGCCGGTCGATGCCGGCGAGGGTGAGCGTGCCGACCAGCTCGGGATGGCGGTCGACGAAGGCCTTGACCGCGGCGGGGTCGGCCGGCTGGGCGATGAAGTCGGCCACGTCGATGGTGAAGAAATCGGAGACGCCGACGAAACGGTCGACGGTCTTCAGGCCGATGTGGTCGGCGTCGAGGAAATAGGGCGCGGTCCAGCCGAGGGCCTTCACGGCGGCGTCGGCCGCGGCGCGCGTGCTGGTCGGCTCGGAGCCGATGATGTTGTGCTCGCGGTTGGACTTGTTCCAGACCGGCACGATCTCGACGCCGAGCTTCCGGGCCGCCAGGCAGGCGGCGAGCTGGGCTTCGGCTTCGTGGGCGAAGCGGTCGCCCATGCCGAGGGAGAATTTACCGATGACGAGAGGTTGGGTGGACATGGCGGGAGACGAGGGGGGCGGAGACTAGGGTCCCGTCGGCCGCGTTGGCAACCACGGGCGGACGATTTTCGGCCCCCCTGAGCCCCGCTTCTCCTTGCCCTCCGCGCCGCCGTTCCCCTTTACTCCCCACCCTTTCTCCTATGCACCTGAAGATTGCCGTCCTGCCTGGCGACTACATCGGCCCCGAAGTCATGGCCGCCGCCCTGCCCGTCCTTGAGGCCGTCCTGAAGAAGTCAGGCCACACCCTCGAGCATTCCACCCACGACGTGGGCGGCGCCGGGATCGACAACCACGGCAAGGCCCTGCCGGACTCGACCCTCGAGGCCTGCCGCGCCGCGGACGCCATCCTCTTCGGCTCCGTCGGCGGCCCGAAGTGGGAGAAGCTTCCCCCGGCCGAGCAGCCCGAGCGCGCCTCGCTGCTGCCCCTCCGCAAGCACTTCACGCTCTACGCCAACGTCCGCCCCGGGCTGCTGCTGAAGAACCTCATCGACACCTCCCCGATCCGGCCCGACCGCATCCCGAACGGCGTCGACATGGTCTGCATCCGCGAGCTCACCGGCGGCCTCTACTTCGGCCCCAAGTCCACCACGGAAATCGCCGGCGGCGACATCGAGGCCATCGACACGATGGTCTACCGCAAGTCGGAGATCGAACGCATCACCGACGTCGCCATCGCGACCGCCCGCGCCCGCCGCAAGCACATCACCCTCGTCGACAAGGCCAACGTCCTCCAGACGTCCGTCCTCTGGCGCAAGGTCGTCGCCGAACGGATCAAGTCCACCGCGCCGGACATCGCGCTCACGGTGATGTACATCGACAACGCCGCGATGCAGCTCGTCCTCAAGCCGGCGCAGTTCGACGTCCTCCTCACCGAGAACATGTTCGGCGACATCCTGTCCGACGAGATGGCCGTGATCTGCGGTTCCCTCGGCATGATGGCCTCCGCCTCCCTCGGCGCGAACCGCAACCGCCATGGTTACGGCTACGGCCTCTACGAGCCCTCGGGCGGCACCGCCCCGGACATCGCCGGCCAGGACAAGGCCAACCCCTGCGCCCAGATCCTCTCCGCCGCCCTGATGCTCCGCCACTCCTTCGGCCTCGAGGCCGAGGCGAAGGCCATCGAGCTCGCGGTCGAGAAGACCATCGCCGAGGGCATCCGCACCGCGGACATCGCCGGCGGCGGCAAGGCCGTGGGCACGAAGGCCATGGGCGCGGCGATCCTCGCCCGCCTCTGAGCGTGGACGAGGCGGCGCGAGAACGGGCGGCCGAGCGGCGACGCGCGGCCGTCTGCAGCCCGTTCATGCGCATCACGCGCTTCCCGGTGGAGGTCGCCCGCGACCTGCTCGACGCCGGCTA
>JACCDY010962324.1_pt1 | contig 10131 bp, 7 predicted proteins | sample 7446391 | NCBI WGS metagenome assembly JACCDY01 (sample SAMN15323451, study PRJNA562643) | freshwater metagenome | isolation source: river surface water | place: USA:Blue River Watershed | collected 2017-08-18
CGGACAAGAGGAAAGTGAAAGAGCTCTACTGCTCAACAGGCCTACTGGGCCGGGAGGGTGTAGAGACCACGAGACTGGAGGAAGGCAAGGTAAGCCTCCAGGCTACGAAGTTGCGCAGCCTCGGGATCACGCACAGGAATTCCACAAATATACTCTTCTAAAGGGTCCTTCACCATCGTCGTGTGAACGATATAGATTTCTCCTGGGATTGAACGAAGCGCGTCCACCATCTCAGGAATGGTGCGAAAGGAACCAATATGACGGTCCCCGTCCCTACGAAGAGAACAACCGGGAATTAAACCACCCGTGCGTAGATGGATATCATTTCCAGGGATACAACAAGCACCCTTCTCATACTTAGTGACAAAGATCTGGTTAGCCAGGGTAGTCGACATGGTTGTTTTTGTTGTGTGTTAATTATTTATAAAATTAAAAAATTATAGGGATAATAGTCCATCATTTTTTTTCTTTTTTTATGTACGTTTATAATATAAGGTATTTACGTCTTATATGAATTCTACTTAAAGAAAATCATATTTTAATACTTTACCTAAATGAATTGAACTTAAAGAAACTCACATAATTTATCTTTTGTCATCTCTAATGAATCAACTGGTATTCCATGTACTCTCGGATGATGTATCATCTGATAATCATTCCCATTCTCCTCATATCTATCCCCAAAATAATATATATTCTCATATCTCTGTAAATTCTGTAAAGATTGTACTTTATCCCATTCTGATGGATATATCGTGATTCCTACCTCTCCCCCATATACTATACTCAAATTCGATGTTTTCGAACCCATCATCCCCATTAACTTCTCCTTTTTGTCATTCAACTGGAGCCATAACCTCTTCCTAAATTCCATTCTCCTATCCGCCTTTTTAAATTGCTCCCTCTGCTCCTCCGTTGCCTGCATCCCTACTAAGGAGATATATACTAAACCATTCCTCACATCCACAAAATGTCCACTCACATCATAATTCGTCTCCGAGATAAATTTTAATGAATATCGAATTAATGTCTGTATATTTCGATACTGTTTATGTTGCATAATATGATTCTTCTTTATCATTTTACCCTTTTGATACACCACTGAACCACATTCCGAAAATATATATTCAAACTCTTCTCCCAATCCATCCAATTGTTCCATTATCTTTTCATACTTTCCTCCTCCTATCACTCCCAAGTGACATTGATGTTTCTCTTTTACTAATAATATCATTCTCTTCATATCCTCTTTTATCTTCTTACCCGAATCACATATCGTACCATCCACATCAAATAATAATATCATATTCTGATATCTCATATTGTTCTTTACCTCCTCTATCTTCTGTTTAACCTCCTTCACTTCTTCCTCTAATTTATTTACTTCTATCTCTATATTCATCGGTATATTTACCATCATTATCTCCTCTATCTCTTTATCCTCTTCCACTTTCTCCTCATCAACCTTTTTTTCTTCTTTTTGTATTCCCTGATTTAATTCCTCTAAAATTTTAGGATTATCATTGATATTTAACGATTCTAAAAAATCCATCTTTATCTATTTTTTTAATAGATAAAAAAAAAATAAAATTATCTTTTTAAATAGTAAGAGAAAAGAAAATGAATACAGCTCCTTTTGTTGATGATTACAAATTATCCATTTTTAAAGAGAGTGAAAAGACCATGAACCCTAAATGGAAAAGTGTCTATAAAGATTTACCACTCTGTGAACTTCATATCGCCAATAATCAAGTCGACTCCAACTATCTCGTCTCCGGCACTTTAAAAAATCATCTTCTCGCCTTATCTAGTTATGAACCCCTCGTTCTTAAATATTATGCTGCTAACTCTCCCACCTATAATGGCTCATTTACCGGTAGTGGTCTCCCTTACCCTAATGAAAGCGTCGCCTTCGAAAAAAGTGAAAATGTCGGTCAAGTCGATATTCATGAAGGAAAATTCTTATTCAAAATTCGATTCCCTAACTCTTATTATAAAAATTTAGGTAATATCCTTGTTCCCCCAGAAGTTCGTATTCGTCTTTGTAGTAAAACACGTGGTACACCCGTCTCCGATATTCAAGTCGTTCGTCTCGGTGAATCTATACCCTTCCGCACTCTCGATTATCCCAATCAACGAAACTTCTTAAATGGACCCTTCTTCTATGATAATACCCAAATGCCTGCTGTACGTTCTCAATACCAAATCCTCATCGACTCCGCCTATCCCTCTCAAAATATTCAACCACCCAACTTCTGGGGCACAACTCCCCCCAATTAATTTTATTCTTTACGTTTATCTCCTTTTAATATTTATTTAAATATAAATATTAAACGTAAATTTACAAAAAAAAATGAAAAATATCCTTTCTATTATCAATTTTATTATCCTATTCTCAACGTTTACGAAAACTACAACTACTCAAACATGTCTACTTCTAACAAGTCTTCACTCCTTAATGAGACTATTAAGTCTCTCCAGGTCTCTGAACTTGGTAAGCCTTTTATCCCCCGTGATGCTGGTTTTGCTTATATTATGGAGAAAGGTCTTTCCTCTCTCTTTCAATATTTGGTAAGTGGAGATGAGGGATATGCTAGCAATTTAAATCGCACTACATTCGGTATTATTTATGCAGTTGTCTATACCATGTGTACCCAACCCGCACCTAATAATTTTATGAAGGATGTTTATGATCAACAGATTATTTGGAATAAGACTTTCCTCGAAAATATTCGCGATGATATTCGTGCTCAACATACTGTTGAACTACGTGTACAGCGCTTCTATCATCATTGGACTAATTATCAAAATATCTTGATGAAGTGGTATCTTAGCTTCTTCGTATTTATTCAGTATTCCTATATCCCTTTTAATAACCTACCTTGTCTTGAGACTCAACTCATCGGACAGTGGAAGACCATCATTTATGATGAGTTTAAGATGGAGATTATGAACTACTTTATGACCGAGATGAATAAGGATAGACTCTCCGAGACCGTGGTCAACACCGCCCTCACCAAGTATATCACTATTTTTACTAAGTTGACTGATGATAACTCAAATTCTATGTATTCCATCGAATTTGAGAAGTTCTTCCTTGATAACTCAACTGAATTCTTTAACGGTATCCAAGGTACCTGGAGAAGCTCCAATTCTAATATGAATTATTGCTCCTACATCTATACCTTTATGAACGCCGAAAAGGAACGTCTCCATCACTATCTTGTTAAGAGCACTGAAAAGGCTCTTATGGACCTGATTATTGACCGTTTCATCACCAGTATTCATAAGGAGATTCTTATGGATTCATCCGATGGTTTTATTTATTATCTGAATCACATCCAAAAGGATGATCTCAGTATTTTTAACCGTATTTATACCGTGATGTCTATCGTCCCTAATAATCAGGGTATTGAGACCATGAGTTCTATTCTTAAGGACTTCGTCGTTGAGACTGTTAACCATAATGTAAATCTCATTATCTCGGCTAACACCAAGATTAATGAGATGAATAATGCTATCTGCACTTTTATGATTGAACATCACAAGCTGTTTACTCGTCTTATTCACGAATCTTTCGCTGATAATACGATTATTCAATCTGTATTCGTCAATTCAATGAAGACTGTTATTAATGATTCATCATATAATAAGGATGTCAAGTTTAATAAGCATATCGCACTATTTATTCATTCTGTTATTCGTATCAAGGATAAGGAGATGTCCGAAGAGAATAAGTATGACTTGATTTATCAAGCTATCACTCTCTCTACTTACATCTATGATAAGGATATCTTTATGGAATTTAATCGCAAATACCTTCAGGACCGTATCCTTCTTTTTTCACCCGTGAATATTGAAATGGAACGTTCTATCGTATCTCGCTACAATTCCTACTTCGGTATCTCACTCTCCGAAAAGTTGGCCGGTATGCTACAAGATTATTGCCGTTGTAAGTCTGAATCAAATTCTACGAGTCATATCTACACCCAATCTCACTGGCCTAACCTCCTCAACTGTCCCTCTATTCGTCTACCCGACGAACTCCGTACTATTTATAGTACCGCTGAGGAGATGTATCTTGCTACTTTCCCTTCTCGTAAGGTTCTCTGGCACTATACATACGGGTCCCTTAATATGACCGTTAACTATCCCAAGGGTAAGAAGCATATTTTCGAATTTAATATTCTTCAATATGTCGTTTTTAATATGTTTATGGGACATAATAACGCACTTCACTATGACACTCTACTTCATGAGACCGGTATCAATATTCCTAGTTTCCTTGACCGTGTTCTTGAATCTCTTCTGAGAGCCAAGCTCATTATCAAGAATGAAGCTGATAATACCTACCGATTCAACTCCAAGTTCTCTTGCCAACTCACTAAGGTCGTCATCCAATGTCTACCTTTCGTTGAAGTCGCCGTCGCACCCGAGACTATCGAGATTGACCGTACTCATACCATTCAGGCTTGTATCGTCCGTCTCATGAAGAATCGTAAGAATTCGTCCCTTAATGACATTATCACTCATGTACTCAGTGATTGTGTACGATTCAGACCTGATGTCAAGTTTATTAAGAAGAATATTGAGACACTGATTGAAAAGGAGTATCTTGAACGCAATTCTGATGACCCCACCCTCTTCAAGTATCTCGCTTAATTATTAATACCCTGTTATAAATTATCACCTATTTTCGTTCTTTTATATCCTCTTTTTTCTATTCTTTTCTTTAAGTATGTTTCATTCTTTAAAAAGACTTTCCAAAAATATTATCTTATTCGATATCAATCATACTCTCCTAACTCCTCCCCACTATATCTCTTCTACCCTCTATCAACAATTAATTAAATATAAACAATTCAAAAATACAGATTTAGGTATCGTCTCAGGTGGCACTTATGATAAAGTTCGACGACAACTCTATGACTCCTTCTACCTCTTCAACTTCATCTTCTGTGAAAATGGTTCTCATCTCATCACTCCCCCTCATTCTACTATTTATAAAAATGAACTTAAAGAAAATCCTCAATATTCAACCTGTTTACAATTAATGGAAGACTCGAATCTTTTTCTTCAAAATAAGATTCCTCATTATTCCCCCCTCCAACATCTCCAAATTCGAGATTCTATGATCTATTTTCATTCTCTACCCAAAAAGATTCATTTTCCACTCTTCCGTTATCTAGACTTTCGTAAAAATATCTATTCAAGAGTTTGGGAAAATCCTCATGTCTCCATCCTCCTCTCCTCTAACTCCCTCTCTATTCAACCCTCTGAATGGAATAAGTCTCAAGTTATTCCTTTCCTACTTAAAGAAAATTATAAAAATATACATTATTTTGGTGACCACAATAAACCAAATTATCATGATTATCCTCTACTCTCTCATCCCCTCGTCATCCCTCATCCTATCAAAAATCCTCAACACACTTCTGATATCCTAAAAATACTCTTTAAAGATTCATTCTAAAAATATTTTATTCCCATTAATCCTTTATACTCCTCTATGAATCGGTCTCCTATATCTCCCTTCTCTAATGAACGAATCGGATAGATTTTGAAGTTTAATGATTCCGGTTCTACTATACCCTCCAATATCTTTATCTTCCTCTCCTCTATAAATAACTCCTTCAATAAATAATTATCTATATGTTCTTTTATCTCTATCTTTATACGACCAAATACATATAAATCTACCTTCTTCTCATCCTGTATACCCCTCATCCTCTCCTCTAATATCCTCAAATTCTCCCTCATCTTCTCATCCTCATTTAAACTCCATATCTCCTCCTTCGTCATATTCTGGTCCTTACATATAATCCATGAGAGATTCCTATTCTTTAATTGGTTTAATATCGGTGATTGACCATAAACAATTATCTTCTGGTCTTTCACATTCTCTTCTTTCTTTATTCTCTCAAGTGCCTCTATCACCTGAGTATCATTCGTCACCTTCATCGTCATACACTCTTTCTGTTTATAACGGTTCATTCTCCTATGTGTCACATTCAAATGATTCATCTGTATCGTCTGGAGAAAATCAAAATTCGTAAAAATATCCTTCAACTCCTCCACAATAAATCTCTCCTCCGGACGATAGATAAATGTCTTAAACTGATACTCTTGTAGTGTTTGTATCTCCTTCTTCGTTAATACATACTCTTCACTTAGATTCTCCTCTTCACTCAAAAAAAAGATTGAATTCACTTTCTCAGTCTCTTCTAATACCTCCACCCTCTGTATTAAACGATAGATACTGTTACATAATGAATTCTTCTTCACCCCATTCGATATCTTCTTACAACTATCAAGTGTACTATGAAGATTCTCTTTTAAGTTAAGAGCTGTTTCACCATAAGTGATAATGGTGACCAATGTCTCTAATTTACTCTCATATTTACTATACTTTGTATAATCCATCTTTCTCTCTCCTCTTTTTTTAACTATTTTCTTTAAGTTCAATTCATTCTTCTTTAAAATTATATATAAATAAGATATAGATAAAATGGCGAATAAAAGATTAATATTATTATTTCAACCTTCTTCAACATCTTTTACTCCTCTTCCCTCAGATGATATCTGTCTCTTTGGTCCTTCAAACCCCAATGAAAATCATCGCTTTGACATCATCGCTAAATATAAATTTATTCATTGGACTCTTCAACCTTCAACTATATTCTCCGATATTATGAAAAATCAAATTCCTTATGAAAAAATGGAAAATACAAATGCTTTATATGGTCTTCTTAAAAATCCGAAAGAATCAAATTCAAATATTCAATATTATGGTGATTTAAATGGTATTTTAAATACTTTTCATTTAGAAGAATTCGTCATACAAAAAATATTAGAGTCGCTTCAAAATAAAATCGCTGTCGTTCATACGAAAAACTTCTGTGACTCATTATGGCGAAACCAATTATATGGTATTGATTCAAATTATCCATTTAACCTTGTTCAACAGAATCATGTTGATACTTATTTACCTCTTCTTTCATGGGAGTCTTTCTCTCAAAAAGTTTTAAATTTAATCGAAGATCATGAAGTTCTCTTTTATCTTCCATACTTACTTCAACAACTTACATCAAATCAACTTTTGGATAAATATCAACAATTTGTTTTTATTTATAAAGATATTCAATATGATTTTTCTACTTTACATTCTCTTCATGAACAGTGTATATGGAGTCTTAAAGATAATCAACAACAATCTTTTTTTGTTTTATCAAATAAAAATATAGAATCTTTTTTACAAGCATTTGAATATCTTTGTTTACATCCTCACTCTTTTTTAAAAAAATCATGTGGATTAAAAATATCTTTACATCAATTCTTCTCTTTTTATTTTGATTTTATGGATAAAAAACATTTATTAAAAGAAGAATTTGGTGTGATTCGTAAAAAATATCCCTATCCATCACCTTATACTTTATCTCTTTTAGATGAACATATAAAAAAAGAATTTTTAAAAGATTTGGTTCATTGGAATCAACCAAATATCTGTTTAAATGGTGTTTTAACCAATAGTTTTCACCAAATACCTAATATATGTAAAGAATATATGAATTATAAGAATAAAAACTGGGAGATGATATGGAAGAGAGAGATGATTGAGAAGATGTTAGAATATTGTCAAGAAGGTAAATTTGATAAATTATCTTGTAATGATTATCCTGGATGTGCTGTTCAAATGGAGAATGTATTTAAACGATTTGTGAATATTCAGAAAAAGAAGTGTTTAGTTTTGGGTTCTATATCACCTTGGATAGAATGTATTCTTTTACATTTTGGGGCTGGTAGTGTCACTACTTTAGATTATATACCGGCGGTATGTGAATGGGAAGATAAGATTAAAATGATTAAAATGGAAGATTATCAGAATGGAGATAAGTATGATGTGATTATAACTTTCTCCTCTTTAGAACATGATGGACTCGGTCGTTATGGTGACCCGATTAACCCTAACGGTGACTTTGATGCTGTTTTGGAAGCATACTCGATGTTAAATAATAGTGGATATTTTATATGTGGAATACCTATTGGTAAAGGTTGTATTGAAGCAAATTTTCATAGAATTTATAATAAAAAGAGAGTTGATAAATTATTCTCTATCTTCTCTACTTTTATCGGTAGTGTGAACTATTTAACAATGGATAATCAATTAAATTACTCAGGAAATGATTGGAAAAATCAACCTATCTTTATTTATCAAAAATAAATGTTTATTTTGAGTTTTTTTATATATAGTTCATTCTTTTATTAAAAATGAACTTAAAGAAATACAAGAGTAACGTGACAGGAAGTATTTAAAGAAACAAAAAAGAGAAAAATGAGCATCAACAAGATTCATTCTGAAAACTTTGAGATTTTTTGTGTTAGCCACCATCAACAAAAATATGGTCATCAAGTATGGCATTGGAAAAATGTTCCGATTGATGTATTGATTAAAACAGGATTTATAGAAGATTATGAAGATTATCGATTAAAGAGAAAAAGATATTTTGAAGAGAATCAAAAATATTTAAATCCTATTCGAGAGTATGGATTAGATGGAATATCACTTGAAATTAAAGAGAATGGTGATGAAATTTATCATGGGATACAATGTAAGTTATGGGATAAATCTATAACGGTCACAGCTGACCATTTAGGTTCATTCTTAGCTGTTATTTTATGTCAAATGAAGAGTTTAAATTACCAATCTTCTGGTTATTTATATTATACAAGTAAACTACAAAAAGATTTAGAAAAATGTTTAACCTTAACAAAAGGTGGTATTAAATATGAGAAGATTGATTATCATATAGAAGAAGATAAGATTGAAGATATGGAAGACCGGTTAATCATACCTGATTATAGTGATGATGAAGATGAAGAAGAAAAAGATATGAATTTTACAAAAACAAATTTAGATGAATTAACATTAAGACCTTATCAAAGAGAAGCTGTAGACAAACTAAATGAAGAATGGAAAGGTATTAAACTACTTAATTTACCTTGTGGTATGGGTAAAACAATTATCTTTTCACATCATGTAAAAGAAAAAGAATATAAAAATATTTTTATTATATCTCCTTTACAAATTCATGCTAAACAAAATCTTGATGTTGTATATTCAGTATTAAATGGATATCAACAACTTTTATTAGATAGTGATGAAGGAGGTTCGACAGATATTAAAGATCTTGTTAAAAAGATAGAAAAAAAATCAGTTATCTCTACTACTTTTTATACAGCTGATCGTTTATTTAAACTATTGTTTGAAAATAACGAAGAAAAGAAAGAAGATAAAGAAGATGAAGAAGACGATGAAAATAAGGATGAATCTTTATATGATTTAAGTGATTCTATTGTAATAGTGGATGAAGCTCATAATTTAATGAAAAGAGATTCTTTGATTCAAACAATTCAAAAGTTTCCAAAGGTTTTATTGGTAACTGCTACACCTCAACAATGTATGGAAGAAGTGATTGGTTCAGATATTATTTATCAATATTCTTATAAAAAAGCGATTGAAGAAAAATATATATGTGACTATAAAATTCATTTACCACTTATTGAAGAGAATAAATCAGAGAATACATCTAAAATTATTATTGAAAGACCATTCGAGTTAAAAGAGTTAGAAAATGTTGATATAGCAAATAAATGTGTATTTTTACTAAATGGTTTATTGGAAACTTGTAGTAAAAGATGTATTGTGTATTTATCAAATATTGATGAATGTTTTGAATTTAAAAAATATATTGAAAAATCAAATGAATTATATTATTATTTAGATATTCAATGTGATATTGTAAATAGTGAGATATCATTTGAGGAAAGAAAAAGAATTTTATCTAAGTTTGATAATAATGATGATAATATCAAAATCATTTGTTCAGTACGAATGTTAAATGAAGGAGTAGATATACCATATTGTGATAGTATTTTTATCACAAATATTGGAAATCATTCAAATGATATAACGATGATTCAACGTTTATGTAGAGCAAATCGAATTATTAAAGAGAATCCAAATAAAATAGCTAATTGTTTTATTTGGACGAATGATTTAGAAAATATAGTTTATTCTTTAAGTTTATTAAAAGAAAATGATAATAATTTATTTGGTAAAATAAAAATCAC
>JACCDY011141273.1_pt1 | contig 10131 bp, 9 predicted proteins | sample 7446391 | NCBI WGS metagenome assembly JACCDY01 (sample SAMN15323451, study PRJNA562643) | freshwater metagenome | isolation source: river surface water | place: USA:Blue River Watershed | collected 2017-08-18
AGTGCTCTGTTGAAAAACTTGTTGAATGGACATGGTTTGAACGCTGTTTTCATTAGATTTTCTGACTCTATAACCGCGGCCATTTCTGCCCTTTTCGCCTGCGCCGCGGGCAAGCAAACCGCAGGGGCAAACCAGCTTGCTCCGCACTTTTTTCACCATCGTTGCCGTCTTCTTTCCTGTCGCGGGCTATTCGCGCTTGAGTTCTTTCCTATGACTCGAACGACTTCGCCGGCCTGCACACTGGCCACCGACATCACCCCGGGGCCGGGGCCCTGCTTCGCATGGCGGACTCTGTCCCGTGCCCCCTCCCGGAAGGGGCTTTGTTCCGCCACTGCCAAGGGGCGTGACTCGAAGCGCCAGCCTGCCGTTGCAAGCCAGCTTTGCCCTGGGGCACCGCCGATGTGACTGCGGAGCTGGAATCCAGGGAAGCCGCCTGGCACCTGCAAAACCATGTTCCGACTCCGGGGAGCGGCCTGATCCCCACCGGATGCTCGGCAATACCGAATTTGCGACCCGGCGTGTTGATCAGGCCGAGGACGCCATCAAGCGTCGAAGGATTCCACTGCGCAAGCGGCGTGGCACTGCCGGCAGCATGCAGCCACACGCAGCGCCAGCTTCCTGCTACGCACCTGGCGCTTGCTCTTGCCGCGGCGCGGCAGGCACCGCGCGGCAATGTGCAGGCGCGAGGCCCCCTAGCTTCAGGCGAGCAGCGCGAAGGGATGCTCCGCAGGCACTTGGAGCAACTCGCGACAGAGGCCATCCTCCCGTACGCGCACAATGCCCGGCGCCTCATCCTGGCCAGACTCGACATCGGCGTCGGACGCACCGAGACGCCCCCCCTCGCTGATCGTGCGCTTGTCGATCTGGATGGTGGCGGAGGTGGCGGCCAAAGGTTCTTGCGCAGATGGCTGACCCCGACATACTCGAGCAGCAAGGACAGAAGAACATGCCCGAGCTGATCGTTCATGCAGGGACGCGACAGTAGTACTTGAACGAGACGCCAATGGTGTGAGCGTCGATGCTGGAATCTTGCAGCAGGATGCGTGATACCGATCCGCCCGAGAGGCCGAGCTCGTTCTGCACATCTTGCTGTTCATGACTGCAGATCTTCTTCTGGTCCAGCGCATTGCGGTTGACAAGAGCACGCACAGAGCGCCACGTATCCCGCGAGGGACGTGGGATTGAAAGGAACAGGAAACCCGGTGGCAATGCTGTCGTCGGGATTACCCCACCTTGAAGCTTGCAAGGACTTTCTTGCCGTCCTGCACACACCGACTGATGGTGACCAGACGAACGCCTGGCAGATCGAGCCAGCTACTCTCGACCTTCCTCATGGCTCCTTCTTCAGATGCTTGCTCTGATCGAGCCGCTGATAGACGAGCGCGAGTCTACGGACGAACTCGTCCTGCGGCTCGGCCTCCTTGACGTCGATGACTTCTGCTGTCTGATTCAAGTATGCTTGACCGCACTGTTCTGCACGGCCCGGCGGCGCAGGTGGCACAGCCCCGCTCAATCATGCATTCAACTTCAGGAATTCTGCAGTGAAGAAACGCCCCTTGTCCCTTGCGCTGTGGCTGCTCATCCCCCTGTTCTTCAGCGGCTGTTCGCGCCTGCCTCAGGACGCCCTGCCCGTCTTGACGCAAGAGCAGACCGAGTGGATCGGGGAACGCATATTCGCCAACGAATGCAATCTGAGAACCGCGTGTTTGACCAGTTGGAATACCGGGGAGGATTTCCCCTCGCTGGGCATTGGACACTTCATCTGGTACCGGGCAGGTCAGCAGGACGTGTTCGTGGAAAGTTTCCCGGCGCTGCTCGACTTCTACGAAGCGCAGGGCATCGCCATTCCCGACTGGGTGGCGAGTCTGCCCGGGCGCGATTCCCCGTGGCCGGACAGGGTCAGCTTCCTGGCGGATCTGGACAGCCCGCGCATGCAGATACTGCGCAACTTCCTGAACGACACCCGCGCCATTCAAGTACAGTTCATCATCGAGCGCATGCACGCCAGCCTGCCTGCCCTGCTGGAGCACACGACGCAGAAGGAAGCGGTTGCCGCACTTTTCCTGGAGATCGCACGCAGCGAACCACCTCTGGGCATGTACGCACTCATTGACTATGTCAACTTCAAGGGGGAAGGCATCTCCGAGAGCGAGCGCTACGCAGGTCAGGGCTGGGGACTGCTGCAGGTACTGGAACAAGTGCTGCTGACGCGCAATGACACCCCGCTGATGGCACAATTCTCGCGCTCCGCAAAGGTGATTCTGGCACGAAGAATCATGAATTCTCCTGGCGAGCGCGAAGAAGTGCGCTGGCGTGAGGGATGGAATGCACGCGTGGCAACCTATATGGGAAAACCCTGAAAAGGACGCTGCTGCCATTGACTTCTCCTGCAGTGCAGCCAAATCCTTTTTCCAGAACGATAAATCCATATTGAAAACTTAAGAAGTGGCAGTGTCAGCGCATTTTCATCATGCAGTCAGAGCCAGTTCGCGAACACAGTGATCACCGAGCACCACAGCCCGTGAACGGCGCTGGTCTTCGCTGCAGACGACAAGCGGCATAGGCAGCGACAAGATTGAACCAAGTCCCATTAACCAGTAACCTTGACCCCTCTGATCCCCGTCCGGCGGGCCGCCTCCTGCGGCCGGTTCCGGCACTGCAGTGACACCCTACTCTATGAGCTACGAACGTCCGAACATACAGCGCATGACTGGCTACAGTTCAGGTGAGCAGCCGAACCGGCCTGATATCATCAAGCTGAACACCAACGAGAACCCCTATCCCGCAAGCTCAGCCGTGATCGCCGCCCTGCAGGGCCTGCGCGTGGAGGATCTGCGCCGCTACCCCCAGCCCCTGGCCAATGAGTTTCGCCAGGTCGCGGCCGAGTGCCACCACCTGCAGGTGGACAATTTCATCGCCACGAATGGCGGCGACGAACTGTTGCGTCTGGTCATCACCACCTTTGTCGAGCCCGGAGGCGTTATCGCCATCGCCGAGCCGAGTTATTCTCTCTATCCGGTGCTGGCCGAGATTCACGGGTGCGAGGTGGCACGCATCGACCTGCTGGAAGACTGGCAGATGGGACCGGACTTCGCCGAACGCCTGAATGCCAGCGGCGCCAGCCTGGCCTTCGCGGTGAATCCGCATGCCCCCTCCGGCCTGCTGACGCCGGTCGCCACCCTGCGTGCCATCGCTCATGCCTTCAAGGGTGTCCTGGTGATAGACGAGGCTTATGTGGACTTCATCGACCCGGTCCTGCGTCACGACGCCGTGAGCCTGGTGCGAGAGCTGGACAACGTCTTGATCCTGCGCACCATGAGCAAGGGCTACTCCCTGGCCGGGCTGCGCTTCGCCTACGGCATCGGGGACTCCAGCCTGATCGCCCCCATGCTCTACAAGACTCGGGACAGCTACAACACCGACGTCATCTCCCAGGTGCTGGCCACGGCGGCGCTGCGCGATCGTGCCAGTGCTGCCCTGGGCTGGGAGAAAGTGCGCATGGAACGCGCTCGCGTGGCTGCCGGCTTGACGGCTCTCGGCTTTGCCTGTGCCCCCAGTCAGAGCAATTTCCTGCTGGCGCGCGTGCCCGATGGCGATGCCCGCTTCATCAGCACCGAGATCATGGCGCGAGAGTTCTATCAGCGCCTGAAGGACAGCGGCATTCTCGTGCGGTACTTCGACCAGCCGCGTCTGCGGGACAAGCTGCGCATCACCATCGGCACACACGAACAGAACACCCGATTGCTGCAGCGGCTAGAGTCCTGCGTCCAATTGACCTGATGAGGGGCGCCGGCATGGCGGCAGATCTGCTCGGCGACACCCCTTCCCGGCCTTCTGCAAGGCAGCCCCTTTGCCCGGTATGCCGCAAGCCACTGCGCAGGATCGAGGGCAGGATGGGGCCTTTCTGGGGCTGTACAGGCTACCCGGATTGCAAGACCACGCTGTTCGATCTCGACGGCAAGCCGTCCAAGATCCCTGATGAACGCTTTCGCTGCCCTGTGTGCACCCGACGAATGGTGCGAGCGCAGGACGCTCAGGGCCCTTATTGGTATTGCACCGGTTACGACAAGGCTTGCAAGACGCGGCTCGCGGACGATAATGGCGCCCCGGCGAAGTCCTGGCGCTGCGCCCACTGCGGCCAGCTGCTGAAGCGCCGGCGTGGCAGGAACGGTTATTTCTGGGGGTGCAGCCAGTATCCTGAGTGCCGACACACCTGGCCCGACAAGGACGGCGCCCCCGTTTTCACCCGTTGACAGACAGCTTGGCAGACATCATGAAACTTTCCCGTCTCAGAATGCGCAAAAGCACGCGATCAACCCTCAGCGGCCTGGCTATCGGGGCGGCATCGCTTTTCGCCCTGGCGTACGCCTACGCGGAAGCCCGCGACAATCTGCTGCGCTTCTTCATCGGCAGCGTCCTGTTGCTGGCGCTGGTGATGGCATTTGCCCTGCTAGTGGTTGCCCTGGTGAACGGAGGGCGCTATCTGTGGCGCCGCTTCATGAACCGCGAGCCTCCAGCGGAAGGGCACACGAAAGAATGAGCGCGTCTTCGCGCTGGGTGTCACCGGGCTCCAGGGGATAGTACCGACGACGCTCTCCGACCTGCACGAATCCCATGGCGAGATACAGTGCCCTGGCCTCGAGATTCGACGGGCGCACTTCCAGAAAGCACACACGCGCCTGCTTGCGATAACCCTTGTCCAGCAACTGCCGAAGCATGCGTCGGCCATAGCCCTGGCGCCGGAACTCCGGGTGCACGCAGAGGGTGAGCACGTGGGCTTCCTCCACAGCGACCGACAACACGCCATGGGCCACGATGCGGTCGCGGGTTGCCAGTACCCAGCACTCGTAACCGGCGCGCAGGCAATCCGCGAATATGCGTTTCGACCAGGGGTTCTTCAGAGACAGCGTCTCGCTCTCCACGACCAGGTCGAGGTCGCTGGGACGCATGGCGCGCAGGAAGACATTTACGGATTCGGAGCGGGGGGGCAGAGGCGGCATCTCAGACCTGCGGGCGCTGATGACGCACAGGGGAGTCGGCCAGCGCCCGGCGCAAGGGTTGCAGGGCCTGCCAGGCCGAACGCTTGAGATCACGGACACTTTCCATGGCATGCAGGCTGTGCGTGACGAGCACTTGCGCCGCGAGGCGCGGATGCGCCTGCAGACCGCTGGCTGGGAGCGGGCTGCCCGCAGGAAACAGGAATTCTGCCGACTGCTCGGCAAGCACGAGCAGATGAGGCACAGCTCGCAGCTTCAGGCGTCGAGACAGAAAACCCTCAAGCATGTCGCGAGCAGTCTGCGCATCCTGTGGCATCTCGCCGGCATCAGCCAGTGGCCAGCTGAACACCATGGGCGAAAGTCTCTCAGCTTCGAAAGGCGTGCCTATGGCCTTGAGCATGTCCGCCAGCAGTTGACTGCAGGACGGCGACAATATGGCCGAGCGCGCCCAGGGCAGTTCGCAGATGACTGCCAGCTGCTCATTGACAGGCACATAGGCAAAGGCGAAGTGAACCGCCTGAGTGTCCTGAGGCGGAAGTTGCACTGGCGCTGTCTCTGCGGGCTGAGAGGCTGCAGCAGGCACGGCTGCGACAACCGGGGCCGAACGCTTCTCGGCAGTCTCGATGGGTGCCTGCAGCCCCATGGGTGAGAGATTGGCCGGTATGCTGCGATACAGGCGAGGTTCGGGCGAAGCCTTGGCACCGGGCAGGGACACCCGAGGCACATAGGTCTGGATACCCATTTCCTGCAGAATCGCGTGACGCTGTTCTGGCGCTAGTCGCATGCTGATCGCTGTCCTCTCCCCAATTTGAAGAGAGTATAGGCGATGCCCCGGCAAAAGGCTTTCGCGCCATCCCGCCATGGTGAGTGCTCCATCGAAGTGCTGGAACCGACTCCGACGCAAACCCGCAGAATCCTATGGCTGCTGCCCTCTGCCCTGCCTGGGTACGGCTCACCAGAGACTCTGCGTCTGCAGGCAATACCTGACCCTGTACACGACAGTGCGCAGGTGCTGATCGAGGGTCATACCGCCGCGCAGAGACCAGGTTGGACGTGGGTGGCTGGGTCATGGTCAGGACACCCGTGGCTGGCTTTGCCGACCGGCAGGCAGGCGGCCTTCAGGATCTTCTTCGAACGGGAGGCGCTGAGCACACTGGTGCTTTGCATCTGTGGGACCGAAGCCACCTGCTCAAGCCAGTGACCTGCTGCGATAGATCGAGGGCGTCACGCCGTGCAACTCTTTGAAGGCCTTGTTGAAGGACGACAAGGAGGCATAGCCCACGTCGAGGGCGATGGTCGATATGGGTACCTGACTTTCCTCGGCGCTCTGCAGCCGGCGCGCTGCCTCGGCAATCCGGTACTGATTCAGATACTGATTGAAGTTGCGGTAGTGCAGCTTCTGATTGATCAACTTGCGCAACCTGTATTCCTGCATGGACACACGTGCGGCCAGTTCACCGATGGTTAGCCCAGGCTGAGCATAGAGTCGTTCGTTCTCCATCACGCCATGGATGCGGTCGATCAATGGTCGATCCTTGTCACGCTCGCTCACGCGACTCTTGAGCGACGGCAGCGCCGTTTCGACCACCGGTTCGATCAGTTGCGGCGAGTCCTTGTGCAGGCGGAACGTCGCCAGGTTGAAGAAGAGGATGAAGAGGAAGATGGCGCCGATGTAGACACTGTAGAGCCAAAGCCCGGGCAGTGGCAGAAATCCCGAGCCCACGATGATCGCCACAATGGACCCCATGGTGATGGCGAACGGTACCCGCAACCGGCGTCGTGGCTCCACCAGGTCACTGCCTAAGCCCAGCACAGCCATGTACACCACGTGGCAGGCAAACCCCAGCATGGCCAGTTGTGGCAGGACGAACATCAGAAGATAGGGAATGCCCTCGTCATCGCCAATCACCATCCCGATGGCGCGCAGCAGTATATACGCCACGATCACCGCCCAGATGCGAACATCCACCTTGGGTTCGTCCACGAAGAGGTAGCGGGTGATCACCCACAACAATGCCGGCGAGGTGATGGCGAGAATACCGAAGCCGATATCCAGCGCGCGCGGGCCACTGTCCAACTCCGGCAGCACAGCCAGAATGAACCCCATCAGACAGATGGCATACAGGGCCATCAGCTTGCCCAGAATCTGATGGCGATAATAGGCCAGGTAGAACAGCGCCATGAAGAGCAGCTGCGAGAGCGCAAGAAAGCTTGTTGCGTGCTGTAGCAGTTGCATGATCCTGTCGCTGCAGTGAAGTCGTCAAAAACTCTGGTCGGCGAAGATAGTGGAGCCGCCGGGGCATTGCAAGTCAGGCACCGGCCAAGGCCTGGCTACGCCGGTCGAGTGTCATTGAAAGGTCTTGCGCATCGTGAGTAGGTACTGGGGACCGGTGATATTGCCATTGTTGTCGTACTCCACCACCGGTGCTGCCAGCACCAGTGAACCGCCGAAGCGCTGGCGAGTGCGGCGACGTTCACCATTAGTGGCATTGTTCGCATCCAGACGAAGGGGATGTTCCGAGACGTGCCCCGGATGATCTCGATGTGACACACCTGCACTGCTGCGAGCCGGCTCGGCTGTGCGCCGGCGTCGTTGTCCTTGCCGGTAAGCGGCTTGCCGTCAATCAGAACTGCGCCCCGGCACCGAGGCCTCGATTATTGGCATTGCTGTTGCTCGTCGCCGCGCCACCAGTGGGCGCGCCGGCATTGAGGGTTACGGAAATTCCGGGCACGCGATCGATCATGTTGTTCACGTTCACAGGATTGAACCGGGCAAGGTAGTCAGCGGACGCGAATGCCGCGCTGTCCTGCGCGAGAGTGCTCTCGAACCAGCCGAGTATGGCAGTCGACAGCCATCGCCGCTGCAAGACGCTTGAGGAAGACCACGGGTCTGGCAGGTGGCAAAGGCAAATTCATCCACTCCGTGGCAGAGGAGACTTCGCCCTCAGGCCAGCCTCAATGTTCTGAGGAACATTGAAGTGGCCTGACGGCAGAAGGAGCTACTGCTTACGCAGGAAGGGTCAGATCTCGACGTCCAGGCTGAGAGTGAATACACGACCGTAGGGGTCGTACAGGCGCGTTTCCAGACCACCCTGAATCGGCAGACGGGTCGGCTCCCAATCAAAGATATTGCGTACAGCGAGACTGATGTTTGCTGACTGACCAAAGCCGAACAGGCTATCCATGTTGTAACCATAGTTCAGGTTGGCGCGGTAGCCACCCTTGACGGTCATCTTGCGCAGGCCTCCTGCTGTCGCCGGGGGGTTGGCCAGCGTGACGGGGGCCAGCAGACCAAAGTCCACGTCGTCGTTGTAACGCACGGTCAGACGAGCAGAGTGTGCTTCCCGCATCCAGCTCAAGGTGTAGTTCACCTTGGTCTTTGGCAGGGGTGGCGCCTTGCCAGTGTCGCCGTTGTTGAAACCAGCCATCTCGCGGGTGCTGCCGTTGAACTCGGTCAGCATGTACGTTCTGTAGTGCGTGGCATCTGCACCGATGCTGAAGTCGCCCCAGTTGTCGATGCTGAACTCGTAGCGGGCCTGCAGATCGACCGTGTGCACGTCCATCTGGTCGCCGTTCTGCGGCTGACGCAGGATGCGCGAGGCTCGCAGGGTCACGGGATCACGCACGATGGCAGGATTCGGATTCGCATTGACGTAAGCCCGCGCAGCCTCCCAGGTGGCTGAACCAGGGGTACGGTTGAAGGTCGCGGGTGTCGCTCCGATAGCGGCCAGCACATTGATGAAGTCCTGGGTGCCAATGTCCTGGTTCGTCAGCGTGAAGATTCGGCCTGTGTACTCTATCTCCTGGTAGTCGATGCCGATGGACAGGCCATCAAGCGGCTCCCACGTGAAACCGATGTTCTGAAGTGTGGAACGCTCCACATCCAGCAGCGGATTGCTGGTGGTGCAGCCATCGACGCCAATGAAGGACAGACCGGTCAACTGATCTGTACCATCTCGCGCACTGGAACAGGTGTTCAGATTGATGGCACCTACCTGACTGGCCAGCGGGGCAAGGAAGCCTTCACCCCAAGACGCGCGAACAGCCAGTGTGGGATGAGCCTCCCAACGCATGGCCACCTTGGGCGTGGTCGTGCGCAGATTGAGGTCATCGAATTTCTCATATCGGGCAGCAGCCTGAATGGACAGATTGTCAAGAATCGGCGCCTCAAGCTCGAGGAAGACAGCCCGGGTGGTGGACTCGGCGGCAGACTGCGTCTGAATCGTGGCGGGGGCGTTGAAGTCTTCGCCGATGGTGCGGGCCTTAACAGGATTATCTATCGTTTTGTCGTCACGGATATGGCCACCGAATGCCATTTGGACTGCTCCAGCCGGCACCTCGAACAAGGGACCCGTGATGACGGTATCGAAGACACGGTAGCGACGCAGGTCTTCCGTGGTCTTCTGGATAGAGAGCCAGTCCACAAGCGCCTGGCTGTTCTCGGTCACACCGGCGCGGAAGAACGGTGAGCGCGGATCGGATGACATAAAGGGGTTGAACCATTCGTTGCCATTCGGGCCACCTCGGCCCTGAAAGGCTGCTCGAATGCGGCTGGCCTGCTCTTCATAGGTCTTGTAGCGATCGCGCCGAAGTTGATGGCTGATGGACGTAGAGCCTGACCAGTCATTGCCCAGCTCGTAGCGAGCGGAAAGCGTATGGCGATCAGTCAGATAGACCGTGTCATCCCACTGGGAGCCTGCTTTCAGATAACTTGGCTGCGGCGCCAGAGAGCGGCCATTGAAGGTACGGAATGCCACCGGATACACCGCTTGACCGAAGGGGTTGGCTGGGTGATTCGCCGGAATCACCATGGTAGCAGCCCGGGTGGTGTTCATCGGTGACGCGGCCTCTGTGATGAATACCGACAGGTTGTGGTCGAACACTGCCTGATACTCAAGTTCGAGCCAGTCCGTGGTTTGGTGAGTCACATTGACATAGCCCGTGAACTGTTCGTTGGGGCGGTTGTACTGAATCCACTGACCAAAGAAAATGGCGCAGCGTTGACCATTCGCAAGGCGAATGCCACTCGGGAAGCTGTCGAACTGCCCCTTGTCATTCTGATCGTTGCCGAAGGTACCGCAGGACGGGTCTACCAGCGGGGTAGCGCTCGTGAGCCCGCGGAAAGTGCCCGGGG
>JACCDY010054584.1_pt1 | contig 10129 bp, 9 predicted proteins | sample 7446391 | NCBI WGS metagenome assembly JACCDY01 (sample SAMN15323451, study PRJNA562643) | freshwater metagenome | isolation source: river surface water | place: USA:Blue River Watershed | collected 2017-08-18
CAGATGCACTCATCTTTGGTGCAGCAGCGGCGCTACCTGGCGCAACGGCCATGGGAACTACAGGGCCACCAAATTCAACGACATAACCAGTTGGCCATGAACTCCATGAGTTGATCAATGAATCGATAGGGCCATCATTCCAAAGACCGTTCGAGAGTGACATCGCCCAGTTCTCGCCGCCGTAGGCGTTATTTGGTTCGCCTGAATTCCAGTTCGAGTAACCAGCCGACGTTGAGCAATTAGGAGTTCCAGGGACTGCGTAGAAGGCAGTATTTGCTTCAGGTCCATCTGTATACTTCCAGCAACCTTCTTGTTCAATGTCAGTTGCACCGAGCCAGAATGAATTGCCGCCAGCTTTCTTGCGAATCAATTCAAACTCGGCTTGAGTATTTGGTGTTGCTAAATATCCCTGAAGACCAAGGTAGGTCTTGGTAAGTGCGTTGGCGCGTGCCTGCTGCCAAGTAACTTTCTCTGACACCCACATGTAATAGTGGCCGTTCTTTCCATAAAGCTGAACGGTCGGAACTTCAAGAGCGACACCATCGCTGGCATTGGCCTTGCCGATACTGTTCTTAATTTCTACGGCGCAGATGATGGACTTACCGACTGCTTGATCGTAGATGTCACCAGTGAAAATCAGTGAAGGTCCTGTGCCCAAGACGGTCTCGATAGAAGAAGAGAAGTAGTACGCGCCAACGCCCCACGTAAATGTTGCCTTCTCATCTCCGACAAGCTTGCGAGCTTCGCAGGTAAGAACTTGGTTGGCCGGAATTGACTGCGGTGTGAGTCCCTTGATATCTACGGAGAAGTAATCAGGTGCGGTTGGCTCTTTTACATAAATCGCAGTTGTCGAAGATCCTGAAGCTACGAGGTTAGTCACGGTTACTTTGCATCGGAGGTACTTACGGACACTTGTAAGAATGTTTACAGAATCAAATACAAAGGTGGCGTTGGTGCCGATGATTGCAGCATTTCGATCGATATCCCAGCTGCTGTTCTGTAGCGTCCATTCGTACTTAATTGATTCGTACTGCTCTGGCTGGTCGACTTGGCAAGTAACGATCTGAGCTGGGGAAGGGGTCTCATTGCTGAGCAGCCCTTCAATCTTAATTGTTGGTGAAGGTGTACCGATAAATGGCATCGAGACACCAACGATGTTAAAGCGTGTGCCACCCGGGCCTGTAACTCCGGATGCACAAATGATTGATTTGTTGATCGCTTTGACGATGATCTCTTTCGTCAAAATCAGGGTGCTGCCTTCGCCAACGAGTTGGGCACCAGTTCCTAATTTGTCACGCGTGTAGTAATCACCCACGTACCACTGAGCAGGAAGTGTGCGTTCTACGTTATTGCGCCAGGTCGCATTTGAACAGGAGAGATTTGTTCCTGTCTTTGGAGCAACTGAACCTAGGCCAGTAATTGACTGTGAAGTATCAAGAACCGGCGCAGAAGGAATAGTTAACTTTCTTTCCACCGGCAGTTGGGCTGTGCGTGATCTACCGATGACAACACAGGTAAAGGTCTGTCCGGCATCATCATTTGTGACTAGTACTGATGCAGAGCGATCACCCGAGATGCGAGAAGGAGAAGTCCAGTACTGATCGAATTCGATGGTGTTTTCAGACCATTCACCTTTGTCGCAGTTAAGTGTTGAGCCAACACGTGCGCTACCAGTGATTGTTACAGGATCAATATTCGATGGGGCTGCTTGGTTGTATTCCTTTGCTGCCTTTGAAACCAAGACAATTCCATTTGAAATGTTCTTGAGGTAATAGGTGACGCGAGTAAAGATTGTTGGCTTACCGCGATCGCAACCCTGGGCAGAGCCCCAACTTGTTAAACCAACAAGAACTGGCTTTCCATCTACGACGCCCATAAGTGGTCCGCCGGAGTCACCGTTACAACCACCAGCGTAAAGTCTCTCGGCCTTGATGTAACGACCACTTGCAAGCATGATCTCGGGTTTAAATCCGCTGCCATATGCACGCTTTGCCGCAGCATCCTGCAAATCTAAGTTTGCTGTTCGCAGAAACTTTGCAACCTCGTTGTTCTGGTCAAGACCCCATCCATACATTCTGAATTTAGTTAGCTTATTTACTTTTGCAATCTGTGCCGGAGTTGGGATGGCGACAGGCTTTACATCTGTAACTGGTCTTGTGAGTTTGAGAAGGCCAAGGTCATTTGTAATTGTCTTCTTGCTATAGCGAGTATCACGCCAGGTTCCCGAAACTTCTAATAGGGGAGCATCGCTATCGAGTGTGTCTGAACCGAGCTTGACCCAGTAGAAACCTTTATCGAATGTGCAGTGTGCTGCGGTAATGATGATGTCGGCACGAATGAGCGATCCGGTACAGATGAATTCGGCTTGTTGACTAATGTTTTTTGTATACCAAATTGATGCAACCCAAGGGGCGGTGACGCTTGCTTCAGGAACTTCTTCACCGAAGACAACAGCCTTTGCCTGTGTTGATGCAAAAGGAGCAATTAAAAGCCCAAGGATGAGCGAGGTCGCTAAGGAGACGGCAAGGCCGCGACGACGCATCGACACCGTTACTCCTTTACGAAAGTTATCTTGTTACATCCAGGTGATACGAGGACCGCTCCGCGTTCAAAGATTCCCGTTGCAATCCAATAGGCGGTAATTTTACTTCCCTTGTAGGTACCTGAATCAACTCCAATAGTGATACCGCTGATTCCTAGAGACTTTATGCACGCCTGATGGGTATTTGAGAGACTGGTCAGACTTCCAGGAAGCTCGAGGGGCAGGATCTTTTCGGCGATTGGGCCGATGAAGCCGCCGTAATTGGCTCCTGAATTTGTGGTGCGGATCGCCTGGGTCAGATCGCTTCCGACATCTTCGCCATTTCCGTAGATCGCTCCACCGTCTTGAGGTTCGGTAACTGTTGGAATCTCTGGCTCTGATGTTGGTGCATCTGTTGAATCTGTTGGTGCATCAGTTGTTGGCGTTGTTGGCGTTGTTGGCGCAGCCGGCTCTTCGCTTGTGATCGGTGGGATCACTGTTGTTCCGTCATTGGAGAGTCCGTTGACTCCGACAAATGCCATCACGGTCAAGATTGATGCTGCGGCCAACCACGATGAATTCTTGGTGAGGCGCTGCGTGAAAGTATTTCCAAAACGATTGCTGCGAACAACGGTGGCATCTTCTGCCATCAAAGATTTCAGGTGGTCATCAAAGCGGGATGCCACATCAGCTGGCATCGACTCTGGCTGCTTATCACTTGCCAGAGATGCCAACGCTTGTTCAATCTCGCGATCGTCTCTCGGATCCATTACTGGCCACCTTTCTCTTCTTTGACGGATTGGACGGGAGTTTGGTTCCCGCTACTCCCGCCGCTCCCGCTTTCGCGCTCGCCCAGGTAGGCGGCGAGCGCTTCTTTACCTCGCGAACAACGCGATTTGATTGTGCCTGGGGCAACCCCGGCGATTGCCGCCGCCTCATCTATCGAGTACCCCTCGATGATGGTCATGGTTAAGGCAAGGCGTTGATCTTCAGGCAAGGTTGCAAGTGCCTGCGTAATGATGACTTTGGTATCGCTCTGGTCTGCAAAAGATGTGGTGTCGTGGATTCCTTCGTCATCACTATCACTGAGCTGAGGGCGGACCGATTCTTTACGCAAGAGATCGATACACGCGTTCTGCACAATCATGTACATCCAGGTGGTGACTTTAGATTCACTGCGAAATGTGTGGGCTTTGCGAAAAACAGCAGTCATCGCTTCCTGCACCGCATCTTCTGCAATCGCAGCATCGCGAACAGTTTTGCGGGCAACGCTCCACATCCAATCGCGTCGGCGTTGTAACAAAATGGCGATCGCGTTCTTCTCACCGGCTAAATAGGCGTGCATCAGCTCTTCATCGCTGCGCACATCTGCCGACATGGAAAAACTCCCAACACGTGCCGGTTGCGGCACATGCTGGGAGTTTAATTCCTATTCCTAGAAAGTACCTTCCCCTGCAGCCAAGTAGCTGACGGTAAAGGAGCGGGAGGTCATGTTCTTCTGTGTTCCTGAGCGCAGAACACGGATGCGGTAGGTGACATCGTGATCACACCAAGTTGGAGCGGTTCCAAAATCTCCCATGCACAATGGGTTGACCGGCAATAGAGCCACACCGGCTGCATCTGTGCGACTTGAGTAAGAGAGAACCCATTCACCGCTGAGCTCATCAAATTCGTCAAGAATGACGCGACGACTGACAGATGGTGGAGTCACTTGTACACGAATCATCGGCATATCGGTGATCATGTCGTAATCCTCTTCAGCAAAATCACGGTGTACGCGATCTGCTCCATCTTGCCAAGCCCAGCTCACTGCAGCTTGAGTCTTTGGTGTTCCAAGTGCGTTGGCGGGGGCAATCGATGCAATCAAGCCAGCAACGAGGGTGAGAGCAATTGCTGCTCGCGAGATATTTCTATTCTTTGCTTTCACGGCCATTCTCCTTCTGTGTTTATCGAATTTCACCTTCTGAAATTTCGTTTCGAGTGGCTTACATAGGCTTTGACGCAATGGGTGCCATAAAAGTTCCCTGCTGATTTTTTGATGGAACCTTTTCGATGGGTAGCGCGTCTTACTCCATGTAAAGCGAATACAGGAAACGCTTTTAAGGAGAAGAAAATGAGAAAAGTACTCGCACTTATTGCAATGTCTCTCAGCATGGTTGCAGGCATGGCTATTGCAGTGCCGCAGCAAGCATCAGCAATTACTTATGGAGATCTCGTAACAGATCCTGTTGCGCAAGCTCCATGGGTTGTATCGATCTGGTCTTCTCCTACGATCGATGGAGATAAGAAGCATGTATGCACGGGCACTCTCGTTGATCCTCGCGTTGTAGTCACTGCAGCAAACTGCCTTACCGAGAAGGTCTTCTACTTCGCTAAGGTGGGCGCAAATACCCTCGATGATGAGACTGAATTTGTAGCTGCCACTAACTGGATGGCCCTTCCACGCTTTACTGCCAAGTCACCAATCAGCGATATCGCTGTAATGCATTTAGCTGGCACTTACACCGGATCGATGATTCCTGGCGTTGCAACTGAAGAGGATGCCAGTGCGATCGCACGTACTCGTCCTTACACAATGTACGGATGGGGTATGGATCAGAATCGCGAAGCCGCAGACCTGCTACGTAGCGCGACTTTGACTCCACAAGATTCAGCTGCTGGCCGTTTCTATGGCAAGTACTTCAACAAAACTCTCATGATGGCTGCCGGTCGCGGTATTCCCGTTGAAAAAGTCTATGCAGGTGGATGCGTAGGTGATGCTGGTGCACCACTTGTTGCACAGGTAAATGGAGTTACCAAGCTAATCGGAATCACGAGTTGGTTTGCAAAGGATTGCAAGGTCGCAGCACCTACAGTCTTTGCACGAGTTTCTTACTATGCAAAAGACATTGCTAAGGCTGTTACCGATGTGAAGGCAGCAGCCGAATCAGTCAAGATTACAAAGAGCGTTGTAAAGGTAGATGCACCTGTGATGCACGGGCAGCTCTATATCAATGGCATCTATCCAAATAACCGGTTCTATCACGGCCAAATGCTCACTGTTGATGGCTGGTGGTGGGCAAGTAACGTGGAGGCAGAGAGCATTCGTTGGTATGTAACAACACTTCCAAACGCACCGATGTCTCGCGTTGGTCGCCTTGTTGGCACAGGGCCATCGATGTATCTGACGTGGTCACTGCTGCAGCAGAGTGCAGGAACCTATTTAGTGGCCGAAGTTTCAGGATCTATGGGTAACCAGGTGACAACAAATGTTGCTGCGGTTTACTTGAATCCATACTTAATCGGCTAGTCCGGTCGATCACGAGGCGTCGGCGGTGATTTGATCCAATCCCACTATCTTGTGGGTGGATAGATCGAATTCTTCGCATTCAGCCAATCCATTAATTGGGTGACAGATCTCTCGGTGTAGCTGTTGGAATTCGCCGTGAACTCTTCAAAGTTTATGGAGTATCCATACTTAAGCGAAAGTGCCAATTTGTTTAGATTGAATTCAGCCTCTTTCGCTGGATCCCAGACAAGTTCACTGCCAACCTTCTGATTCTGTTTTGCCAGATCGATTAATGAGGCAAGATCACCTGAAGTCGCGACGAGATATTCACTCCAATGAAATCCATCAAAGTAAGGGCCACAGACATTGCTCTGCCCTGAATTCACAATGTAATCCTTGAGAATCGCTCGTTTAGAATTATTCAAGCAAGAGCTATAAGAGGCGATATAAACGCGGGCCTGTGAATATGGAATTTTGTGCAAGTGCGCTTGCGCCATAAGTGCACCGACGTTGGCCCCGCCTTCGCTTAGCCAGTAAGGATTGTAATTACCCTTTGATTGGGCATACTGCAAAGCTGCCTCACCTTGCATGACGTGAATCATCTCGTGAGTAAAGCTCATTGAAATCAGGTGTCGATCTTCGATGGCGGAAAAATTTCGAGTGATTTTTTGACCATCGTTTTCGAGGAAACCATCAACACTTAAGAAAACAGTTCCAGTGCTTAGCCCACAGAATCCAGCAGAGGCGGGACCTGGAACTCCCATTGGAGCCGAACACCACGTACCAGATGGCATCTTTGGTGCAAGCCAATCCCGGTTTCCAATATAGATAGTTATGGGTGTTTTCAGTTCTATTTTCATTGCAGATGCAACGACGAGAACGCTGGGCAGGCTTGCTTTTGCAATTGCTGCAATCTCAGCACTTTCGGCCCCTGGACCCACTTGGAAATCTATTGTTGCTTTTGCAGGTTGAGCATTAGTGATAGCTCTGGCTACTAGTTGATCGATCTTAAGAATTTCTGCTGATGTGGGGTAGATCAGCTGTGCTGGAGTTTTTGACGGTTGTGGAGATGGTTTATTTGCACTTTTTTGAACCACTCCGTTATTCCACACGAGTTTTTTACCGACTTTGATACACGTAAATTTCTTGCCGGATGAAATCGATGTGCTGCCTACTTTTGCGCAGGATGAACCAGCCTTGGTCGCCGCTACTGAAGCATTCATAAACACGGGCAAAAGAGCGAGAGCTATTGGCGCGACGAGAAATCTCCCCCTGAGCTTCATCTCTTAAGTATTGGTTGTAAGGAGGATTCTGTCGACCCTGAACCTTAAAAAATGATTCCTCCGATTACTTGTACCGTGCAAACATCGGATTTTCCTGCCCTAAGATTCAAGCATGGAATTAACTACATGTCTCTGGTTCAACGGGCGCGCTCGTGAGGCTGCCATTTTCTACACGAGCATCTTTCCTGATAGTTCAATGTCAGATAACTGGATCGCACCGACTGACACCCCAGGCAATAAGCAGGGCGAGGAGATAGTGGTTAATTTCCGCATGTTTGGGCGCCCATTCATTGGCCTTAACGGGGGACCGCAGTTTCCATTTACCGAGGCGATCTCACTGCAGATTCCATGTGCAAATCAAGAAGAGATCGATAAGTACTGGGCGCTGTTAACTGCTGACGGCGGAGAAGAAAGCCAATGCGGTTGGCTCAAAGATAAGTTCGGCTTATCGTGGCAAGTAACTAGTCCCGAGATGGGTCAGTACTTAGGCGGGCCTGATGCAGAAGGTGCCCAGCGCGCAACGAAGGCGATGCTAGAGATGCGCAAGATTGATCTTGCTGCGATGAAGGCTGCGTACTTAGCGAACTGAACGTAAGACCGCGGTGACTTTACCGAGGATCTCGCAGTTATCTCCGTTGATGGGTTCGAAGTCATCGTTTGCAGGAAGCAACCAGATGTGTCCATCTTTACGTGAGAATGTTTTTACAGTTGCTTCGCCATCAATCATTGCGGCAACAATCTCGCCCTTGTTGCAATCTTTCTGAGAGCGGATTACAACAAAGTCACCATCGCAGATAGCAGCGTTGATCATTGAATCGCCAACGACTTTGAGCATGAAGAGATCACCGGAACCAACGAGTGATTCTGGAAGTGGAACGATCTCTTCAACATCTTGTTCGGCAGTGATAGGTCCACCTGCTGCGATGCGACCGACGAGTGGGATAAAGCGAGTCTTATCTGTAGGAGCTGATGCACCGACCATTGAATCTGGCAGTACAACTTCCATCGCACGGCCGCGGTTTTCATCGCGGCGGATGAAGCCCTTCTCCTCGAGGATATCGAGCTGATATTTAACTGAGGCGGGGGAGGCTAAGCCTGCGGCATCGCCGATTTCACGCATAGAGGGGGCATAGCCCTGGGACTCTGTGGCGGTTTTGATGAAGTCAAGGATTGCGACCTGACGGGCTGAGAGCTCGCCGTCGCCAGTGGGGGATGTCTTTTTGGCCATACACAGATGATTCCACAGGTTGGGGATAAATTCAAACATCTGTTCGAAAATATCTTGCAGATGTCAGTGGTGGGGGGTATTGTTTTCCTATCGAACAAGTGTTCGAAAACCTTCCCCAAGGTTGTATCGCAGGAGTAAAGATCATGAGCACAGCCACAGTAGCAAGCGCGCAAACCCTTATAAATCAAGGCTTTTCACACTCGACCAATCCGTCCGGCAGCATTGTTCTCAATCGCCGTGGTCGCCTGGCTCGTACCCTCGTGGTTCTTTCTCTTGCGGTCGTCATGGTCGCCACCTTCGCCTTTAGCGCAGGGGCCGGCAGCACCGATTCGATGTCAGCTACCCCAGATTCATATGTGACTGTGGTTGTTGGCCCTGGGGAGAGCCTCTGGTCGCTGGCAGGGCGTTTGGCGGGGGATTCTGATCCGCGCTCGCTGATTGAAGAGATCATGGTTGTGAACTCATTGGCTACCCCAGATGTTCAGGCTGGCCAGTCGCTTCGCATTCCGCTCCACGACTAAGGGCGGGGTAAAAATCCGACGCGGCGTGTCGGATATCTACTCAACAGGAAAACTCTCAAGAATTGCTTTATAGTTCCCACTAGATGTAGGGGTCGGATCACTAAAAACTTCCATTAGTAGTGTTTTTAGGGTAAGTTTCCAGATTCGCCAATACATCCGCCATTACATCTGAATGTGGGAAATACCCAGCATTTCGAAAGGAGACACGCCGATGATCTGTCCATTCTGCCGACATGATGATTCTCGCGTCGTTGACTCTCGTCCTGTTGAAGATGGCACACAGATCCGCCGTCGTCGCGAGTGCCCTGAATGCGGTCAACGATTTTCAACCCAAGAGGTTGCCCTTCTCAACATCATTAAGCGAAGCGGGGCCACTGAGCCGTTTAGCCGCGAAAAGGTATTGGTTGGCGTCCGTAAGGCATGTCAGGGACGTCCGGTCAATGAAGATGATTTGGTCTTGCTAGCCCAGCGAGTAGAAGAGACACTTCGCTCCACGGGTCAGGCCGAGATCGAAGCCCAGGAAGTTGGAATGGCGATTCTTGCGCCACTCCGCGAACTGGATGAGGTGGCTTACCTGCGATATGCCTCGGTATACCGTAACTTTGCCTCCCTTGAAGATTTTGAAGGTGAGATCGCTCTTCTCCGCGCTCTTCCATCAAGTACCAAAGTAGCAAGTAGCAGTAAAAAATCACCAGAAAATAAGGCTTAATCACTATTTGTGATTGAGCTATAAACAGAAGACGGGGAAAGCAAAAAATGTCAGATACGGTCATCAATCGACCAACGAGCGGATCACGACTCAAGGGCGCAAAGGGCCTTACAGTCAGCCGCATTTACACCAACGAAGGCGTACACCCATACGATGAAGTTAATTGGGAACGTCGCGATGTAGTCCAGGCAAACTGGAAGACAGGTGTAACAGTCTTTGAGCAGCGCGGAGTTGAATATCCTGACTTCTGGTCAGTGAACGCTTCAACAATCGTGACTACAAAGTACTTCCGTGGCGCAGTTGGTGCCGAGAATCGCGAATGGTCACTTAAGCAAGTTATCGATCGCGTTGTACTTACCTATACAAAGGCCGGAAAAGATTTCGGTTACTTTGCTACAGATAAAGATGCAGAAATTTTCGAACACGAACTTACACACATGTTGCTTCACCAGATCTTCTCTTTCAACTCCCCAGTCTGGTTCAACGTTGGTACAGCAGCTCCACAGCAAGTAAGCGCATGCTTCATCTTGTCTGTTGATGACACAATGGATTCAATCCTTAACTGGTATCGCGAAGAAGGAATGATCTTTAAGGGCGGA
>JACCDY010327019.1_pt1 | contig 10129 bp, 24 predicted proteins | sample 7446391 | NCBI WGS metagenome assembly JACCDY01 (sample SAMN15323451, study PRJNA562643) | freshwater metagenome | isolation source: river surface water | place: USA:Blue River Watershed | collected 2017-08-18
AGCCCGCGATACCCCTTTCCCTTGGTGGAGGTGCTTTCCTTGATCTTCTGCTTTGCTTCTTCACTAAAATCTTTGATGTTCTCTACACTCATACCACTTTCTTCCCAATCTTCTGTTCCGTGTACATGATACCCACAAGCAAAACAATGCTTCCCGCCGTCAGAATACACAGCCATGTTGTCACGGCTGTTGTCATTCCCATTAGCTGCACATTGCGGGCATTGTTCGTGTCGTAACACATCTGCCATTATTCTTCCTCAAGAAATCCAGAATTAATTAACATCTTATCACACAACCGTTCACACTCGTCCTGAGCAAAATCAAGCATTTCCTTTGTCATCTTCTTTTCTTCTCGAAAATAAATGAACAACTCCCCAAGAACATGGCTTACAACCATCTCTTTGAACCCTTTCCACTCAAAGAGATGTCCTTGATATACAGGGTTGCACATCATTGAGAAGTGAGTTGTCACCATCGCGTGAACAACAAGGCTTATTTTCATCTGCATCTTTTGCGAAAGCATGTTTGTATTCCTTAGCCAAAAACTCGCCATTGCTGATACACAGCATTCTTCACCAATTCTACATCAATAGGCTTGTCGCTAACAACAGAACAATTGTTTGTAAACACCTCATCATTGGCTGTCATAATTCCAGAAGCAATAATGTTGTTCGTAACACTGATGTATGGAAAATACCGCTCTGTACATTCCAGCTTTGCCAGCCATTTCCCGTCACGCTTGGATAAGGCTGTCATTTTGATGTGTTTAGCCATCTTGATTTTTCCTATGTAAAATTGCATTGTAAAAATAACAACACGTTGTCAGCAATACCTTTGCCCGTCTTTGAGCGGTTTCTCAAAAATCTTCAATAGGGCTATTAGAGAAAATTCATTCCTGCCCTATTCCTGAAGCGATATTAGGCTGCTTCATCATCCATGTCAACAACTTCTACAACTTTAATGCCTTGAAACGGGCGATGCTTCCACAATGGACATTTCGTCACAGGACACATCTTGATTTCAGTGCGCTGGTCACACGTACAGTCAAGGCATTTATCACGGATAGCTTCGCGCAACATCTTCTTGCTGACAAAACCTGTGTCTTCCGTATCATCAGTGGATTGCTTTACAATGCCGTGATGCTTGTTGTAATCTTTCTTGTACCGCGCCTTACTCATAGGCGGCAAGGCTGCATATTCTTCATCTGTCAGTTCAACGAATGTTGTCATGTTAATTTCTCAGTTGGTATTCTTGATAGCTCCGATTACGGGCATTTCATTTCTCCGTACACTGTGCTGTTAAGACGTCTGCTTTACTGTAAACCTGCTTGAGCAAGTTCGCAAGAGCTACATTGCACGTATTTTTACTGCTGTATTCTTGCTGGATGCTGGCCATAGCTTCGTAGCGAGGACGTTCGTGTGTCCCGATGTTAGAGCCAACGATGAAAAGCAGGACATACACACCCATCACTGACAATCCTTACTGATATGATTAATTGGTTTGCGGGACTGTTGCGATGCAACCATGTCACAACGTTCTACTACGTCATCCCACTCGCTTTCTGCACCGTTTGGTCTTGCCGTTGCTGAGATAGCGAGGCAGGAGTCAAATCTGATGTTGCGTTCACACCTGTCAACAACCCCTCCGTCATCGGTTAGTCCACAAGACATTAAAGTAATGGTTGTTGGTACTAAGAATAGGGTGTGTATATTCATTCTTCATTCCAGCCATAAAACAAGTCAGTGTAGGTAGTGTACAATTTGTCGATCAGAATATCAAGCGTATCACCCAAAGCAACAACCTCTCCATTAGGGAACTGTCTACACAACAGCTCTCCCTTGAGCCAGTAGCCATCGGTTTCATTCCCTTTCTTCCACCAGACAATGCAGGGGATGAGAGAAGAATCTGGATTCTCAGTTGTCTGCCATTTGTACAGCTTGACAATCTTGAAATCACGTAGTTTTAGTGGGGAAGATGTGGGCCAAGTCATTTCTGCTTCTCTCGGATTGCGTTGCTAATCATTTCAAGCTCTTCCAGACCAAACAAGATTAACGATGGGGCAACAGACGGGTCTACAATGTAGAAATACCAACTGTTCCAGTCATCCTTATCATGCTCAATATATCCTTGGATATACACATGTTCTTTTCCAAAGATAGTGTGAACAAGGTCAACACGGAGTTTGTCACTCCCTTCAATTTCACTTATTCTGATTGGCATCTTTCATTTCCCGTATTTTCCTAGAGATATAGTAGACAGCCGATTCAATACCTTCAGCTTCACTTTGCATCTCTTCTTTCGTCAGCCCACTATTCAACCGAGCGTCCCTATAGAGCAGGGAAGCCTCACATTTCAAGCTGTCTAGCCATTCAGTAATGACTTCTACTGGAATATCCATGTCACTCACCCTTCAACACAATATCAGGACTAACAATTTCCCAATCATCAATCAAATGACGGATTGTGTAAGTCATGTGATAATCCCCGCCACGACTAGACGGTACAAGCATAAGAGACAATTCTGTACGGTCAAGACAATATGCCTGATGCCAACCGGCCCAACAGGCGGGGCGAATCCACATCTCTTTGTTCTCTGGAAGCAGCAATGCTTCAATCGCTTCGTGCATTTTCATTCGTCACCGTCCATATACTCAGGCAAAGCAGGAATATCGCACATCTGCCACTCCCCTGTCAAGACACCCACATAATACGGAATGTAAAAGGGGTTGGATTCATATGGGTCGTAGTATTCAGATTCATAGCACAACATCAACTCCCCATTAATGCCGTCATCAAGGATGAAGTGGTCGTAGCAATCCTGCCAAGCAACAGGGCGGATGCACTTGGTTTTGATGTTCTCTGGTTTTTGCAATTCAGCAATTGCTTCTAGGAAATTCATGTGATTTATCACCCCTCTTAATACAGCAACAAACCGTATATTTCCATTGTATGCGAATAACATACAGCCCGCAACCATTTATTTAATTTCTGAAGAAAATTTATTGCACTGTCACCGTCCAACTCTACACGAAACTCAACAACGTGTTTCACCAGAGCATTTGATACATCACTGCTATCAATCTTACCAAATACAATGTCATGCCCACAACCCACATCTTCCACACAATGACGAATGGAAATGTGCCTGTCAGCACGAGTTGTAGCTTCGATTGTCACACCTGTCCAGATAGACATTATAGCTTCCCCGCCATCTCTTTGAGTCGTTCACGGTCATATTGGCTGATGTTCTTATCAAGCCACCAACCATCAGAATACAACCAGTCAATCATACAATTGACAATGTTCTTACCTTGTCCCGGTTCATCAACCCATTCATCAAGTAGTTGTTCTACATCACGGCGATAATTAGTCATTATAGCTTCTCTCCACATTCTCCACAAAACTTCATCTTGGCTGTAATCTTACTATTGCAAGATGGACAATTGGTTGGCTTCTTTTCTACAACAGGTTGTGTGATACTGTCAGGACTCCCTTCCATACCGTTGCGCCAATCGGAGGGTGACGTAAACAACCAGTAGGCAGACAGGTATGCCACATTACACTCTTTCCCAAGAACACACACATCTTCAGCAGTTGGGTCTAATAGTTGTACAGTAACACCTCCTTTCCTGTCAACATTGGTGACTTTAACAAGCCGCCCGTTCAAGCTGTCTACAACATGCCCGCCAGTTGTCCAGCAAACCTGACCAACCTTCACTTTTGGAATCTTTACTGCGGCCATGTTGCCATCTCCTTTTCGTATTTTTTATCACTCCTAATCTGTGCCTCCCTTGTTGCCTTGACAATGGCAAGTGCTTGTGCAGCGTCTCCGTGAAATAGCACACGGCAATTGTTGATAATCATGCTAATTTGATTACCCCTCATTTTGTGAATGCTCATTTCACCGACATGCCAACTGTTGCGACGTTCATACCCATCACCATCTTCAGGATGCTCTGTGGCCATCATTGCGGCTTTTTCAAGAATGTTACAGCATTCCATGTGGTGAAGATAATTACACACATTAAAACTTCCAGCAGCATTGTGCGTATAACGATGTTCTATATCACACCAAGCACATATCCAACCACTGTTGACATTAGCGTAAGCTTTAACTGATTCTTTAGCCATTACGAAAACTCACCAACCAAGTAATCATACGTACCGTCACCATGCCCGATACAACCATTTCCAATCTTGGGCCGGAGCAAGTTGTTTGGGCCAGCAACGGCATCTTTTTTACGAAGGAAGTCTGCCACATCTTTGTACCAAATGTTGTATGCTGTTGCAATAGCAATGTTGTGCTCAATTGTATAATGGCTTGACCTCTCTGTTACAATATCAACAAACATATCTATTTCCACTTCCGTTCCATACTCATCCCTAATCCACCCACCCCTACCTACGACATACAGAATCTCATATTGCATATCTGCCCAAGTACGAATCCCTTGGTCTGGATATACGTGCAAAGCAAATGTCCAGCCATTAGACGATTTACCAAGGTGCAGTTCTTTGTTCTTGGTGATTTCTTGTTCACAGCAAGGGCAAATACTGTCAACTTTCTCTTTGTAGACAAGATAAAAATTTAAGCCCATGATATACTCCCCTTATCATTCACCGTGACTATCATCATACCACTCCTCTGTGTCTTTCAGTGACTGTATCATTTTATACCTGTAATCGCAAGCCATTTTAAAGGCTTGATCTTTTCCATATTTGTCTACACTGAAACGTTTTACTTTCCGTTTTCCATCTTTATCATTCCAGTTGGCGCAGTACCGTTGGTATTTGTATTTTGTACCATCTTTACCTATCCGTATCTCCACTTCAAAACACACCCCTGTAATTCCTGTATTGTTGTTAGATCGTTTCTTTTGGTTCCTACTGTTGTGTTTTGGCGTAACTGGCCTTAAGTTTTCAATACTATTATCGCTAGTATCTCTATTTATGTGATCTATAAACAGATCAGGAGTAAGATTACCTTTAACTGTTTGATAAATTAGACGAGTAAGGACGTATGGCTTACCGTTGAGAATAATCTTTTTATATCCTCCACCAATATCACTACCACTTACTGTGTCTCCAGCTTTGACGTTTCTCATTCCTGTTTTATTGTCTACCCTCCATCTAAGACAATCATCATAATAAAATAATTCTAACAACTCCTCCTGTGATGGGAGTTCCAAAGGTCTCATAAAATACTCCTAACCACATTAACGCCCATGTTACATAGCCTCCTTCTCAAATGTACGCTTCAAATAACGAATCACATCGTCAAGCTGAAACCAATCCCCATATCCACAAGGAGAAGACCAATGCCCTTCATTCCCATACAACCGTACAGACATGCTGCAACGTATTTCTATTGGGAAATATACAGGCTTTTCACAACACTGTAAATGGCTGACAATCACTCCTGTTGTGTAGTATGTGTTCTTCAGAAGATTCAGTTCTTCTTCGTCATAGCTATCAAGACGGTTGTAACGATCAATTGCAAGTAATGACTGATACAAACTGATCCCACTTCTCAGCAATGACGTAGCCTTCTCGCCAAGTTCAACATCTTCTTGGTGCATTTCAGCACTAAGTAAACTGTGATGAACCTTCCCATCCGGTGTACAGTACATTGTAATTTCTTCAATCTTGCTGTTCATAGTCCAATCACCTTTTTCACAATAGAGCGTTGAATCCCATAAGTCTGAACCAAACTCTTCATTGTCGCATTCTCAACGTAATACTTTCTGTAGATTTCTTTACGTTGTGTGAATGTTATAACCCAATCCGTTGTTTAGCAATCTCAAAATACCCTGCATCTTTTTCAATGCCAATAAAGTTACGATTAAGATTTTTTGCGGCTAGTCCAGTCGTTCCGCTGCCCATCACAAAATCTAAAACCGTTTCACCCTCGTTGGTGTAGGTTTTAATCAGGTATTCCATGAGGGCTACTGGTTTTTGTGTTGGGTGTACGTTCCCATTGTTTCCGTTGCTGAACTTTTGGACACTGGAAGGGTAGCGCGTTCCGATGTTGGTTATCGCTTTTTTGCTCGGAAGCGCATCACCAGTCACACCCATAGAACGGTCACGCTCCTTGTCTGTGTACGGCTTACCTTTCCCCATTTGCGGGTTGTACGCAGGCTGACGCAGGTAAAAAACACAGACATCTTCATGCTTCTTGAAGGGCTGTTTTTTCGCCAGTGCGAAATTCGACGCCATTGTTTTCTCCCACACCCAGCAATACCTAAACATTTTCATATTTGAAGAAATCAGCATCGTGGTAAACGGCTGACTAGCTGTCATTACAATAGCCCCATTAGGCTTAATAATACGCTTCAACTGCTCCCACATACTAGGTAAATCAATAACACTATCCCACTTACAAGCCGTTGTACCATATGGAGGGTCAGCCAAAATCATATCAACACTACCATCGGGTATCTCTTTCATTCGCTCTAAGCAATCACCAAGCATTAAATTTATCATTGTGGCCTCTTTGTGTTATAACTCGCGGTTCAAGTCAGATGCTAACCCAGCCTCTAATTTCTCATTATTCATCTTCACTTACTCCAGTTTTCTTATTAAAGCAGTGGGGTTAGCACTGCTTAACCTAGTAGATAATTGTCTTTGTTCACAATGTCTGGCTACTGTTTCAGCTTCGCGGTTGAGTGTTGGCACTTTTATGGTTTGCATAGACTTACATCTCCCCATCTTCTTGAGCCATTGCCATATCTTCTACAGCACTGACCAACGCATCAAAATCCTCACTGCTTCCGAGTAACACAGCCAGACAAGCAACAGATTGATAATCCACTTCGTATTCTTCTGCAAGGCATTGCAAATAGTCTTTGCGAGACTTGTAGCCGTTTTCTTGATAGATGTTCATTTCATGCTCCAATGTAAATATGAATCTGTTGCATCACGTGACACAATTCAGCATGTTCCTGAACGTTCAGTGCTTGCTCTTGGTGGAATGATAACACACCAAATGGATTGGTGCAAATAAATCCTAGAAAAATATTATTCCCATCAGCAACACTGATTGTGTTATTTGGGCCTTGGACATAGGACAAGTGCAGGTTCATGGTTTCCTCAATAGTATTCCGGCTTCACATCGTATTCATCAAAAACATCATCCAATTCTGGCTTGAAGATGTTCGGGCCAGAGAATGTGTGTCCACCAAAGGATGAGAAATCCCATCCAGCAATCCCACCAACAACGTGACGCAGGCCAGTGGTGCTGTTGTGTTCAATCTCTCGTCCCATCTTCACAACGATGTCATCGTGTGTGATGTTGTATCGTGTTCCCATGATTGTTTCCTCTGTTGTTCATTTGATAGAAGGATTCTCGCATCCTTGCGTTACCATGTCAACTGGTTTGTTCAAGCCAATTTGTAAAAAGATTTCTCATACGCTCACTAGGAACATACAACACAATCTCATTCCCTTCTCGGATAGCACTACGCCACACCCACTGTACCATCTCCGACAAAGCCCACTGATCTTGGTCAAAATCAACACCCCTGCTACCCAACATAGCAACAAGATATGTAGATGGACGAGGATTGACAAAGTATGCCAGATACTTAGTATCTTTGTAAGCATTAGTGGCCTTGGTGCTGTACGAAAGCCAACTTCTAGCATACCTCCCTGCTGAAATAAACCGTCTCTTTGATTTGTATGTTGTCCACAACCGTTCTTCTTCTTTACTACTTGTTCTATTCCTGAAGAAGTTGTACAGGTTATTCTTCAGCACTTCATTCGGATGCCCTTTATTGACAATTGAGTTGTAGCTCAAAGCGTGTCTACCGTCACCAACCGCATTCAGCTTCTTGTCAGTTACAACAGTGATGAGCGGCTTGAATGCAGCAGGAGCAAGACCAAAAGTCTCTACCCGAACATCAGCATTGTACATCTTCAAGTATTCACACATGAAGGATGATGAGTACATATAAGTTGCAATCCACACTTCCTTGAAGGACTGAAGGGCATGAATCGGATACTCCCAGAACACAACCTTACCATTAGACAGATAAAGCTGCTTACTGTCACACAACCTAGCCAACTCCTCATAAGTTGTGTTCACAGCATCAAACTTATCCCACTGCCAAAACAACAACCCGTTCACATCCACTTCAATGAAGCCGTTCTTAATGATTTGCAACACCTCATCATCGGAACTGCTGTCATCTTGTTCATAGTCATCTCTGCGATTCAGTGTGTACTTCTCCCACACACTCAACACCTCATCAATGATAAGGATATACCCACCATCTTTGACAGCTTGTACAACCTCGTCTGTAAGGCAGCGGAACAAGGAGTGCGTAGAGACAATGTTCTCTCTACGTTGTATCAGCCTCAACAAGGAGTGTATCTTGGTTCCCTGACTATTTCTGTTGTCTGGGTGAGAGAACATCTTGTGAATCAGAGGATGGTCATCTTCATACGCAGGCAAGAAGTCTTCTCCTTTAGTCAGATTCCCTTCTTCATCAACAACTGTACCAGCAAACCGATGACACTCTGACAACAGTGGGGCGATGTAGATGACTGGAGAGGATGACGGCAACTTACCAACTTCTTCCATTAGACGAGTCGTCTTACCACTCCCCATCATCGCATCCAGTACCCTAACTTTCATGTTCATACAAACCTCTCTGCTTACTTGTAAAAACAACTTTACACAAATGAGTTGGGTGAAAGTTGTGTAGATTTCAATCCGTGCATTGCGGCACAAGGCTTTCAGTGATTTCTCCTTAAAAGCAATAACATCTTCTATAAGATACTCAAAAATGAAAAGAGTAGCTTCAGTTCTTGGATTGTACACATCTGCCAACTAGCAGTCAACAACTACTTCAACCTTCTTTTTAGTTTGTTTATTTTAAGAAAGAAACTTCAACCATGAGTTTAGTTTGAAAGCAAGATATAAACAAAACTAAAAAACAAACTTACTTTTGTAAGATATTTCATCCCTTGATATTTTACTCGGATATTTCAGCCTGTAAAGATTTTCAAATCCTACAGACAAAAGCTCTAACCAGACCCATTAAGCAGTTTTATGGCTCTAATAAGACTTGTATTTGTGTATATTGTTGCTCAATTCGAGTCAGTTGTTGTGTTTTGAGCAACAGGCTGCCTTAATCATTTCTTTTGGTTATGTTGTGTTTGTAATCATTTCCATCCCTGATTACAAGAATCTTGTTGTGTTGCAAGGAATGTAAGTGTTTTTGGTTTTAGAAAAAGATGTATGTTTTCCTGAAATCAAGGGACTGGATGGGGTTTTTGAAATAGAAGGGATTTTCAAATTAGCCGGAACTTGGAAATTTTTAGGGACTAGAGCGTTTTTTGGAAAAGAGGAGAAATAAAATCAAGTTGGCCGATGGTTTGTAACTTCGATTGCCGTCAGGCCAGAATTGGCTGGTTGTCCAGCCGTTTTACACCTAATGACATTGGAGAATGGCACAATCCACAATGAGCCATTGTCTAATGTCACAATACGGGGATTGTGTTTCACAAACCGCCTGTAAGCCCGTTTAAGCCCTGTTCCGTGCCTTGCCAGTACGTTTGTACATTCCCAGCTAAACGCGCCTTAAATCGCTTTGTAGGGGCTTTTAGCTTGTTTGCTACGCTTGCAAGGCTTTCTCTTCCTTATATGCCTGTTTCGATCTTTGATTGTTTACAATCTTTTACAGTTGCCAGTATTGCTATCAGGCTTGCATTGCTATACATTTGCTTTATCGAAACAACACACAACACAAGCGAGGCAACACAATGAACACTTGTAAAGATTGCATACACTTTGAAAAGGGCGATTATTTCGGCCCTGTTTGCCGCGCACCTGTCCCCGCTTGGGTAGAGATGCAGGGGCAGTCCTGTTATATCCGTTCTGAAAATATGGCCACGGATTGTGAAGCTTTCGACGAAAAACCTGTTGACAACCGATAGCAACCTGCTATCATTCAAAACATCAAGCGGCTTGTAACAACAACAGGCCGCAACATACAACATAACGCGAGGAAGTGTCAACTATGACAACAGACCAGAAAGGCAACGAATGGCCTAAAAAGGTGGAGTGGTTAGGTGTTCCCCGGTGGGAATGTTCTAACGGGGTTTTGTACTCGCTTGACACCTACAA
>JACCDY011317816.1_pt1 | contig 10129 bp, 10 predicted proteins | sample 7446391 | NCBI WGS metagenome assembly JACCDY01 (sample SAMN15323451, study PRJNA562643) | freshwater metagenome | isolation source: river surface water | place: USA:Blue River Watershed | collected 2017-08-18
AACCTAGTAATGGAGCAATGGTGGCAATGGTGGCTAAGGCCCCTAAATAACGTTCCAAGAGCAAAGTGACTTCTTGCGCAGCCTCTTGCATGGCTTCAATGATTTTTTCTTCTCCTTGGTTCTTTGAGTGAGCCAAAAGAGCGGCAGCCAGGATTTTTCCTAGGGGGGCTGCATCCGCCAGAGTTTGACTGGCATTTTGAGCGCTTTGAGCTTGTTTTAGGGCTCCTGAGTGCGCCAATTGAATAGCGCCTTCTAATAAATGAGGGGGAGTGACCCGTTTGGCTTGTAAAAACCAGACGCGCTCAATCAAGATGGCTAAAGCTAGGATAGAAGTGATTAAAAGTGGCCAAACGGGCCAGCCTGCGGCGATTAAGATGCTGTACATAGCCTATACTTTAAACGATGCCCAAGCGAGGGCTATAAAACGGGTTTTAAGAAGTGATCAAGCTTGTGGATAACTATGTGAAAAACTTTGTTTAAGTTCCTTCATAAGCCCTTGATTCTTCGTGAGTGAAGGTAATTTTCAAAATAAGTAGATTAAAAAATAACATATAAATCAATTAATTACACGAATACCATTGGTTTTTAATGACTTTTTAAGTTTGACTGCATGGAATCAATTGGGTCTGTGGATAGTTTTGAACTGAAAAGCCATATAAATACATATTTGAAGTAGACAAATGACCGAAATATCAAGAGAAATAATCGGGGTTGGCGATCTAAACCGCACCATTGCAAGCGTTCTTGAGGAGCGTGTTGGCAGTGTGTGGGTTCGGGGTGAGATTTCCAATTTCAAGGCTTATGACAGTGGGCATTGGTATTTCTCATTAAAGGATGCTGAAGGTCAAATTCGGTGTGTGATGTTCCGTGGTCGCAATGGTCAAGTCGGTTTTATCCCTAAAGAAGGTGATTTGGTAGAAGTGGCCGCTAACATTTCGGTCTATGTTCCCAGGGGTGACTTGCAGCTGAATGTCGGAATGATGAGAAGAGCCGGTCAGGGAGGTCTCTATGAGGCATTTTTGAAGCTCAAAGAAAAGCTTCATGCCGAAGGTTTGTTTGATGAGCAAAAAAAGCGCGCATTGCCCAAGCACCCTCAAGCCATTGCAGTGATCACATCGGCCCAAGCGGCCGCACTCAAAGATGTGCTGACCACGCTGTCACGCAGAGCCCCTCATATCCCCATCACAGTCTATCCAAGTTTGGTTCAAGGGGTTGATGCACCCCCAGCCCTCATCAAAGCCCTAGAGGCTGCTTATGAGGCTGCCAATCAAGGTGAAGTCGATGTGATTCTTTTGGTTAGAGGCGGTGGCAGTATTGAAGATCTCTGGGCCTTCAATGATGAAAGCCTGGCCAGGATGATCGCCACATCTCCAGTTCCAATTGTTTCTGGTGTGGGTCATGAAACAGATTTCACAATTGCAGACTTTGTGGCCGATGTGCGCGCTCCAACGCCAACGGGAGCCGCTGAATTGGCAACACCTGATCGTGTGACCCTGTTGCAAGATTTGGAGGTTTTGTCTCAGCGAATGAACTCAAGGTTGACTCAGCGAGTCGATCGTGAAGCTCAGCGACTCGATCAACTCTCTTTGCGTTTACAACACGCTTTGCCCAATCCTGAAAGGATGCAAGAAAAAATTCAACAGTTGTCCTTGCGTTTACAGCAATCTTGGCAGGTAAGGCTCAATGTGTATCAACAACGACACGCTAGCTGGCAAGACCATTTGGAATTACTCAACCCTCAAAGAACCCTGGATCGTGGTTATGCAGTTCTTATGAACCATCAAGGTCAAGCTTTGAGAGATCCTGCTTTGCTAAAAGAGGGACAAAGTGTGGATATTCATTTGGCCTTGGGGTCTGCACAAGTGGAATTGTCAAAAGTGCAAGCTTTAGCAAAAAACAAACCAAACGAATAGAATGATGTTTTACCCAGATTCAAATGAAAGACTGATTCAATAGGAGATAGAGATGGAACACACCTTACCAACCTTGCCATATGCATTGGATGCATTGGCTCCCCATATTTCTAAAGAAACTCTAGAGTTTCACTATGGCAAGCATCATCAAACCTATGCCACCAATTTGAACAATTTGATCAAAGGCACTGAATTTGAAAACATGAGCTTAGAAGACATCGTTAAGAAATCCTCTGGCGGTGTTTTTAACAATTCAGCTCAGGTTTGGAATCACACTTTCTACTGGATGGGTTTAAAGCCCAATGGTGGCGGCGCTCCAACAGGTGCCTTGGCTGATGCCATCAATGCTAAATGGGGTTCATTTGACAAGTTCAAAGAAGAGTTCACGAAATGCGCCGTGGGTACATTTGGTTCAGGTTGGGCATGGTTGGTTAAAAAAGCGGATGGTTCATTGGATTTGGTTTCAACCAGCAATGCTGCCACGCCGTTGACCACAGATGCCAAACCATTGTTGACTTGTGATGTATGGGAACACGCCTACTATGTGGACTACCGCAATGCGCGTCCTAAATATGTAGAGGCTTTTTGGAATCTAGTGAACTGGGACTTTGTGGCAAAGAACTTTGCTTAAACCTAAAAGCATCAACTCACTGATTCAACTAAAAACCCCTTGATCTAATCAAGGGGTTTTCTTTTGGTCTATCTTAGATTTTTTCTAAGAACTCACTTATTAATCTCTGAAGTTATTAAAACCCAGAGGGGCTTCTTCAACGTCTTTGCGCAGCATCGCCATGGTGGTTTGTAAATCATCGCGCTTGCCGCCGGTTACTCGCACCGTGTCACCCTGAATACTGGCTTGCACTTTAATTTTGCTATCTTTGATGATGCGAACAATTTTTTTCGCCAGCTCGGTGCTGATGCCTTTTTGTATTTCGACCACTTGCTTTAATTTGTCGCCGGAAATCTTTTCTAATTTACCGTCTTTTAAAAAGCGCACATCCACGTTGCGCTTGGCCAATTTCGCCAATAAAACATCACGGACTTGCTTTAACTTAAAGTCATCGTCGCCAAACAAAGTCAGTTCTTCGCCTTTTTGTTCAATTCTGGCATCAGATCCTTTGAAGTCAAAACGCGTTGAAATTTCTTTATTGGCTTGCTCCAGCGCATTCTTCACTTCAATCATGTCTGGTTCACATACAACGTCAAATGAGGGCATGGTTCACCTAAAAATCAAATGGAAAGTTAATCACAGTTAAGATTGTGGCATGAAGATTGATTTAAATGCCACATTGCGTGAACACAATACCTTTGGATTTGATGTCAAAGCACACATTTTGTCTTATTTGACAGAAAGTTCCGACATTCCAGAATTTGTGAAGCAAGCCCAAGAAAGCCAACAGGATTGGCGCATCATTGGGGGTGGTAGCAACTTGGTTTTGGCCAGTGATTTAAAGGGCATGACGGGCTTGATGCAAATTTTGGGCCGTCGCTTACTCAAAGAAACTGCGACGCATCATTATGTAGAAGCCATGGCCGGAGAATCTTGGCATGAGTTAGTGGCTTGGTGTTTAGAGCAGGGGTACGCAGGTCTTGAAAATTTGGCTTTGATTCCGGGTACTGTGGGTGCCGCGCCTATTCAAAACATCGGAGCCTATGGATTGGAATTGGCTCAAGTCATGGATAGTTTATTGGCCTATGACACTCAAAAAAATACTTGGGTGACATTGACTCGTGATGAGTGTCACTTTTCATACAGAGACAGTGTTTTTAAACAGGAACCCAACCGATTGATTGTTGCCTCTATCACTTTGGCCTTGCCAAAAAAATGGGTGCCCAATCTATCGTATGCAGAATTAAAAAATGCGTTTGCCAATCAGAGCAACATCACGCCACGAGATATTTTTGAGCGCGTCTGTGCCATTCGTCGAAGTAAGTTGCCTGACCCCAAGGTGATTGGCAATGCAGGCAGCTTCTTTCATAACCCTGTTGTGAATGATTCAATCTATCAAAAATTAAAAAGCCGATTCCCTGATTTGGTGGCTTATTCAACCTATCCAACTACCCAAACTACCCAAACCATCCCGCACTGGAAATTAGCAGCTGGTTGGCTCATTGATCAATGCGGTTTAAAGGGGTACCGTCAAGGCTCTGTGGGCGTTTATGAAAAACAAGCCTTGGTCTTAGTAAACCATGGTGGGGGGACAGGTAAAGAACTATTGCACTTAGCGAAAACTATTCAGGACCGCGTTCAAGAAAAGTTCGGAGTGGCTCTCACCATTGAGCCAGTGATTCTCAATCAATGATGAGATTCTCAGAGTAGCAGTAGCCAAATCGGCAAAGTAACGGCTGCTGCAATCGTCATAATTGAAATACAAATCGCGACCAATACACCGTCACCCCCCATGCGATTGGCAAGAACATAGGCAGTGGTGGCAGTTGGCATGGCAGCAAATAGAACCACGCTATTGAGCTGTGCTTGGGAGAGCCCCATATAGCGACCCAGTATCAACGCAACGGCAGGCATTGCTAGTAATTTAATGGCGCTCCAATAAGCAATCAGAGCCCCATCCTTTTTGCTTTGAATCCACATCAGGCCTGAGCCTACTGTGAGTAGTCCCATGGCAATTGATGCAGCGCCCAGACGTGACATGCCTAGGGCCAAAGGTTCTGGGAGTTTTAATCCCAAAATGTTGCTGATCAATCCCAGGGTGGTTGCAATGATCAAAGGATTTTTAATCAATTCTTTAAAAATATGAGTATCAGAGTTCTTGGCCAAGGCCCACACAGCAAAACCATTGGCCACGGGCACAAAGCATCCCGTGGTAATCGCCATCAAAGCCACGCCTTCTTCACCTGCTAGTCGACCTGCGGCTGCAAAAGCGATATAAGAGTTAAAGCGAAACGCCGTCTGAAAACCTGAGGACCAACTGACTGAGTTGGGTTTAAAAATCCATTTGGCGGCATAACTCAAAGCCATGGCACTGAAAAATGCCACAGCAGCCACAAATAACATGGTGCTGGTGCCCCCCCAATCAAAATGTGTTTGATTGATTGAATGAAACAAAGGAGCGGGGAAGAGAACGTAATAAACCAGTTTTTCTGCGCTTTCCCAAACTGTTTTATCTAAAACGGTGTAGCGCACCAACAGAAAACCCAGCAAAATGAGCATGAAGTCGGGAAGCAATAAAAGTGCTGAGTTCACAATGTCTCTTTTAGAATAAAAGCTCAATGGTAGTCAAAAAATCAACTTCTGGCAGAAAAACTGATGATGAGCTTCATCAGAGTGATTCAGTTGTCAGTAAAAATCTCATCAAAAGCATCGAGGCCGTAGACGCTTTTTGCGATGCCTGTTGGTTGGAAGACGGTTTATCCAAAAATAGCTTAAGTGCTTATCGCCAAGATTTATTGCTTTTTTCAAGATGGTTAGATCTTGAGAGAACCAAATTTATTTACGAAGCAGATGCGAGCGATGTGATGTCATATATGGCACATCGTCGGGCTGACAAGGCCACCACTGCGAATCGACGTTTGACTGTTTTAAAACGTTTTTATCGTTTAGGTATTCGAAAAAAAATCATTCAAACCGATCCTTGTTTGAACCTTAGGGCTGCGAAGCAGGCGCCTCGTTTTCCGAAAACTTTGAGTGAGTCTCAAGTGGAGTCTTTACTCAACGCACCTGATATAGAGACCCCATTGGGGATTCGTGACCGCACCATGCTAGAGCTCATGTATGCCAGTGGCCTGCGGGTTTCAGAAATTGTTTCTCTTAAAACCATTGAAATTGGTTTGAACGAAGGCGTGGTTCGAATTGTGAGCGGTAAGGGCGGTAAAGAGCGTTTGGTGCCATTTGGTATGGAAGCTGCTACTTGGTTGAAAAAGTATTTGGACGAAGCCAGACCCAGTTTGATGAGCGCTGCAAAGCAAGCAAAGTCGAGTCAAGACTTATTTCTTGCTCGGCATACGGGCTCAGGCATGACCCGACAAGCTTTTTGGCACATCATTAAGCGATACGCCACTGTGGCAGGGATTGATGTACCCTTGTCTCCCCACACGTTGCGACATGCCTTTGCCACACACTTATTGAATCATGGCGCTGATTTAAGGGTGGTCCAATTATTATTGGGACATGCGGATATTTCAACCACACAGATTTACACTCATGTTGCGCGTGAACGTTTAAAAAATATTCATCAACAACATCACCCTAGAGCCAGTTTATAAATCTAACACCATCTCTTTTATGACCCCAATCATCTTTCATGCTTTATTAATTTTGATGGCCTACTTGATAGGTTCAATTTCTTTTGCTGTGTTGGTCAGTAAAGTCATGGGCTTGCCCGACCCCCATAGCTATGGCTCAGGCAACCCTGGTGCGACCAATGTTTTGCGCACAGGCAGTAAAGCTGCAGCCATTCTGACCCTGTTAGGTGATGCAGCCAAAGGTTATGTGGCGGTGTTGCTTGCCAGAGCTTTGATTGGCGTTGACATTGATTCTTGGGTTTTACCAGCAGTAGCGATTGCTGCATTTGTAGGACATTTATTTCCGGTATTTCATGGTTTCAAAGGCGGTAAGGGTGTGGCAACAGCTTTAGGTATTTTGTTGGCGATTAACTGGGTCTTGGGTCTGACCACCTTATCGACTTGGCTGATTGTGGCAGTCTTCCTGCGTTATTCTTCTCTGGCTGCTTTAATTTCCGCTCTCTTTGCGCCGGTTTACTTTGTCTTTTTATTTGGAGTTCAGCCCATGGCTGTTGCGATTGTTGCCATGAGTGCTCTTCTCATCTGGCGCCATCGATCCAATATCAAAAACCTATTGAATGGTACCGAAGGTCGCTTGGGTTCTAAGAAATAAAAGATGGGAAGTAAAAGGTAAGAAGTAAGAGATAGGAATTAAAAATAGGAAGTAAAAGATAAGAACTAAAAAGATAGAAAATAAAAAATGCCACTGTATGAATCACACAGTGGCATTTTTATTGAAGTGTTTGACTTGAATTACTTCACAATCAACACAGGTTGTTTTGATTGAGCCAAAACTTGTGAAGTCACTGAACCCATAATCAAGCCCATCAATGAACTTCTGCCATGAGAGCCCATCACAATCATGTCCGCTTTGGTCCCTTTGGCTTCAGCCAAAATCGTATCTGATACGTGACCTACTTTTTGAACTAACTTATAAGGTACCTTGGCTTTATCTAATTTAGAAGTGGCTGCTTTCACGGCAGCTTTGCTTTGATCGGCATACCAATCTGCAATAGACTTTTTAGGAATGTATTGGGTCACTTCAGGAGGAATCACTGCAGGCTGAACATGTAACACCACTAAGCCAGAGCCTTTGCCTTCAAACATCGCCACATTCTTGATCAAATAATCAATGGCTTTTGCGCTGTGTTTTGAGCCGTCAATAGAAACTAGAACTTTCATACCACCTCCTCGGTTAATTTGAATTGTGTATATAGAAATACTTTTATAAGTTTTTATATATCTTTCATATTAAGCCATATTTTTTGTGCAATTTCAGCATTTAAAGATTTCCCTGATGCGTATCAAGGAAATAAAAAAGCCTCGCTATCTTGCGAGGCTTTTGTCTTGCTGGTGGGTCGGGCGAGACTCGAACTCGCGACCAACGGATTAAAAGTCCGCTGCTCTACCGACTGAGCTACCGACCCAATCTTGGAAAAAAGAAGATTATAGCGGACTTTTGTAATTAGAGCTAGATTTGCCGACTTTTTGCTACGGGAGGGTTCTTCGCAAAGTAATTTCTGATGCCTTTCAGGATGGCTTCAGCGATTTGATCTTGGTACTCATGATCATTCAGTCTTGCTTCCTCCTCTGGATTACTGATGAAAGCCGTCTCAATCAAAATAGAAGGTACATCGGGCGCTTTCAAAACTGCAAAGCTGGCTTGTTCGACTTGCTTTTTATGAAGTTTTGCAAAGCCGCCAATTTGTTTTAAAACAGCGTCACCTAATTTCAAACTATCTTTGATTTGAGCAGTGGTCGACATATCTAATAGCAATTGTGCAACTTGCCTGTCTTGCGTTTTGATGTTCAAACCCCCAATCAAATCTGCACCATTTTCTTTGTTGGCTAGCCAACGGGCGGCGGTACTGGTTGCTCCTTGTTGAGACAAAGCAAACACTGAGGCGCCGCGTGCGTGCGGTCTTACAAAAGCATCCGCATTAATCGACACAAACAAATCAGCTTTGACTCGTCGTGCTTTATTGACGCGAACATGTAAAGGCACAAAGTAATCACCATCTCGGGTGAGATAAGATCGCATATCTGGCTCACGTTCTACTTTATCTTTGAGACGTCTTGAGATGGCTAGCACGATGTCTTTCTCGCGAGAGCCGCGTTTGCCAATCGCTCCTGGGTCCTCTCCACCATGTCCAGGATCAATGGCAATCGTGAGCAAGCGTCGATGACTTGGTTTCAATTCCTTACCATCCGTTTTTGGATCTGATTTTTGAGACTCTCTGCGAGCAATCGCACCAATAGGATCTTCAGCATCCAGTTCTGCCGCCTTCTTGGCACTTTGACGCACCAAATCCATCAATGGATCGCTGGCAACCGTGGGATATAAATCAAATACCAATCTATTTTGATAATCACCGACAGGGTCTAAGCTAAATAACTGAGGCTGAATGCTTTCTTTTAAATCAAACACCAAACGAACCACTTTGGGCTGGTATTGCCCCACACGCACTTGTGCCACATACGGGTCATTGCTTTTTACTTTAGCAACCAATTCTTTTAGCGTTGAGGTCAGTTCTAGGCCTTCCACATCCACCACCAAACGATGAGGATTGGTCAGTAATTGATGACTCACTTTAAGAACTTCATCAGATTCCAACGTCACGCGGGTGTAATCCTCTGCCGGCCACATCCGCACAGCTAATAGTTTCGCTCCCCAGGCCAACTGCGATGGTCCTAAAAAGATTAGTGCAGTGGTCTGCGCAATTCTTTTGAGAACCTCACGCCTTTTTGAGTGACGGCGAATAAATTTCATGACAGCTTCATTAAATCTAAGAGTTGATGACCCACATCACTCCAACTTAAAAGCTTGGCGGATCGATTGCCATGCTCCTGCGCAGAATGAGCAAAATCAGCATCCATTTGAATCGTCAAATCTGTCGCACTCAGAGTGCCTTCTGCTTTTTCAGGCCATTCAACCAGACAAATCCCCGGTTGACTAAAGGCGTCTCTGAATCCAGCATCGATCCATTCTTTGGGATAGGTCATGCGATACAAATCAAAATGGTGAACCGATATCAAAGCGCCATGGATAGAAATTTCATAGGGTTCGCACAATGCATAGGTAGGGCTCTTGACTTTGCCAATGTGGCCAAGAGAGTTCAATAAATATCGAGTCAAAGTTGTTTTGCCTGCACCCAAATCACCAACTAAGTCGATGTGAACGCAAGTGGAAGGATTTTGTTCAAACAAAGCTTTCAAAGCCATGGCCAATTGTTGGGCCAAATGCTCAGTGTCTTTTTCCAGGGGCAACGGAATCAAGGCTGATTCTTTTGGAGGATTCAATGAACTTTTTGGCATTGCGTCCTACAATCTCGCCATGGAGAGTAAAAGTTGACCATGTCTGGCGCGAACACCCCAGAATCTGCAGAGTGGATTCAAAACACGACTTGGCTCAAGCGTGAAGCTTTGGCTTTGGGTTTTAGCGACATCAGGGTTGCTGACACAGACTTGAGTGTGGCAGAACCTAGATTGCGAGAGTGGTTGGATGCGGGTTGTCACGGTGACATGAATTATATGAGCGAGCGTGCTCATTTGCGCACGAACTTGCAAGAATTACATCCTGGAACCATTCGTGTCTTGATGGTGCGCATGGATTATTTGCCAGACACCGAAGTCAACCGTCAATCTGTGGATTGGCGAGAAAAAGAAATCAAGCGGTGGGATCAACCTGAGGAAGCAGTGGTCGCCATCTATGCCAGGGGGCGTGATTATCACAAGGTGCTGCGTCAGCGTTTGCAAAGTTTCGCCAACATCATCGCTGAAAAGATTGGACCATTTGGCTATCGCGTTTTTGTTGATTCTGGCCCCGTGATGGAAGTGGAGTTGGCTCAAAAATCGGGTTTGGGTTGGCGAGGAAAGCACACGCTTTTATTGAACCGTGAAGCAGGGTCCATGTTTTTTTTGGGCGAGATTTTGGTCGATGTGCCGTTTCCGATTGATCCACCCATCACGAGTCATTG
>JACCDY010215442.1_pt1 | contig 10126 bp, 11 predicted proteins | sample 7446391 | NCBI WGS metagenome assembly JACCDY01 (sample SAMN15323451, study PRJNA562643) | freshwater metagenome | isolation source: river surface water | place: USA:Blue River Watershed | collected 2017-08-18
ATAATATTCAAGATTGGGAATTAAGAACTCCTACTTTAATTACAGATATTCCTTTTCAAGATTTTCTTGCACCTCTTCCTCCTTCACAAAATGATTCAGTAGTTGATTTAGTTCAACTAATTAATCGAGAGCTTTATCCAAATGGTATTCCCGCTGATTGGAATATTCAGGAAATTGAATTAGTTAATTTTCCACAATCTCCTCGTGATCCCATACAAAACAACAATGGAGATAATCAAGCAAATGACCCAAGTGAGGAAGAACTTCAAGATATATTGTCTCTTCTCTTAATTGACTAAATAGATACAACATCTATCACAAAATAATATTTATATTTATTTATTTTTAATGAATAATACTTTTTCAATTTTTCCCTTTAAGTCCCCTCCCCTATAAAATTGAAAAAAAAATTCATTTTTGTAAAAATCATCATCTTTCAAAAATGTCTACTTCTTCCTTATTACATACCCGATTTATTGGGAAAGATATATTTAAAGAAATTGTTAAAATGGTAAATGAAATAGAACATTCTGATAAAATAAAAAATAGAATTGGATCTATTCTTACAAATATTTATAAACTTCCTCTATTAATTGATTATATACCTACTACTACTTTAGTATTATTTGGTTATAATTATTATACAGGTATTAATATAATTAATACAGTAATACCAATGGATAGATCAATTAGAATTAATAATACAATTAAATTTATAGTTGATATTTATAAAATACCCGATTCTCCTAACTCCATTCAATTACTTATTAGACTATTATTTAATAATAATCTATATACAGAATCATATACATTTCATTTAGTAAAATCAGATAATATTATTCAATTAATAATTGAATGGATTACGAATCATTTATTTAATTTTATATATAAATATAGAAATATAGATGGTTTTCATTTTGAATTCTTTAAAAAATTATTAAATAAATCATATACTTCCATTCCAACATTAGAAACAATACGACCTGTTCCTATCTCTCTTGTTGATTCATTATCATTATTATAATTATATTATACAGTAAAATTTATTTATTTACTTATTTTTAATGAATAATACTTTTTAATTTTCACTTTAAGCCCCTCTTTCATAAAAATTTAAAAAAGATAATTTTTTGTAATAATTATCATCTTCCAAAAATGTCTACTTCCTCCTTATTACATACCAGACTCATTGGACAAGATCTCTTTAAAAATATTGTTAAAATGTCCAATGAAATGGAATTATCTTCTAAGATTCGTACTATTATTCCTACAATTCTTTCCCATCTTGATGATTTAGACCATATTGTTAAGAATGTGTCTCCTACCTATAGTGGTCTATCTCCAACTACTTATACCTATTTTATTGTTTTAATTCATTATAATAGTCATTTTAATATCCATTTTAATGAAAATATACATTTTAGTGTTGATCTATCAAGATATATAACTGATCCTAATTACTATTATCCTAATAGATATACATTAGATATTAATCCTATAATTAATAATAATCAATTACTTAATGAACAAAAAACATTTGAATTTATATTTGATGATACGATTCATACTCATAAAAAAGAAATTCTATTAAAATGGATTGAAGATAAATTATTTGATTTTATTTATGAACACAGAAATCACCCACAATTTGGAATACCTTTCTTCAACTATCTATCCAATTTAATTATTAATGAAAAATATCTTCAAAATATATATCCTGATCTTCCCTTCTAATTTATTTTACTATTTAACATATAATTTTATTATATTCTACTTATTCTAAGTACACTCCTTCTTATTTTAATAAAAATAAATAAAAAAATTGAAAAGATTATGGAGAATAAAATAAAGAAGACAATTCATCTACATAGAATGTCTGATTCCACACTTATTACAATGGATACTGTTCTCCACAATGGCGAAGAAGTCATTTTACCCTTTAAAGTTGACGAATATGATGATGGATATCCTATTTTCAGTGTTATCATCACCACATACAATAAACAACACAGAGCATTTATTGTTAAAGAGTGCGTTGATGCAAATTGGTTAATTGGTAAAGTATATTATAAACTTGGTCCTCTTTATCGCTCTTTTATGAATACTCTCGTCAAAAAAAAGAAAATACAATATATCCCACATATCAATACCCTTAAAAGAACCATTGTTAAAAGAAATAATAAACATATTTCTATTAATCGTCTCATAGAACAATTACAACATAAAACAGAATAAATATATATTATATAAAATGACTACCTATCAAGTAATTGCTCCCATTGTTATTCTACGCTTTAAAAAAGAAGAAGATCGTTTTTTTTCATATGTTGCCTGGTCTCCTCGGCGATATGGACCTATTTATAGTTATGATTTAGTTATTGAAATTGAAAATAAAGATGATTATCATCCTTCAATGAATACTGAATATTCAGAATTTCTACAAAGAATTTTTGATCATCTTGAATTGGATCACGATCATTTAGAAGGCAAAGAAACTTCTTATGGACATTTTATTGATTTATATGTCGATTTTCATTGTCCTGTTCCACTTGAAAATCGTTCCGAATACCTTTATTGCACCACACTTAATCAACAAATCTTTTCTCCTTCCTTTTTTAATTATGAACATTTAAATCAGTACTTAAATCAACAACGAATTTATTTCCCACTTCTATCAAGAGATTTACAATCTACTATTATTGAACATAAAATAATTTAGTAAATATTAATAGATATGGAAGAAATTCAAAATATTATTGATAAAATTGGTTTAGAAGAATATATGAATGCTGTATTGGTTCAAAATAATGGAAGGCCTGCATTTATGATTCAACCTCCCGATTATAATGAAACAACCGCAAAAGATACAGTTACAAAAAGAAAACTGGACAATATTAAAATTCATTTTCCAGATCTTTATCAATTAAAAACTGGTCAGGGAATTATTATAAGTAAAAATAAACTTGATTCTAAATCAATTAAAACACAAGGAGATATTGGCAAAATACTTGGATATCATTGTTATAAATATTATAAGAAAGTACAAAATCCAAATATTGAACGAATTACTTATGAGATTATTGTTAAATTAAAAAATAAAAAATCATTAATACAATATTCAACTCATCACCAATTATTTGCTGAAGTGTGTCTTAATCGGTCTTCTTATAAAAAACGTTTACAAGATAAAAATACAATTGAATCTATACTCCGATCTGATAAATTATTAGGTAATTTGATTGATAGTGTTGAATTAATTGAAACAGTTGAAATTTCTCCTAATATGCTTTTATTAAAATTACAAAATAAAGAAACAATTGATGAAAATACAATGGATCAATTAATAAACTATTTTTGGAATCTTGACTTTTCACAAAAATTACTCCATATAATACGATATACTGATATGAAAAATGATTTTAATCGTGGTATTATTTGTACATTATTATCATATTATATAAATGATCCAGTTGAGCCATTTTATCCTCTTTATAACTTCCCAGATCAACAACCTGATGTACATAAAAAAATACAAGATTTTTCAAAATCCTTAATCCATCTCCTAACCTCTAAAAAGAAATCTTCTACAAAAACAAAAAAGAAAACCATATCTAAAAAACAAAAAAAGAAAACACGTACTAAAAAATAATTATTTATTTTTTATTTGCCATACAAATTAAAATAAATCCAACTGTCTGAACAAATTTATCAATTGCTTCTTTTGTAATTGTAATTGGTGGTTTAATTCTTAAAATATTATTATAACCAATACCCACAATAAAACGATGATCTTTTAGTCGTTCCACCATTTCTTTTACATTTATTTTTTCACTAAAATGAACTCCCAAATATAATCCTGATCCCGTTACCCTCACAATATCATCTGTATAATCAAGTAATTCTTTTTTGAGATATTCTCCTAATTCTTTACTATTCTCTTGTAGTTTTTTTTCTTCGAGTTCTTCTAAGACAACTTTTGCAACTTGACATGCAACTGAATTTCCTCCAAAGGTATTAAAATAGGTACTTGGGATATATTGTTCTAATTCTTTACGAAAGATACAAGCACCCATTGGATATCCATTTGCAATCGGTTTTCCACAAGTAATAATATCTGGTAAAATATTAGCCTTTTGAAAAGCCCAAAATGTATTCCCAGTTCGACCAAATCCCGTTTGGACTTCATCACAAATCATAATTTCTACCTTATCACGAATCTTTTGAAGCCATTCATTTGAAATTTCTTGATTTCCTCCAACACCCTGAAACGTCTCTAAAATAAATGATTTCATCTCTGGAAATTCATCTAACACACTTTCCGACTCCTCTGGATTAAAAAAATGGACATCGATATCCTTTTCATACATATCAATTACTCCAGTTGGAGTTAAATGACTTACTTGATTACAAAGCCAAGTAGTACCGTGATATGATCGTTGAAAACTTCCAATTTTGAATCGTTGGTATGTGCCTGAGTGTCGTAGGGCGATTTGTAGGGCTAAATCATTTGATTCACTTCCTGAATTAGTGAATAAGATTTTATACCCATCTGGTAAATACTTTTGTAAATGTTTTACATATTTCGTTAAATTTTCCTGAAAATATCTTGTATGAATATTAATTGTAGAATATGCATTTTTTACAGCTTCTAATACACGCTCATTTGAATGTCCTATATGACATACATTATTATATAAATCAATATATGGCTCCTTATTTTCAGGAGAATAATAATAAAAATCACTTGCTTTTTCAACAACAAAGGGTGATTCAAAAGAATGATATAATGAAAGAGGAAAAAAATGGGTTCTTTCCTCTTTAATCTGATTTTTCATATCGTACTTAGATAAATTATTACCAGCACTTTGTACTGGTGTAGGTTCCATTTGTATATTCATTTTATTCTATTTTATCTTTAGACTAGAATTAAGGTAGAAGAGTAGGAGGAGAAGAAGGAGATTGATTTGGCGGAGGAGATAACTCTGCCGATGATTCTGAATATTGATTTTGTTCAGAAGAACCTCCCTCTTTATTACCTTCACTTGATTTACCTAAAGAACCACCAAAAAGGGATAAAACCCAAGTCACAAATGACATTAATAAATTATATAGCCACTGTAGCATTATACTTGCCGTAAATGTAATTATTTATTTCTTTTATACGCAACTTACTTAGGAGAGTATACAATGTTTTGTTCCTTCCCATACACGAAGGTGTTTAATAGCAGTATGATCACATTTTGAGCAAATTCGTTTTTGATAACCATTTGGATATTCTTCTAAGATTTCATATCGATGATAACATTCTTTTTGAAGTTTAATTTGTTCCCTTTCTTTTTCTTTTTGTTCTTCAATTATTTTATCAAAAAAATTTTGTCTAAATTTATCTATTTCATTCACACGCATTATTATTACTAAATTATTTATATATATAAATTATTATAAGGGAGGATAAATATAATTCTTAGTTTGTATATTTTGATTAACAGTTGTTGTATAATAAATCAATTCATCTTCAATATAGAAACAAGGTACAACTAATAATACTCTCTTCCAATAATTCCAATCTTCATATGCCTCTGGTTTAAATTCTCCAACTTTATTAATGATACTTTTATGAATAAGAACAGTTGAATTATTAATATAATTCGTAGAATCAATTAATGATTTCATAAAAAGAGTTGGTAATGTATTTTTAGGATGATAAGTTTTAATAATATTAAAATCTAATGATTCTGTTGAAATATTATTATGATTAATTTGATACATATTTGAAGAACAGAATAGACCATTATATTTTTTAAGATGATTTAATTGTATTTCTAATTTATTAGGTAAAAAGAAATCATCATCATCTAAAAAGGCAATCCATTCTCCTTGTGCTACATTTATTCCTTCTTGACGAGTTGCTCCTTGAGCCGCCTGTACTTTATATTTTTCTCTCTGATTAACAGGTAAATGAATCACTTTTGTTTTTGGAAATCTTTCAAGCGATCCATCTCTATATCTGGGATCTGTAGAACAATCATCTACAACAATTATTTCAATAAATAAATAACTCTGTGATATACAAGATTTAATACAATGAGTAAGTAATTCATAACGATTATAAGAGGGTATAATTATACTAACAAGATCTTTAACAAATGATTTAGAAGATAATTCAGATGAAGTGGATTCAGATGGTTTGGATTCAGATGAAGTGGATTCAGATGGTTTGGATTCAGATGAAGTGGATTCAGATGGTTTGGATTCAGATGGAGATGAAGGAGGGATTAATAAATTTGTATTTGGTAAATCAAATGATGAGCAATATGTACTTATTTCTTTTTTAAGATATTCAATTGTTCCTAAGAATTGTTGAGTATGTTCGATAAATTCATCGAATTTATTGGTGGTACATGATCTTTGAATGAATTGTGTAAGTTCTGTAATTTGGTGAATGATTTTTGCAGTAAATTCAAAATCAGTATGTGTAAAACCACGTGTAGTCATAGCGGATGTTCCAAGTCGGATTCCTGAAGGATTAAGAGCAGATTTATCAGTAGGAATTGTATTTTTATTGACACTAACATTACATAGTTCTGCGATTTTTTCAAAGCGTAAACCAGAGATGCCTTTATTTTTTAGATTAACAAGTACAATATGATTATCAGTTCCATTGGTAATAACATCAAAACCATATTTCATAAGCATATAAGCAAAATATTTTGCGTTAGAGACGACTTGTTTAGCATATTCTTTAAATTGTGGTGTATTAACTTGATGGAGAGCGGTAGCAATAGCAGAAATGGTATTATTATGAGGGCCACCTTGAGAACTTGGAAAAACCGCAAAATCAATTTGGTCTTTAAGTTCCCTTTTGTAGAAAATAAGAGCACCACGAGGACCTCTCAATGTTTTATGTGTTGTTGTTGTTACCACATCACAATACTCAAATGGACTCTTTAGTAATCCTGCTGATACTAATCCACTTGTATGAGCAATATCTGCCATTAAATACGATTTATTCATATTCGCAATTTGTCTAAAACGCTCATAATCATAATCACGACAATAGGCACTCGCACCCACTACAATTAATTTCGGTTTAAATAATGTTGCGTCTCTTTCCAGACCATTATAATCAATTAAAAAATCATCTCCTACACGATAAGGTAGTGATTGAAAATAAATTGAACTATTTGAAATCTTTTTATTTGCTGTATAATATCCGTGAGTCAAATGACCTCCTGAAGGTAAATCCAATCCCATTAAACGATCATTTGGTTGAAGAAGTGCTGTATAAACTGAAAAATTAGCTGTACTACCACTATACGATTGTACATTTACTTCCCATACATTTGGATCTAATTGAAAAGCTTCTAATGCTCTTTTCTTACATAAATTTTCTAATTCATCAATATGTTCATTTCCTCCATAATATCGTTTTGAGGGATATCCCTCTGAATATTTATTTGTAAAAATCGTACCATTTGCCTCTAAAACAGCTCTTGATGTAAAATTCTCTGAAGCAATTAATTCTAAACTACAACGCTGTCTCTCTGTCTCTTTTTGGAGAATCGAGTATAATTCTGTATCCTTCTCCAATGATTCAAATAATGACATATAATTCTCTCTTTCTTTTTCTTCTTTAAGTATTACTTTTAATATTTATTAAAAGTTTATTCAATTTAAAGAAATATTCATATTTTTAATAGAAAATGCTTACAAGACAACTTGTTTTGAATTTATCAACATCATTTGAGATTCCTTTTGTCTATACTAAAAATAATACAAAAGAAATCGAAGAAGCCCTATGGATCGGTGCTACTATTCAACAATCCGTTAAAACACGTCGCTCTGGTGATGAGACTAAAAAAGTTATGGAACTTAAAGACTCTGAAATTCAACAAATTCAAAAATCATATCAAGATAAACTTACTAAATTATTAGAAGATCTACAACAAACAAGTGAAGAAAAAAATAAACTTAATGACGAATATCTTGAAAAAATTAAATTAGCTCAACAACAAGAACGTGACCACACTTCTAAAGAATATGAAGAAAAAATGCGATTCATTCGTCGTGATATGGAAGCTTTATCTTCCAAATGTAATGCCCTAGAAGTCTCTCGTAAATTATTAGAAGAATCACGTTCCAAAGATATTCAAGATGCCGTTCAACGAACGGAATGTATGATGGAAAAAATCATTTCTTCTAAACAAGATCAACTCATTAAAATGGAATCCGCTTATCAAAAATTACACGAATCTATCTCCAAACAATCTGAAGAAATCGTTAAATTAAGTGGATCTCTTGGAAAACGTTCTTCAAATGTTAAAACAAAAGGTTCAGATTATGAAGAACAATTTGGAGAAAAACTCAAAAAACATTTTGGTATTTGTCCTGGATTCGCTCTCAAAGATACTCGTCTCGGTTCTGGACACGAAATGGATTTCTCTATGCAATTAGAAAATCATTATGTTATGTGGGAGCTCAAAAATTATACATCCGTTGTACCTAAAGCAGAAGTTGATAAATTCCTTCGTGATTTGAAAGAAAATCCACAAACTAATATTGGTGTTATGATTAGTAGAACCACTGATATTTATGGTAAATATCATTCTGGACAACTTCTCACTGAATTTGATGGCGATAAAATGATGATTTATTTAAATCGTTTTGAAGACTTTTGTGGAGAAAATGAAGGACAGATTTTTCAGATGCTTGGATCTTTATTTCGTATTTGGTGGAATTATCATCACGAAGAAAATCATACCTTTGATCGTGAAGAAATGATTCGTGAGTTACAAAAAGCCATTGAAGATCTATCTAAACGAAGAACTGAATGGAGACGTCATAAAGCTCATTTAGATGAAATCTCTCGTTGGACTCAAGACTTATTAGATGAATCCGAATCACGTCTCGATCGTATCTTAAAACGAACCTCTGTACAACAAGAACCCATTGAAGCTGGCGCTCAAGTTACTCTTCCTGATGATGTCTTCCGTGAATCCAAAGAAGAACGAGATATCCAATGGGGACAATCCATTATGAAAGTATGTTCAGTTGGTGGACAAATTGAAGTCAGAGAATTAGTTGATTTATTAACGGCTCATCACAAATTATCCAAAGATACCATTCGATCTAATATTATGTCTATTATTAAAGATTCCGCCGTCTCAAAAAAAGGTGTTGTTAAATTTATTAAAGGCATCTCTAAATTTGTTCCTGAATGTAAAATTCAATTACCCATTTCTAATTAAAAATAACAAATATTTTTATTATTTTTATAATTATATAAGAATAATATTAATACTATTTTAAGGAGCAATTAATTTAGAGGCGATATCTTGAATAATTTCTGAAGAGACTGTGAAGAGAGAAATATAATTATTATTTATGCCTCTTGGATTAATTACATTTTGTTGTTTATAAAAAGCCATTTTTAGTGTTTTACTCCAACCTGAATGAGAGAGACATTTATCAAAATTGGTATGAAAGACTTGAAAGAATTTTGTTTTTTTGTGTTGATAAATATAAAAGGTAAATAATTTTTCATTTTCATCAATTACGTTAAAGACAAAACGTACAAAGGGAATTATTTTATCATTCCAGGCTGTATATTCACCTTTTAAGAAATCAGTGAGTTCAACAGTAAATGTTTTTGATTCAGTCTGTTCCATTGGTAGTCTTTGTACCTATTTTTAGTTATATATTTTTTCAATTTTTTTATGATAGTGGTATATGTAGAAGTGTATTTAAATTGGAATAATATAAAAACTTAAATATAAGTTTCATATTCTTGTAGAAAATGAAAATTGCTGTCATTTTTACAGGAGCTTTACGCACTGTAAAAAAAACAATTAAATATTTTAAGAAAAATGTATTATTAAATGCAAATGTTGATGTATTTGCGTGTGTACAAAATGATACTACTGATTCAGAACAAGAATGGACAAATTGGTTTAATAAACAAATGCATACCCATCTTAAACATCTCTCCTGGTTCAGCACCGATAAATACCCACACTGGATACAACATCGTGATCTCTTATTAGATAATATACACTTAGAAGAATCCTGGAAGGGCTACTTACGTAACAGTGGATCAATGATTGAATATTTTCAATTACAATTAGGA
>JACCDY010801932.1_pt1 | contig 10125 bp, 10 predicted proteins | sample 7446391 | NCBI WGS metagenome assembly JACCDY01 (sample SAMN15323451, study PRJNA562643) | freshwater metagenome | isolation source: river surface water | place: USA:Blue River Watershed | collected 2017-08-18
AAATCAATCCGCAAACAGCGTCGAAGCGCGGCATTCGCAATGGCGATCGTGCGTGGGTTAAATCACCCACGGGTGCTCGCTTGAATGTGCAAGCCTTGGTCACCGAGCGCGTTGCGCCCGATACCGTGTTCTTGCCTTTCCACTTCTCGGGACGTTGGCAAGGTGCCGACATGTTGGCGCACTATCCATCTGGCGCCGCACCGATCGTGCGTGGTGAAGCTGTCAACACAGCCACCACTTACGGCTACGACAGCGTCACCATGATGCAAGAATCAAAAACCACCGTTTGCGATGTGGAGAAGGCTTAAGGCCTTCAACACACACAGGAGTAAAACATGGCAAGAATGAAATTTATCTGTGATGCAGAGCGCTGCATTGAATGCAACGGTTGCGTCACTGCATGTAAAAACGAACACGAAGTACCTTGGGGCGTCAATCGCCGCCGTGTGGTTACTTTGAACGATGGCGTGCCTGGCGAAAAATCTATTTCTGTGGCGTGCATGCACTGCTCAGATGCGCCTTGCATGGCAGTGTGCCCCGTCAACTGCTTCTATCGGACCGAAGAGGGCGTGGTTCTGCACGACAAAGACGTCTGCATCGGCTGCGGCTACTGCTCATACGCTTGCCCATTTGGCGCACCTCAGTTCCCAAGTGCTGGCACCTTTGGTGTTCGCGGCAAGATGGACAAGTGCACCTTCTGCGCAGGTGGCCCTGAAGCCAACGGCAGTCAAGCTGAAGTTGAAAAATATGGTCGCAACCGTTTGGCCGAAGGCAAGTTGCCTGCTTGCGCCGAAATGTGCTCAACCAAGGCCTTGCTCGCTGGCGATGGCGATGTAGTGGCCGACATCTTCCGCAACCGCGTGGTGCAACGCGGCAAAGGTGCAGAAGTTTGGGGTTGGGGCACGGCCTATGGCAGCAAGTCAGATGCGAAAGGTGCCAAATCATGAGTCACTTCAAAAGATTCACTGCGCTGGGCTTTGCATTGGTTTGTGCTGCAGGCCTAAGCGCATGTGGCGACAAAGCACAAGAATTGTCTGGACAGCCCAAGGTCGATGCCGCACCTTACACCGGTACTGGCGTCAAGGTGTTTACCGAGTCTGACTGGAAAGCTGGCGATAAAAACAGCTGGGCCCAGCAACTCAAAACGCGCGCCCAATATGGGCAAAATGATCACTCGCGATCCAACTGAACGTGGGAGAGCAAGCATGAACCGATCTTCGGTAACTAAATACATTCAGTCGGGCCTGATGGCGGCTGGCTTGATGTTGAGCGGGGTTTTGAGTGTCTCGGCACAAACGGCACCTGCTGCTACGGCAGCGCCTGCTGCACCCGCAGCAACGTCAAATGCTGATGCTGGCAAGACAGGTGCGCTGGGTGTTCAAAGTGCCAACATTTTTTCAATTGCCCCCGATGCCAATACCGACCCCAAATACGCTGACCAAAACAACGGTGAGCGTGGCAAGGTTCAGCCTGGCAACAATGCGCCTATGTGGCGTCAAGTCGGTGCGGGCGTTACAGGCTACAGCAGCCTGCCTGCCTCTGAAGCGCCAGAAGCCGGCAATCTCATTCAGCCTTTTGTTCAGTACCCAGGCTCCAAGCTCACCACAGCAGGTGAAGCATGGCGTCAAGTGCGCAACAACTGGATCGTCCCTTACGGCGGTTCTTTGTTGCTCATCGTGGCTTTGGCCATTGCAATCTTCTATTACGGCAAAGGCACTATGAAGTTGCATGGCGCTGAAACGGGTCGCAAGATTGAACGTTTTACACCGCTAGAGAGGGCCGCACATTGGACCAACGCCATCACATTTGTGGCGCTGGCAGTCTCGGGTGTGGTCATTGCCTTTGGCAAGTATTTCTTGCTGCCCATCATCGGCTCGGCTTTGTTTGGTTGGCTTACTTACGCGCTCAAAAACATTCACAACTTTGCAGGCCCCTTGTTTGCGGTCTCGCTCATCATTGTGTTTGTCACCTTCATCAAAGACAACATGCCGAGCAAAGAAGACATCACCTGGTTGCTCAAAGGTGGTGGCATGTTCTCAGGTCAAGAGGTGCCCTCACATCGCTTCAATGCTGGCGAAAAAGTGGTGTTCTGGTTTGGCGTGTTGGGCTTAGGCGTCATTGTGGTGGCTTCTGGTTTGGTGCTCGATAAGCTAATTCCTGGTCTCATTTATGAACGCGGCACCATGCAAATTGCCAACATGATTCATGGTGTCGCCACCGTGCTCATGATGGCCATGTTCATGGGACACATTTACATGGGTACCGTTGGCATGCAAGGCGCCTACAGTGCCATGCGCACTGGTTATGTCGATGAAACTTGGGCCAAAGAGCATCACGAACTTTGGTACAACGACATCAAAGCAGGCAAAATTCCTGCTCAAAGATCTCCCGAAGCAGTTGCGCATGCGGGTACCGCTTCCACATCGGCATCTGCCTGAAGCTTGAGGACTCACACCATGAAAAAAACATTCATCAGCTTGGCCACCGTCGTATTGGCTTCTTTGTTCAGTGCCTCCGCCATGGCCAAATTACCGCCGCTCAGCGACGAAGCCAAGGCCAAAGCCGCAGAAGCTGCAGCCAAAACTGCCCACGGCAACAAAGTGGCAGATTTTCAGCTGTGCAAGTCACGCGAAAAAGTAGCCGCTCACTATTACAAAACTGCCAAGGCCAGCGGTAAGCAAACCACACCCCCAGTGGCGACGCCTCCCTGTGCCGATCCTGGACCCTTTGTAGCAGCTGCACCTGCAGCAGCCGCGCCTGCCGTGGCAGCCGCCCCAGCAGCGGGTGCCAAACCTGCTGCCCCAGCCGCCGCGCCTGCAGCAGCTGCACCCGCTAAAAAATCTTAAGTTTTCCCTGAATTCTTCAGGCTAAAAGTCCCTCGCTGAATAAGCGTGGGACTTTTTGCGTTAGGCTCTCGTTTGCTTTACCCAAAACAACATGTCTTCAACTTCTTTGCTTAAACCCAGGCTGACGAATGCGCGCGCAGAACTGACGCGTCAAATCAAGGTTGTCAATGAGTTTGGAGAGAGCTCACAAATTCACATTCCTGCGGAGCGAGCGCTCACCGTGTATTTGGACAAAAAAGAATTGGTCACCCTCATGACCTTGGGCGCCAGCCCCGAATTCTTGGTCCTTGGTTTTTTGCTCAGTCAACGCCTGATTCAATCTGTCAACGAAATTGAATCGATCACGGTTGATTGGACTTTGGGGGAAGGCGAGCTGGGTCAGCCCGGCGTGGCTGCCATCAAAACGCGCGAGGGCTTAAGCCAAGCTGGCCCCAAAACGGCTGCGCGTGTGGTCACCACAGGTTGCGGGCAAGGCAGTGTCTTCGGTGATTTGGTGAATGACATCGATCAAATTCAATTGTCAGAAGATGCACACATTTCGCAGGCCACTTTGTATGACTTGGTCAACGCCATTCGCATTCAAGAAACCACCTACAAGTCTTCCGGTTCTGTTCATGGTTGCGCACTTTTCAAGGGCGCCGAGATGTTGATGTTTGTGGAAGATGTGGGGCGACACAATGCGGTCGACACCATTGCTGGTTGGATGGCCATGAATGACGTCAGCGGTCACGACAAAGTTTTCTACACCACGGGCCGACTCACCAGCGAGATGGTCATCAAATCGGCACAAATGGGCGTGCCAATTGCTGTCTCTCGCAGCGGCATTACCCAAATGGGTTTGGAAGTGGCCGAGCGCGTTCAGTTGTGCGCCATTGGCCGCGCCACCAACAAGCGCTTTTTGTGTTTCAGTGCGCCGCACAGAGTCAAGTGGCAGCCGGAGTTAGCAGAAGTCCATCAAAAGCCTGTGCTTCATGAATCCTAAACCTGCAGGTGTGAATCCCATGACGTGGCAACGTGCGATGCAATTGGGTTGGCGCAATTTGTGGCGAGACCTTCGCTCTGGCGAGTTGAATTTGCTGGTCTTGTCGGTGGTGTTGGCCGTTGCGGCTCTTTCCGCAGTTGGATTCTTTTCTGATCGTTTGCAAGCAGGCTTATGGCGTGATGCCCGCCAACTCATCGGTGGTGATGCTGTGGTGGTCAGTGACAAACCCACAGCAGAAAACTTTGTTCAAAAAGCCAAACAATTGGGTCTTAAAACCAATGCCACTTTGAGTTTCCCCAGCATGGCACGCGCTGACGATGCGCAAGGTGGCGAAACCAAATTGGTAGCCCTCAAGGCCGTGTCAGAAGGCTATCCACTTCGTGGTCAAGTGACCTTGCTCAATGCCTCTGGCAATGGCACTTCTGACAATCCAACTTCGATGGCAACGCGTCAAGTGCCTTCTTCTGGGCAGGCTTGGGTAGATCCTGCTCTGTTGGATGTGTTGAACATCAAGTTGGGCGACAAACTCTGGCTGGGCGATCAGTCATTTCAAATCAGTGCCCTGATAGACAGAGAGCCAGACCGTGGTGCTGGCTTCATGAATTTTGCGCCCAGGGTCATGGTCAATCTCATTGACATCCCAGCAACAGGACTTGTTCAACCTGCCAGTCGCTTGTCATATCGTTTGGCAGTTGCAGGCGAAGAATCTCAGGCCAATGTTCAAAAGTTCATCCAGTGGGCAAGGGAAGAAGTTGCCAAACCCGAAGTGCGCGGTGTTCAAGTTGAGTCGATGGAAAGCGGTCGTCCTGAGTTGCGACAAACCCTCGATCGTGCAGAAAAATTCTTGAACTTGGTTGCGCTACTGGCTGCGCTTTTGTGTGCTGTTGCCGTTGCGCTGGCCGCCAGAACCTTTGCAGCCAAGCACCTCGATGCGTGTGCATTGTTGCGTGTACTGGGACAAAGTCAACAAACACTTTCAATTGCTTACGCTTTTGAATTCATCACGGCGGGACTGGTTGCCAGTTTGTTGGGTGTCATGGTGGGCTATGGCGTTCATTACGCATTTGTGTGGTTGTTGGCGGGATTGGTCGATGTGCAATTGCCCTCTGCAACAGGTGCTCCCGCATGGCTGGGTTTGGGCATGGGCTTGACGCTTTTATTGGCCTTTGGATTACCGCCTGTTTTGCAATTGGCACAAGTGCCAGCGTTGCGAGTGATTCGCCGTGACATGGGGGGTTTGCAACCTGCGTCTGTGGGTGTTTTGATTGCAGGCTTGTTAGGCTTTGCTGGCGCGCTGATGTGGGCCAGTCGTGATGTCAAATTAGGCTTGATGACGGTAGGTGGTTTTGCCATTGCCACACTCTTGTTTGCAGGTGCAACCTGGTTGGTCTTGAAAATGTTGCGCAAATGGGTGCCAAGCAACACCACCCCTCGATGGTTGTTGTTGGCCACTCGCCAAGTCATGGCACGCCCAGTCTACGCAGTGGTTCAGGTGAGCGCTTTGTCGGTCGGTTTGTTGGCACTGGTGCTTTTGGTTTTGTTGCGCACCGATCTGATTAGCAGTTGGCGCAAAGCGACGCCTGTCAACGCCCCTGATCGTTTTGTGATCAATGTCCAACCCGAACAAACACAAGCTTTCCAAAGCACATTGAAACAAACCGGCGTTCAAAATTACGATTGGTACCCCATGATTCGTGGCCGTTTGGTGGCCATCAATGGCAAAACCGTCAGCCCGCAAGATTACACAGACGAGCGTGCCAAGCGATTGGTTGACCGTGAATTCAATTTGTCGTCAAGGGCTGCCAAACCCGAACACAACGAAGTGGTCAAAGGGGCTTGGTTAGAAAATGAAAAAGACGCTGTCAGTGTGGAAGTAGGCATTGCCAAAACCTTGGGCCTGAAGATGGGTGATCGCCTCCAATTTGACATTGGCGGCATCATGTCTGAGGGGCGCGTGACTTCGTTGCGCAAAGTTGACTGGGGCTCCATGCGCGCTAACTTTTTTGTCATTTACCCCGTCGACAATTTGCCCAATGTGCCCCTGAGTTACATGGCCGCTTTCAAGTCACCCGATGTGCCATCTTTTGAGCGTAACTTGCTTCAACAGTTTCCCAATGTCACCAGTGTTGATTTGCGCGCTTCATTAACGCAGGTGCAAAAAGTATTAGACCAAGTCATTCGCGCGGTAGAGTTTTTGTTTGCCTTTACGTTGTTGGCGGGTTTGTTGGTGCTAACAGCCGCCGTCACTTCGACACGCGAAGAACGCAAGCGTGAATTTGCCATCATGCGTGCGTTGGGTGCGACGGGTCGATTGCTCAGCCAAGTGCAAACCGCCGAGCTCATGGGCGTGGGTCTGATGGCGGGCTTTTTGGCCAGCTTGGTGGCCGAACTGGTGGGCTGGGGCTTGGCCCGTTTTGTTTTTGAGTTTGAGTGGACGGCCTCACTATGGGTGCCCATTGCTGGCGCCCTCACAGGCGCAGTTTTGGCTTGGTTGGCAGGCTGGTGGGGCTTGGCGGAGGTGCTCAGGCAGCCTGTGTCGCAAACTTTGCGTCAAGCATCAGAGTAGTGCCGAGGCTGTGCTCTAAAGGTGCACTTAAGAAGGCGTAAGCAAGACCACCAATGCACCAGCGCCGCCTTCCGCGGGCTTGGCTTGGACATAGGCCATGACTTGATTTTTTTGCACCAACCAACTGTGCACTTTGGATTTGAGTACAGGCGTTTTGCCTGGCGACCCTAAACCCTTGCCATGCACCACTCGGACACATCGAATGCCTTGTTTGTGCGCTTCTCGAATGAAGGTGGTCAGCGCCAGTCTGGCTTCATCACTTCTTAATCCGTGCAAATCAATTTCTCTTTGAATGGACCAATCGCCTTTGCGTAGCTTGCGAGTGACTTCGGGTCCTACAGTGGGTCTTCTGAAGCTGAGGGCATCGTCGGTGTCTAGCAAAGTGCTGACATCAAACTCATCGCTTAAAGAATCTTGAATGACCTTGGCTTCGTCTATTTTCAATTGCGTTGCCACTGGCGGACGAGGAACTTTGGGGATGTGTGCCTTGTTGCTGAGAGGCATCAACGCAACTTGACCCACCGCCCTGACAAACAGATTTTTTTCAGCTTCGATTCTTTTTTGCTCAGCCGCGCGCGCGGCCGCCTCAGCAGCTGCTTTGGCCTGTGCCTCAGCGATTTGCTTTTGGACGTGTTTGAGATCTTGAAGCGATTGGAATTTCACCCGCCAATGTTGCCACAAGCCATGCTCAAAAAATATGTCACTTATAAAACGCCTTGTTCCGCCATGGAAAAGGCCTGCCCCGGTCCAACAATGACATGGTCTAGGACGCGAACATCGACCATGGCCAACGCAGACTTCAGGCTTTGGGTGAGGTGGATGTCGGCTGGGCTGGGATGAACGGAACCACTGGGGTGGTTGTGAGCGAGGACAACTGCGGCACTTTGATGGTGAAGGGCGCGCAGGACGACCTCTCTTGGGTAGACGCTGGTTTGGCTTAAGGTGCCTCGAAACAATGTTTCCATGCAAATCAATTTGTGCTGCGCATCCAAAAACAGCATGGCAAACACCTCGTGGGAGGTGTACGCCAGGTGAAGCTGCAAGTACAGCTGAACACTGGCGGCACTTTGCATGACTTCTCGGGTGCTGAGTTGCTGGGCCATGGCCCGTTTGGCCAATTCCATGACGGCCAACAACTCGGCCTGCTTGGCGGGACCCAGGCCCTTGATGGCGGGGGCGTGCTGGGGCAAGTTGAGCAATAAATTGGCCAGTCCGCCGCTGGCCAGGAGCATGTCTTGCGCCAATTGCAGGACATTGCGTCCCGCAATGCCCGTTCTGAGGAGGAGGGCCAACAACTCTGTATCGCTTAAAGCGCTGGGCCCCCGAGTAAGTATTTTTTCGCGTGGGCGGGTATCTGGTGGTAATTCTTGGAGATTCATGGGTTTTTGATGCGATTAATTGGGCAGGGGGCTGCTTTTTGGCGGGAAAACCACAGAAGCTTTTTACAATGGCGCATTCGACTGATGAAGTTTGAACCGAATTCCCTGTGCTAGGGCTCGTTTGGGCTTGCATTGGCCTTCTTTGAATTGCGCTGCATGCGCATTCAAAGCCTTTTTCTTTGATTCAATTTGTATGACCACTGTCCAAGCCGGCTCTTTTTTAACGCTGCACTATCGATTGGCGGGGCCTCAAGGCACGCTCATCAATACCTTTGAGGACAAGCCTGCAACGTTGTCTTTAGGTTCTGGCGAGTTATCGCCAGGCATGGAAGCCGCTTTGATGGGTTTGGAAGAGGGTGTTCGCACCACTTTTGAGTTGGCCCCAGGCGTGGCTTTTGGCGAACGTAACCCCGACATGCAGCAATGGGTTGCGCGTAAACTGTTGGCGCAATTGGGCGCATCGCAAGAACACTATGTGCCAGGCGATGTTGTGCAATTTCCCACGCCTGACGGCCACGGCACTTATGCCGGCGCTGTCATGCAAGTGGCCGAGGACGGTGCAGTATTGTTTGACTTCAACCATCCTCTGGCGGGTCACCCTGTGACGTTTGAAGTTCATGTGATTGGTATTTTGTAAATCTACCTGAGTAAAGCAAAAGCAAGCATCAACAAGCAAAGGCAATTTATGGGCGTTCAAGAAATTTTGTTAGCAGAACCTCGCGGATTTTGCGCAGGTGTTGATCGGGCCATCGACATTGTGGAAGCGGCCATTGCCAAGTTCGGTCGGCCCATTTATGTTCGCCATGAAATTGTTCACAACACCTATGTTGTGAACGATCTCAAAACCAAAGGCGCAATCTTCATTGAAGAATTGAGTGATGTTCCACCAGGAGCCACCTTGGTATTCAGCGCGCATGGCGTGAGCAAAGCCGTTCAAGCAGAGGCACAAGCGCGCGGGTTCAACATTTTTGATGCCACTTGTCCTTTGGTGACCAAGGTGCACGTTGAAGTGGCCAAGCTCCACAAAGAAGGCTACGAATTCATCATGATTGGCCACAAAGGCCATCCAGAAGTTGAAGGCACCATGGGTCAATTGCCTGACGGCATTCACTTGGTGGAAGACGCCCATGACGTGGCCAAAGTGCAACCCAGACAAACTGAACTTTTGGCTGTTGTGACCCAAACCACATTGAGTGTGGACGATGCGGCAGAAATTTTGTTGGCGGTTAAGAAACGCTTTCCCAAAGTGCGTGAACCCAAGCAACAAGACATTTGCTACGCTACCCAAAACCGTCAAGACGCTGTCAAGCTCATGGCGCCTCAAGTCGATGTGTTGGTGGTGGTCGGCAGTCCTACCAGTTCCAACAGCAACCGCCTGCGAGAACTGGGTGCGCGCATGGGCGCCGACAGTTACATGATTGACAGCGCTGAAGAACTTCAAAACGAATGGTTTGTTGGCAAGCACCGCGTGGGACTGACAGCAGGCGCATCAGCCCCTGAGGTCTTGGTTCAAGATGTTATTACGCGTTTGCGCGCATTGGGCGCGACGTCGATTCGCAAATTAGACGGTGTGACAGAGATCGTCAAATTTCCTTTGCCCAAGGGCCTAAAATTAAACGATGGCCAATGACTTGGTGGCCGCTTAAATCTTTTTCAAAATGTTAGACATCCTATTGCTTCGTAAAGACCTAGACGCCGTCGTTGAGCGTTTAGAAACTCGCAAAAACCCTCAAGCGTTTTTGAATGTAGAAAAGTTTCGTGCTTTAGAAACAGAGCGTAAGTCTTTGCAGACTCGCACTGAAGAATTGCAAAGCCAACGCAACAACTTGTCCAAGCAAATTGGCATGTTGAAGTCCAAAGGCGAAAGCACAGACCAAGTTATGGCCGATGTGGCCAACATCAAAACAGAACTTGATACTTCGGCTGTCCGTTTAGAAGCACTGCAAGCCGAACTGCAAGACATGTTGCTGGCGGTGCCCAATCTGCCCCACGAAAGCGTGCCTGTGGGCTCAGACGAGCATGGCAACGTAGAAGTTCGCAAGTGGAGCGTGGACGGCAAAGGACCCAAGACCTTTGACTTTGAAGTTCGCGACCATGTGGACATTGGCGAAAAGCTGGGACTCGACTTTGACACCGGCATCAAATTGTCGGGTTCGCGTTTTACGTTCATGCGCGGTCAAATTGCGCGCATGCATCGTGCATTGGCGCAGTTCATGTTGGACACGCAAACGCAGCAGCACGGCTACACAGAGTGCTATACCCCTTATGTGGTGAATGCAGAAACACTGCGCGGTACAGGCCAATTGCCCAAGTTTGAAGGTGATTTGTTTGCGGCTAAAAAAGGTGGGCAAG
>JACCDY010780549.1_pt1 | contig 10124 bp, 8 predicted proteins | sample 7446391 | NCBI WGS metagenome assembly JACCDY01 (sample SAMN15323451, study PRJNA562643) | freshwater metagenome | isolation source: river surface water | place: USA:Blue River Watershed | collected 2017-08-18
CGATAAAAAAGGTGACATTAAGCTTGGTTTATAACGTTTATTTTGTCAGCGTCGCATTCTTTTACGCATTCAACATTCATTATCACTAGTCATCATTCAATTTAAATAGACATCATTTAATCTCAATAGCCATCATGAGCCCCAGTCAAAATCCCCAATTCTTAGAGCAATTTGGCCCACGCGAAGCGATGGAATATGACGTTGTCATCGTCGGCGGTGGCCCTGCAGGCTTAGCCGCTGCGATACAACTCAAACAACTAGCAGCGCAGCAAAATAAAGAAATCACTGTTTGCGTCTTAGAAAAAGGTGGTGAACTCGGTGCTCACACCTTGTCTGGCGCAGTCATGGATCCACAAGCGCTCACTGAACTCATACCGGATTGGAAAGAACGCGGCGCACCGCTCAACACGCCAGTATCAGAAGATCGCTTTCTTTTTTTAACAGAAACCGGATCCATCAAAACACCTAATTGGATGTTGCCGGGTTGTTTTCAAAATCATGGTAACTACGTCATCTCACTCGGCAATGTGGTGCGTTGGTTAGGGCAACAAGCAGAAGCACTTGGCGTAGAAATTTTTCCCGGCTTTGCCGCTGCTGAAATTTTATATGACGAACAATGCGCTGTCGTTGGTGTTGCAACCGGCAATATGGGCGTCGATAAAGATGGCACACCTACTGATGCGTTTCAACTCGGTATGGAATTGCGCGCGAAGTACACCTTATTTGCTGAAGGTGCACGCGGCAATTTAGGTAAACAACTGATTAGCGGCTATCAACTCGATAAAGGTCGCGATCCACAAACCTATGGCATAGGTTTAAAAGAATTATGGGAAATCGATCCGGCAAAACACCAAGCAGGTTTAGTCGTACACACCGCAGGCTGGCCATTGGATAACAGCACTTATGGCGGATCTTTTCTCTATCATTTAGAAAATAATCAAGTTGCGGTCGGCTATGTGGTCGGACTTGCTTATGAAAATCCGTATCTCTCACCGTTCGAAGAATTTCAGCGTTATAAAACCCATCCTGCCATTCGAGTTTTTTTTGAAGGTGGCAAACGACTTTCTTATGGCGCGCGTGCCATTACTGCAGGTGGATTCCAATCTTTACCTAAACTCACCTTCCCTGGTGGCGCCTTAATTGGTTGTGATGCAGGCTTTTTAAATGCGAGCCGTATTAAAGGAAGTCATGCTGCAATTAAGAGCGGCATGTTAGCAGCGCAAGCAGCATTTGATGCACTCAACGCAGGTCGCGCGCAAGATGAACTCACTGCCTATTCCAAGTCTTTTGAACAATCATGGTTACATGAAGAACTGCATGTCGCACGCAACTTCAAACCATGGATGAGTAAAGGTTTGTTAACAGGCACGTTAATGGTCGGCATAGACCAAGTCCTGTTCAGAGGTAAAGCGCCATGGACATTGCATCACACACATGCTGATCATGAATGCTTAAAGCCTGCTGCTGAATGCACACCGATCACTTATCCAAAACCAGATAACAAACTCACCTTTGATCGACTCTCTTCTGTTTTTATTTCCAACACCAATCACACTGAACATCAGCCTGCTCATCTCACATTAAAAGATACAGCACTCCCTGTGAATCTCAATCTGGCACGCTACGCAGGTCCTGAATCACGCTACTGTCCTGCAGGAGTGTATGAATATGTGCGCAGTGAACGAGGTGAAGATAAATTACAAATCAATGCACAAAATTGCGTGCATTGCAAAACCTGTGACATCAAAGATCCTACACAAAATATTGTGTGGGTAACTCCAGAAGGTGGCGGCGGTCCCAATTATCCCAACATGTAATGAATGCATCACAACATGAGTCATCACCAGAAGCACCTGCAGCAGTTAGTCTGACAGCAGCCTTTTGGTATTGGCTAAAGCTAGGGTTTATTAGCTTTGGTGGTCCCGCAGGTCAAATCGCCTTAATGCATACGGATTTAGTGGAACGTAAGCGTTGGATATCTGAACAACGTTTTTTACATGCACTCAATTACTGCATGTTGTTACCCGGCCCTGAGGCCATGCAATTAGCTGTGTACATAGGTTGGCTGATGCATCGTTCAATCGGCGGCATCATCGCCGGCGTTTTATTTGTTTTACCTTCACTCATCATACTCATTGCACTCTCGTGGATTTATCTTTCCTTTGGTGATCTGCCTATTGTTGCTGGCATCTTATTCGGTATTAAACCAGCCATTGTCGTGATTGTATTAGCTGCTGCTCTGCGTATAGGTTTACGCAGTTTACAAAATCGCTGGTTAATTGGTATTGCAAGTCTCGCTTTTATAGCCATCACGTTGTTTCAATGTCCCTTTCCTTTGATTGTATTGATTGCAGCTTTATTCGGCATCATTGGAAGCCGTGTATTACCAAATCAATTTCAGTTAGGTAGCGGACATAATTCGAGTAAAAAAACGTCTGGTCCTGCACTGATTGATGACCACACAATCTCACCAGATCATGTGCAATTCACAGGGCGAAAATTTTTCATCGTGGTTGGAGTGGGTGTCACATTAGGACTCAGCGTGTGGGGAATATTGATAGCGCTAACAAGTTGGTCACATACGCTTGCACAAATGAGCTGGTTTTTTACGAAAGCGGCCATGCTGACTTTTGGTGGTGCCTATGCAGTGCTGCCTTATGTCTATCAAGGTGCAGTGACACATTTTCAATGGTTAAGTCCTGAACAGATGATAGATGGACTGGCATTAGGTGAAACCACACCTGGTCCCTTAATCATGATCGTAGCTTTTGTAGGCTTCGTCGGCGGCTGGACTAAAGAAATTTTCGGTGCCAGTCATTTATTCTTAGCTGGCGCTGCTGGCGCCATGATTGCTACTTTCTTTACCTTTCTGCCTTCCTTTGTTTTCATTTTAGCGGGAGCACCGCTAGTGGAATCAACCAGAAACAACATTACATTCACTGCACCACTGACTGCGATTTCAGCTGCGGTGGTGGGTGTGATTCTCAGTCTGGCAGTATTTTTCGCAGAACATGTCTTTCACATATCGCAGCCAGTTCAGAATTGGGATCTCATCTCATTAAGTATTGCCATTCTTGCAGCACTCGCGCTATGGCGCTTCAAACCCAGCACCATACAACTCATAGCACTCTGTGCACTTGCAGGGCTCGTGGTATCTTATCTACCTCTTGCCTGAAAATACGCAAATTGCAGTTAAAACCAGAAGAATTAAGCTATCAATGACTCAGAGATTTATCCCCGTTGCCGATCTGCGCTATCCGCACGCAATACCCCACATACCTACGCAAGCTGTAGCAGCCAATGGTCTACTGACAGATAAGTTAGCGCGTCCACTCCGTGATTTACGTATCTCGGTGACAGATCGCTGCAACTTCCGCTGTGTGTATTGCATGCCTAAAGAAGTGTTTGATAAAGATTATGAATATCTTCCGCATCAATCCTTATTGTCATTTGAAGAAATCACACGTATTACAAAAATTTTCATTGCGCATGGCGTGGAAAAAATTCGCCTGACAGGTGGCGAACCTCTGCTAAGAAAAAATATAGAGAAATTGATAGAAATGCTAGCGAGCCTCACCACGCTAGATGGCAAACCTCTCGATCTCACTATGACTACAAATGGATCGCTGCTAGCAAAAAAAGCGCAATCACTCAAAGATGCGGGTTTAAAACGCGTAACGGTTTCTCTTGATTCACTCGATGAAGCCACTTTCCAACGCATGAATGATGTGGACTTCCCTGTTTCTGATGTACTGAACGGTATACAAGTAGCGCATGACGTTGGTTTGGAGTCGATTAAAGTCAATATGGTAGTGAAAGCCGGTGTAAACGATCAAGAGATCGTACCTATGGCACGCTACTTCAAAGATAAACCTGTCATCCTACGTTTTATTGAATACATGGATGTCGGCGCATCAAACGGCTGGAAAATGGATGAAGTCATTCCTTCAGCTGAAGTCATTCGCCGCATTCATGCCAACATGCCTTTGAAAGAAATCGACCCGAACTACACTGGAGAAACTGCTGCTCGTTGGGCTTATGCCGATGGTGTTGGTGAAGTGGGTGTGATCTCGAGTGTGACTCAGGCATTTTGTCGTGACTGCAATCGTGCACGACTCTCTACTGAAGGTAAATTATTCACCTGTTTATTTGCAACTGCAGGTCATGATTTACGTGCGCTATTGCGTGACAACTATACAGATGAACAAATCATCGCTGCGATTGCTCATATCTGGAATCAACGTGATGATCGCTATTCTGAACTACGCACTAGTAACACCGATGGCATTACACAACCCGTCCGTAAAGTAGAAATGTCTTATATTGGTGGCTAAGATAGCAAAGTTAGCTAGCTTATTTTTTTTAGTGCGTTTAAGTCACATCGTAATTCCATCACTCTCTGCTAGCTTATGCTGAAACCAACTCTGTCAGAGAATACATCATCACAAGTAAGTAATGATGGCTATGGATTGTCAGTAGCAAATGTGCAATCCATCATCCAGCAACATCTCATCCCACACCAAGAAAGTGAAATCGTTGCATTAAAAGATGCGCTAGACTGCATACTTGCTACTGACATCATTTCGCCTATTTATGTACCTGCGCATGATAACGCCGCGATGGATGGCTATGCTTTACGAAGTGCAGATTTAGCCAACCCAACCAATACAACTTATCGTGTGGTTGGACTCGCTGTGGCCGGCAAAAAATTTATTGGCACAGTGCAGACGAATGAATGCATACGTATTATGACTGGCGCACAAATGCCAGATGACTGTGACACTGTCATTCCACAAGAACTCATCACACTGCACAAACAAGATAGCGAAGAAGCTATTTCATTTTCTAGCAAGCTGATTACTGCTGGAGCAAATCGCCGCCTTAAAGGCGAAGACCTCGCCAAAGATAAACCTGCACTTTTAGCAGGTAAATTACTCAGCCCTGCTGATCTAGGCTTGATTGCTTCACTAGGTATCGCGCAAGTGAGCGTTAAAAGAAAACTACGCGTCGCTTTTTTTTCAACCGGAGATGAATTACGTTCACTCGGTGAGTCACTACCTGAAGGCTGTGTCTACGACAGCAATCGCTACACCTTACATGGCATGTTAAAAAAAATGGGCTTCATACCCATAGATATGGGGGTTATAAAAGATGACCCGATTTCATTAGAAGCTGCTTTGCGTGACGCTTGTACGCAAGCGGATGTCATCATCACATCGGGTGGTGTTTCCGGTGGTGATGCAGACTACACACGCACCTTAATGGATAAATTAGGTGAGGTGTTGTTTTGGAAAATAGCTATGCGTCCAGGACGACCTATGGCATTTGGAAAAATCACATCCGGTGAACATAGTGCTGTCTTATTTGGTTTACCCGGCAATCCCGTTGCAGTCATGGTGACTTTTTATTTTTTTGTTCGACCTGCTTTATATCAACTCAGTGGCCGCAGTAAAACTAACATATATCCTATGCAAGTCACAAGCGCGCATGCGATAAGAAAAAAATCAGGCAGAACAGAATATCAACGTGGTATTTTATTTTTTGATGAACACGGCAAACAACAAGTGCGTATCACAGGCTCACAAGGTTCAGGCATACTCAGCTCTATGTCAGAAGCAAACTGCATGGTAATACTGCAGCATGATCAAAGTGATATTGCAGCCGGTGCTAGCGTAGAAGTGATTCCATTCGAAGGACTAATCTAAAAAAGACTAATGCAGTCAGTTATCTGGCTTATTACGCATCCAGTCAGCCGTTCTAAAAAAAGCTTCTAACAAAATATCCTGCTTATCTTCACTAATCTCACATTCCTGCATCGCCAACACCATACAAGTTAGCCACTGATCACGCGCCGATGTGCCAATCGCAAAAGGCAAATGCCGCGCCCGCAAAAAAGCATTGCCATAGCGTGGCGTATATAAATCTGGACCACCTGTCCAACCAGACAAAAAATGATAGAGCTTGTCACGCGACACATCTAAGCTAGGAGGATGCATAGCACGTAGCGCAGCAAAATCTGGTTCTAAATCCATCAAGTCATAAAAGCGATCGACAAGTTCTCGCAATTTTTGATCGCCTCCAACCAACTTATACAAGCTACCTGAGTTTTCTAGCGTATCGATTTTCGTGTCGTCTTGCGTATTGTCTTTATGTATGTCTGCATTTTTCATGTTGTGAATGATAACGCATCCAGTCGATCACCTAAAAAATAGACCCAGAATTAAGCAGTGTTTGATCATTAAGCAAGAAAAGTATAGTGCGCTGCATCAAATTCTTTTAGTTCACTGCCTTGATATCTACCAAGATCACTGACGTCTTATCGATTCATCTCGACTTTACGCACTAGTATTCATGAAAGTGGTTCTATCAGAAGACAGTATGAACATATAAATGAAAATAAGTAATTACATCGAGACGATATAACGTCATGCAAGTTTTAGAACATACACAGACACCTAAGACTGAATGCTTATTACGCATTCTGGATGTGTTGTTGTTATATAGCATGGGCAATTTAGCGGCATTACTACGCTATTCCACAAGCATAGATGATGTTGCGCAAATTCATCAAACCACATTATTTTTTTGTACTGCTGTCTCACCTGCTATTTTTTCACAATTTGATTTATACCAAGCATGGCGAGGAAAAACATTCAGCAATCAATTCATACTTACATCATTAGCAATATTCTCTGTACTGGCAAGTGGCTTAATCTTAAGTTTTTTAATTCGAGGAGTCGATGATTTATCTCGACTTTGGATGGCTTATTGGGCAGGTCTCTCTATATTAGCAATCATACTATTACGCCCTCTGATCTATTCACTCATTGCAACGCTAAATAAATCAACTAGTGAAAACAAACGAGTACTCATCATAGGTTATGGATCAGTAGGAAAAAAAATACATAAAAGAGCGCAATCACATCAATGGGCGGGCTATGAAGTGAGCGCCATACATGGCTCTAACACTTATGCAACTAACATAGAAAAAATACCAAACTTAGAAGACATTCCAGAAGCCGTTATAAAACATAAAATCCATGAAATCTGGCTAGCCTTACCACTATCAGAATTCAACACGTTACAGAAAATACGCACTCTCTTATGCAATGTTTTAGTTGATATTCGATGGATACCCGATACTAGCGCACTAGGCATACTTAGTCACAAAACCATCAATTTATTTGGCATGCCTGTCATCGATTTAAACCGACCGACATCCGATGGCATACCTAGTCTTGTAAAAGAATTATTTGATAAAGTGTTTTCAGTATGTGTATTAATTTTCCTTAGTCCGGTATTTTTAATATTAGCCATCATCATTAAACTGACTTCACCAGGGCCTGTTTTTTTTCAACAAACCAGATTAGGTATCAATGGAAAACTGATTAAAATTTTTAAATTCCGTAGCATGAAAAAACATAGTGAACACAAAGACTATTTAGAACAAGCTACACGAAATGATGGTCGCATTACTCCTATAGGTAAGTTTATTCGCTCGACCAGCCTAGATGAACTGCCACAATTTTTTAATGTACTCAAAGGTGAAATGTCTGTGGTGGGCCCGCGCCCCCATGCCTTACAACATAATGATTTATACAAAGACAAAGTCACTCTCTATATGCAAAGACATAGAGTAAAACCAGGCATTACGGGCTGGGCACAAATTCATGGATTACGAGGTGAAACTGATACGCAAGAAAAAATGGCACGTAGAGTAGAATTCGACATTCACTATATTCAGCATTGGTCTTTATGGATGGATTTAAAAATCATACTGTGGACTGCATGCTATGGATGGAAAGATGCCCATGCCTACTAATGCACAACTGATAACGCAATCCGAACAATCTAATGAATTTTTACCGACTGCAGAATTTGCAAGTATGGTGAAAAATATGCCACTAATTGCAATTGATCTATTGGTGGAAGATCAAAACGAACAATACCTACTAGGCTGGCGTAGTAATCCACCTGCTCTGTCGAGTTGGTTTGTTCCAGGTGGGCGCATTAGAAAAAATGAAAGAATAGAAACAGCATTTCAGCGTATCACCCTGACTGAATTAGGTACAACATTCAACATACAGGATTCAAAATTTAGAGGCATTTATCAGCATTTTTATAATGAAAACTTTTTGGGTGAACAAGGACAAAGCACGCATTACATTACCTTGGCTTATCACCTACAAGTCCATGCAGACCAACTTAGCTTACCTACCGATCAGCATGCACATTACCGCTGGACTAAACAAGAAATCATGCAACGTGATCCACAAATACATCGTTACACGCGTGACTATTTTATTAACCAAGCATAAATTCAGCATGCAAGATCACGTACTCCCATGATAAAAATCCAGTGGCCATGGCTTGGAATAGCAATAGTCTTTTTTTTACTCATGATCGCCTTAGGATCATTACCAGGCAACGCGCAAGCACTGACTGAAAAAATCAACGATAAAATTTTGCATTTTCTTGCCTATAGCTTACTGACCGCATTGATTTATCTCTCCCTAAGTACTACGCATTGGAGAAAATTTACTCTTACACTCAGTATCATAGCCATCCTAGCCATGACAGATGAACTCATACAAAGCACAATGACATTCAGAAATGCATCCTTATATGATTTAAGTGTAGACATCCTAGCTGCAAGCTTGATTGCTAGCTGTCTATCACTACTCACAATGAATAATAGACAAAATAAAAATAGTTAAGCGCAACATCGAATAGCATCATCCCTGCGCGAACGCAATCTCCAAACCACATCACGCATAAAAATCCCTGAGTAAACGCAATAGGCAACAACACGTAGCACATCACAATAGCAGCTAATCAACATCAAGCTAGCTCTATAAAGATAGTGATCGTTCTATGCAAGCCATCTCAACCACCACAGTTTTTATCTTGCTGTTTTTCGCAATTCTAGCGATACCTTGCTTATTCCTAATAAGTATTAAACGTCCGTATGATTTAGTACTCGTCTTTCTTACTATCTTATTTATCTTTCCTGCTTCTACTTGGGGGCAGATAGATATAGAGAATACAATTTACTCACGCGGCACTGGCCTACTCTATTTTCCCTTACTGAATTGGTTGCTATGGATAGCCGCTATAGTCTTACTGACGGTGAAAAATAAATCTCAGACTATTGCTCTCTCACCATCCACGTCCAGCACTCCCTTTGCAAAATATCTGCAATTATTTCTCGTTTTAATGTTGGCACATCTCGTAATTGGCTTAATGGCGGGTCAGGATTTATACAAGATACTAGGATTGAATGGATTCATTAATGTCATCAACATGCTGATTTTTAGCTGGATGATAGTCTTGGCTCTGAAAGAAGATAAACAACAAAATCGTATTTTACTTATCTTACTAGGACTGGCTGCTTTACGTTGTATCTACGGACTGGTTCGTTATTTTTTACTAGATGGCGATCCATCTAATCCTTACCGTAACTTTGAAAACCTAGACATAAAATTAGTTTATTTTGATATAGCGGATAACTATGTTGCAGCATTTGCCGCATTCAGCATCGCTTGGCTACTGTGGATGCCAGGGCATAAGCTCTCCCTAGCGAAACGAATATTTTTGTACGGGCTATTCATCGCTGAAATCCTAACCATCGTTTTATCATTTCGACGCTCTTCCTTACTAGGTTTAGCGTTCATGTTTAGCGTCTTGTTGTGGCGCTTACCGAGTAAAAAACAAATTCAATTTGCTATATTGAGTGTATTTATCATGTTGGGATCAGCCACTACGGTCATACAACAAAGACTACAATTTAGTGCAGATAAAACTGATTTTATCTCTTCGCTGTTGTATGACGTAGGGCCTAGCCATGCTACCGAAGTGAGTCGATTTTATGAATTAGAAACTGCAGCACTTAGCTTACAAGGCAACTGGCTATGGGGCTTAGGAAGTTGGGGGAAATTTTTTGATCTAGAAAATCTATTGGACTACCACTTTGGAGAATTTGAGTACGTACACAGTGGCTTTGGCCATTTACTATTCAAGACAGGTGTGATTGGTCTAATTTTATTCTCGGCTCTACTCATGACTTTTTTCTGGCACAGCATGCGTTATCGCTCTCACTATCGTGGCAATCATGCACTACTCGC
>JACCDY010193579.1_pt1 | contig 10121 bp, 8 predicted proteins | sample 7446391 | NCBI WGS metagenome assembly JACCDY01 (sample SAMN15323451, study PRJNA562643) | freshwater metagenome | isolation source: river surface water | place: USA:Blue River Watershed | collected 2017-08-18
AAAACGCCATTGGGCAGGGCCTGTACTTCAAAATCCAATGACAAAGTTTCTATTGGGAGACGCATGAGGCGCGCAGCTTCCAATCGACTTTCAGCTTCTATGTCTTGGGGGCCCCATTGCGGCATGCAGGGCATTTGAAAGGTATAAAAGTAATGGTCGGGCAGCAACAAAGTCAGGCTGGTGGCTAATTTGGCTTCAAAGGCCCCCAAGCTTTTATCGAGCAAATGACGCAAAGACAGCCCTCTGTGAACGCTGACTTTGGCTTGCCTGGCCGTGGTGACCACCCAGCTGTTTTGATTTGAATCAAGCGCTTGGTGAAAACCCACTTGCGCTGAGTCTGTTTGGCTAGAAATTTGCCAAACTCCCAAGTGCAATTCAATGGGCGATCGCGCTGGCAACTTCAATTTGGCGAGAAGGGTCAAAGCAGGGCTTTCAGAGGCGGTATTAGGAGCCTTGATTGAACTGCCTTTCCAGCCTCTAAAAGACTACAATCTCTGGCAATTCAGTTGCATTGCGCAACATGCAAATTCCGCCATCTGCCCTGCAGTTTTTATAATGCGGTCAGCGGTATCTTCCGCCACATTCATGTCAAAAAAATCATCCTCTTCTTCGCCCGATCAACTTGAGCTTCAAGAAGCCCCTCGCCTGCACTGGGCCTTGCGTGCTTGCCTTTGGGCTCTGGGTTTGGTGGGTGCAGGTTTGTTGTCCATTTTGATGGTGGTGGGTGTGGCCATGGTGATGGCCTATCCGCAACTGCCCGACACCTCCGATTTGGCCGAGTACCGCCCCAAGTTGCCCTTGCGTGTTTACACCGCGGATGGCGCTGTCATTGGTGAATTTGGTGAAGAACGGCGGAACCTCACTCCCATCAAAGAAATTCCGCAAGTGATGAAAGACGCTGTTTTGTCAATTGAAGACGCGCGTTTTTACCAACACGGCGGTTTGGATTATGTGGGACTCATTCGCGCTGGCGTTGCCAACTTAAGCAAAAGAAAAAGTCAAGTCGCCTCCACCATCACGATGCAGGTGGCGCGCAATGTTTACTTGTCGACAGAAAAAACTTACACCCGCAAAATTTATGAAATTTTGTTGACCTTCAAGTTGGAGCATTTGCTGACCAAAGATCAGATTCTTGAAATTTACATGAATCAAATTTTCTTGGGCAACCGTGCCTACGGTTTTGCATCAGCCGCTGAAACCTACTTTGGTAAACCGCTCCAAGACATCACCATTGCGGAAGCAGCCATGTTGGCAGGCTTGCCCAAGGCCCCTTCCGCCTACAACCCCATCAGCAATCCAAAACGCGCGCGTTCACGCCAGTTGTACATCATTGAGCGCATGGAAGAAAACGGCTTTATCACGGCCAAACAAGCGCAAGAAGCCAAAGCCGAGCCGCTCAAAATTCGCCACAGCCAAGACAAGAATCGCATCCATGCCGAGTTCGTTGCAGAAACCGTCAGGCAACTGATGTTTGCGCAATATGGCCAAGAGACCTACACCCGCGGCTTGAATGTCTACACCACCTTGCAGTCGTCTGAACAAAATGCGGCATACCAAGCATTGCGCCAAGGCATCATGGACTATGAGCGTCGTCAGGTGTACCGCGGCCCCGAAAAATTCATCACCTTGCCCAACAATCCCAAGGAGATGGAAGACGCCATCGATGAAGTATTGGACGACCATCCCGACAATGGCGACGTCATGTCCGCAGTGGTGCTCGAGGCCAACCCAAAGAAAATTGTGGCAGTTCGGCAAAACGCTGAACAAATTGAAATCACAGGCGACGGCCTGAAACCAGCGCAGTCTGGCTTGTCCGACAAAGCGGGTCCCAACATCAAAATCAAACGCGGCGCCGTGATTCGTGTGGTCTTAACACCCAAGGGCACATGGGAAATTACGCAACTGCCCGAGGTGGAAGGCGCCTTTGTCGCCATCCATCCCCAAGACGGTTCGGTCAGAGCCTTGGTGGGCGGCTTTGACTTTGCCAAGAACAAATTCAACCACGTCATTCAAGCTTGGCGTCAACCTGGTTCTAGTTTCAAGCCTTTCATTTATTCAGCGGCTTTGGAAAAAGGTTTCACACCCTCTTCCATCATCAACGACTCACCCTTGTTCTTTGATGCAGGCGTCACAGGCGGTCAACCTTGGGAACCTAAAAACTATGATGGCACCTTCGAAGGCCCCATGAGCATGCGCAAAGGCTTGGCCAAATCGAAAAACATGATTTCCATTCGCATCTTGCAAGCTGTTGGCACGCGCAATGCGCAGGAATGGGTGACCAAATTTGGTTTTGACGAAGAAAAACATCCCGCTTACCTCACCATGGCATTGGGCGCTGGCTCCGTCACCCCGATGCAAATGGTCACCGGATATTCTGTGTTTGCCAACGGGGGTGTTCGCGTCCAGCCGCACCTCATTACGCGGGTCACAGACCACAAGGGCAAAATTTTGGTCGACTCACCGCCCGCCCCCATGAATGAAGCCAATCGCGCCATCACACCGCGCAATGCCTTTGTCATGACCAGCTTGCTGCAAGAAGTCACAAGATCGGGCACAGCGGCCAAAGCCCGCGTGGCCTTAAAGCGCGATGACATCTATGGCAAAACCGGCACCACCAACGACTCGATGGACGCTTGGTTTGCAGGCTATCACCGCAACTTGGCGGCAGTGGTTTGGATCGGCTACGACACCCCCCGCAAGCTGGGCGATCGCGAAACTGGCGGCGGTTTGAGCTTGCCCGTTTGGATTAACTTTATGGAAACGGCGCTTAAGAACATGCCCATTTCCGATGCCATCGCCCCCGAAGGCGTGCTGTTCGTCAATGGCGATTGGTACTTTGATGAATTCGCAAAAGGTGGTGGTGTGACCACTTTGGGCGTGGGCGCCGACAAAGGCGGCGCATTGCCTGAAGCCGATGAGCGTAAAAAGATCTTGGATTTATTTAGAAACTAAGTCGATGCCGCAAGCCAGCGCGGCATCCAACTTTCGTTCTGCTTAAAACTTCAATGCAGTGCCCGACTGGGCCGTGGCAAAGCGCGACAGGTTCTCAAAGAATTCCCCTTCGCCTTTGGTGTCTTGCCAGATGCCATCCTTGAATTTGTAGTGATAGCCGCCCGATTTGGCCGCCATCCAAACTTCGTGCAAGGGTTTTTGCAAATTCACAATGATTTGCGAGCGATTGCCGAATGTGATGGTGATCATGCCGCCCACACGCTGGTTGTCGAGGTCGGCATCGGTTTCATCGTTGATGCGATCGCAAGCGGCCTCGATGCGTGACAAAAGGTGTTCGGCGGTGTCCAGAAATTCGAGGTCGGTCATTACAATTGCCACATGTTCAAAGTTTCCAGAATTCTAGTCATTGTGCAAGTCCTTGGGATTTGTGCGGTAGCTTTGTCGGCTTGCGGTCAAAAAGGTCCTTTGGTACATCCGCAAGATCCTATGGCGGCCGACCGCGCCCCCTTACTCGAAACCCTCACACCCAAGTCCTTGGCACCTGCACAGCGCGCCCCTGGCCCTGAGAACACGCCAACTTCGCCCACACCCCCTTCACCGCCGGCCAAAAAACCATGACAGCCCCCAACATTCCAGGACAACCTCACATTGCCTACCAAGGCAACACACTGTGCATGGAGGGCGTCAAACTCTCAGACGTAGCGGCACAAATGGGCACACCTGTTTTTGCTTACTCCAAAGCCTCCATGCTGTCCGCCTTGGCCGCTTACCAACGCGGCTTTGAAGGCCGCAAGGTTCAAATTTGCTATGCCATGAAAGCCAATTCGAATTTGGCTGTCTTGCAAGTCTTTGCCAAAGCAGGATGCGGATTTGACATTGTGTCTGCCGGTGAATTGGCACGCGTTTTGGCCGCGGGTGGCGAGCCATCCAAAATTATTTTCTCGGGTGTTGGCAAAACGCGCGCCGAGATGAAGCAAGCGCTTGAGTTGGGCATTGGTTGCTTCAATGTAGAAAGCGAAGCCGAACTTGAAGTCTTGAACGAAGTGGCTTTGTCTTTGGGCAAAAAAGCCCCGGTCAGTTTGCGCGTCAATCCCAATGTCGATCCTAAAACGCATCCCTACATTTCAACGGGACTGAAGGGCAACAAGTTTGGCGTGGCGCACGAAAGCGCTTTGCAGACCTACCAACGCGCCGCGCAACTCAAAGGCTTGGCGGTGGTGGGCATCGATTGCCACATCGGTTCACAAATCACAGAAGCGACGCCTTACTTGGACGCCATGGACCGCGTGCTCGATTTGGTCGCCGACATCGAAAACGCTGGCATCCCCATTCACCACATCGATTTTGGCGGTGGTTTGGGCATTGATTACAACGGCGACACACCACCCGCAGCCGATCAATTGTGGCAACAACTCTTTGCCAAATTAGATGCACGTGGTTATGGCAACAGACAGTTCATGATTGAGCCTGGTCGTTCTTTGGTGGGCAATGCCGGTGTGTGTTTATCCGAGGTGGTGTTTATGAAACCTGGCGAGCAAAAAAACTTTTGCATCATCGATGCCGCCATGAACGATTTACCTCGCCCGGCCATGTACCAAGCATTCCATCAAATCTTGCCCGTCACGCCACGTGCTGGCCAAGGCACGCTGGTCGATGTGGTGGGTCCCGTTTGCGAAAGTGGCGACTGGATTGGCCGTGATCGCACGCTCCATGTGCAAGCTGGCGACACCTTGGCCGTCTTGTCTGCTGGGGCTTATTGCATGAGCATGTCTAGCAATTACAACACCCGAGGACGTGCGGCCGAAGTGTTAATCGATGGCACACACATGCATGTCATTCGCGATCGCGAAACTGTGACCCAGACTTTTGCAGGTGAACATTTGGTCAAGGCTTGAGCTTGGCGGCTTGCCAAGTTCGCCACCAGTGCCAGACGCGCCATCCCAACAACAAGCCTAAGATGGCGGCATAGACCATGACGTCTTCATAATTTTTCTTGCCAGAACGCATCCAGAAAAAGTGCAGCATGGCCAGTCCTGCAATGACGTAAACAGCTTGGTGCAACCTCCGCCACCGATGAGCGCCCAATGCTTTAACTGCACGATGCCATGAAGTGGCCGCAAGCAAACTCAACAACACAAAACTCAATGCGCCCACCAAAATAAAGGGCCGCTTCACAATGTCTTTGACAATGTCTTCCCACACCCACTCCATGTCCAAAAGGCTGTAACACAGCGCGTGCATGAAGGCATAAAAGAAGGTCAACAAGCCAAGACCACGCCTTAGCTTTGCCAGTTCAGGCAGTGTGAATTGCACCCTCAGAGGTGTGATCAGCAAAGTGAGGCACAACATGCGAAGCGCCAGTTCGCCCGTCGATCGAATCAAATACTCAGCAGGGTTGGGCCCTAGGTTTTGTTGAAAAATACCCAGAACCAAAAACGCAAACGGCAACAACAAAAAGCCCAGCACCAAGGGCTTGGTCCAAGCATGTCTGAGTGCCGCGCGCACGTTCAAAAGTTTTTAACCAAGTCCATGCCTGCGTACAAAGAAGCCACTTGCGCTTCATAGCCATTGAACATGAGCGTCTTGCGTTTTTTGTCTAGCAAGCCACCCTCTCCAATGCGGCGCTCTGTCGCTTGACTCCATCTTGGATGATCAACTGTGGGGTTGACGTTGGAGTAGAAGCCATATTCCTGCGGCGCGGCTTTGGCCCAAGAGACCAAGGGCTGTTTTTCTACAAAGCGAATTTTGACAATGCTCTTGCCACTCTTAAAGCCATACTTCCATGGCACCACCAAGCGCACCGGCGCGCCATTTTGTTTAGGCATCACTTCGCCATACATGCCAAAGGTGAGCAAGGTGAGTGGGTGCATGGCTTCGTCCATGCGCAGGCCTTCAACATAGGGCCAATCCAAATAACCACCGCGCACACCCGGCATCGTTTGGGGATCGGCCTGCGTCACAAATTCCACAAACTTGGCGCTGGGCAATGGCTCGACGCGCTTGATCAAATCGGACATGGAATAACCAATCCATGGAATGACCATCGACCAGCCCTCGACGCATCGCAAGCGATAAATTCGCTCTTGCATGGCGCCCCACTTCATCACATCTTCCAAATTAAAACGCGTTGGCTTTTTAACCAGTCCTTCAATTTCGATGCTCCAAGGCGATGTTTTCAAGGTGTGCGCTTGTCTCGCAGGGTCCGATTTGTCGGTGCCAAATTCGTAAAAGTTGTTGTAGGTGGTGGCGTCTTTTTGAGACGTGAGTTTCTCAACGGTCATGGCCCCTTGAATGCTTGATTGATTGGCAGGCAAGGCCGCCAACTTCACTGCACCAATGCTTTGCGCAAAGGCCTCACGGTGCCCCCAACCCGCCAAGCCTGCAGCTGCCGCGCCTGCACTCCAGCGACGCAACATGTCACGCCGCGTTGCATACGCCTCTTTGCTGGTGATCTCACTGCCCAAAGGGTGAATAAAGCCATCGTCGTTGTTGCGGATCAGCATGATTTGCTTTCGTGAATTAAATTTAATGGGGTCAGATCAACATTAAATTGGTCAATCTAAGGGGCTCAAGCCTAAGGGGGCTTCCTCATACTGGGGTACCAGAAATCGTTCAGCCCCCATAGGCTTGAGCCCCTTAGATTGGAAATTAATGTTGATCTGACCCCGTTGAATTAATTTAAGCCCTTTTCAAGGAGGGTGATGACTTCTTCGGCAAAGGCCACATACGAGATAGGGCCGCCTGGCCGGAGCCATGTGAAGGTCCAGTTGATCATGCCAAAAAGCATCATGGTGATGGCGGTTTGATTGGCGGCATTGAGACGGCCTGGGTAGGCACGACGCAAGGCGCGGGTAACAGCCGCCACCACATCACGTTGGCGATTCAAAATAAGTTCGCGTGGCGATATGGCAGGAGTGCCTAAATTTGGATCGGGCGCATCGCTTAAAAACTGTGTGTCGTTCAAAAGCGCGACATGCCGCGTGGCTGAGCTTTCGTATTCCTGCAAAAAAGCGCGAATGAGTTCGTGCAAAGCGGCACGGTCGTCTAAATTGCGACGTTGTGCCGTGGCATCAGTCAAGGCAATCAAAGACAACAAGCGCTGCGTGTAGCGGTCCATCAAATCAAGCAGGATGGCTTCTTTGCTGTCGTAGTAGTGGTACAGCCTGGCTTTCGAGGTGCCGCAAGCCGTGGCAATTTCACTCATGCTGGCCGCTGGATAGCTGCGGTCGGCAAAACACTGCGCCGCAATGTCCAAAATGGCATCGCGCTTAATATCGTGGGTTGCAGATTTGGGTCGGGCCATGAAACTTCTTCAATTCAAAAAACATTAGCCCACTGGCCACACCACACCGTTGTCGTTCAAGATGGCATCGAGCGGAACATCGTGCGGCTCGGGCTCAAAATCGTCGACGTAGCCCTGCGTAAAGCCCAAACCTACCGTGAAGGGTTTGGGTTGCAAAGCGGCCAAGGTGCGGTCGTAAAAACCACCGCCATAGCCCAATCGATAGCCGCCTGCGGTGTAGCCCACACAGGGTACAAACAAGAGGGTGGGCACAATGACTTCGGTGTCTTTGGGTTTGGGAATGCCATAGGCGTCTTCTTCCATGGGACAGCCGGGATACCATGCATGAAAGGTGAGGGTTTTGTTGACTTTGTCGACGACGGGCAAGCCTATACGCCGCAATTGCGACTCGCCCGTCAACTCGCCGTCTTCTTTCCAGCGGTGAAGCGCAGGCAGGGGGTCAAACTCGCCTTTGATGGGCCAATATGCGCCAATGACCAACTCGGGGCGACCAAATAACCAGATGCGCATCACGCGCTGAAGGGCGTCCACGCGTGCTTGTCGGTCCGTCATATTGAGGCGCGCATTCAACAAGTCTTGGCGAATTTGTTTTTTGGCTTCTGATTTGTCCATAATCGACCTATGCAATTCACACAGATTTTGACATCGCTTGGGGCTTCCGTCCTCATTTTCTCTCTGATGAACCCCGCCTTGGGTCAAACAAGCACCCAAAACAAGGCAGATGACGTCATTTTGGAGATGAATCAGGCCTTCAAGAAGAACGATAAAAACCAACTTTCACGTCTGTTGCCCAAAGCCAAAGGCCATGCCCTTGAGTCTTGGGCGGCTTATTGGGAACTGCGCGTGCGCCTCGATCAGGCCAACGACGCTGAGATTCAACAATTTCTCTCGCAATACGCTGGCACCTATGCGGAAGACCGCCTCCGAAACGATTGGCTCTTGCAGCTGGGTCGACAACGCGAATGGTCGACCTTTGCGCAAGAGTACCCGCGCTTTCGCATGAACGACGACCGCGAAGTGCGCTGTTACGCCTTGTCCACCGAGCCCTTCCTCTCAAAACCCGAAACGCCCGCCGAATTAAAGCGCCTTTGGTATGCCTTCCGTGATGTCGAAGACGGTTGCACTTACACCGCCGAAAAACTGCACGATCTCAAAAAGATTGACGCACTCGATGTGTGGCGCAAGGCCCGCTTGGCCATGGACAACAACAGACCACGCGCAGCCCAACTGGCACTCAACATTGAGTCAACCGAACTGGGCAAACAAGCCATCTTGATTCAGGCAGATCCGCAAAAATATTTGGAAAAACGGCTCTTGGCGATTACCAAAAAGCGCAAAGAATTGGCCGTTTTGGCCCTAATTCGGGTGGCCAACACAGACCCCGATAAAGCGGCGCAATTGCTGGACAAAAAATGGGGGCTGATGCTCACCAAAGAAGAGCACAACTGGGTTTGGGCCGTCATTGGAAAGCAAGCGGCTCAAAAACTTCAAGACAATGCCCATAGTTACTTCAACAAAGTCAGTCGCAATCAAGACTTGAATGACGACTTATTGATTTGGAAAACCCGCGCAGCCCTTCGTCAAGGCGATTGGAAAGCCGTGGTGGCCAGCATTGACGCCATGGACGGCGCCAAACAAGACCCCACTTGGATTTATTGGAAAGCGCGCGGCCAATTGGCACTTCATACAGCGCCAACAGACCCCGTTCGCGCCGAGGCCACAGCGGCCCTGCAAAACATGGCCAGTGTGCGAGGCTTTTACGAGCAATTGGCGCTGGAAGAACTGGGTCAGTCCATCATAGTACCCCCCAAACCCGCGGCATTGACCCTACAAGAAAAATTGGCTGCAGCTCAAAACGCTGGCTTGCAACGCGCCTTGTATGCTTTGAGTTTGGGCATGCGCTCGGAAGGCAATCGCGAGTGGAACTACACCACCAATTTGCACACGCCTGGCGGCATGAACGATCGCGATTTATTGGCTGCAGCAGACTTGGCTTGCAGCAAACAAGTGTGGGACCGCTGTATCAACACCAGCGATCGCACCAAGGCCCACATTGATTTTGATCAGCGCTTTCCCATGCCGCTGAAAGACACAGTGTTGCGCAAATCAAAAGAAGTTCAACTCGATCCTGCCTATGTCTATGGCCTCATTCGACAAGAAAGTCGTTTCATCATGGACGCTAAGTCTGTGGTGGGCGCAGCCGGATTGATGCAAGTGATGCCAGCCACCGCCAAGTGGACTGCCAAGAAAATTGGCATGACAAATTTCCAACCTCATCAAATCAATGATCAAGAGGTGAATGTGGCCATTGGCACGGGCTATTTGAAATTGGTGCTAGACGATTTTGGTGGCTCAATGCCGCTGGCCGCTGCAGCCTACAACGCGGGCCCCAGCAGATCACGCAATTGGCGAAAGGGACCGGTGTTGGAAGCTGCCATTTGGGCAGAAAACATTCCGTTCACTGAGACAAGGGATTATGTGAAGAAGGTGCTGTCTAACACCACCAACTATGCAGCCATCATCACGGGTCAGCCGCAATCATTGAAGGCTCGCCTTGGCACTGTTGGACCTCGCAGTGTGCAGGCGCCTGAAGAGAATACTGACTTGCCGTGAAATAAGGTAATTGGGGTCAGATCAACATTAATTTGGTCAATCAAAGGTTCTAAAGGCTAAGGGGGGCTTCCTCATACTGGGGTACCAGAAATCGTTCAGCCCCCTCTCCTGATCTTTGTGACTTTTTGACAGCGAAGACATTGGGGTCAGATCAACATTAATTAATGTTGATCTGACCCCAATTACCTGACCCCAATTACCTTATTTCAAGGCAAGTCAGTATTCTCTTCAGGCGCCTGCACACTGCGAGGTC
>JACCDY010558394.1_pt1 | contig 10120 bp, 8 predicted proteins | sample 7446391 | NCBI WGS metagenome assembly JACCDY01 (sample SAMN15323451, study PRJNA562643) | freshwater metagenome | isolation source: river surface water | place: USA:Blue River Watershed | collected 2017-08-18
AACGATCCCTTCCTCCGGGTGGATCCGTTTCTGGCGCAACCAATCTCCCATCTCGACGCTGGCTTTTTCTACCAGGAAGTCAATCGTGTGCCCATCTTCGCATTGCCGCAACGTCGTCGTCTCTCCACTTCTGCGCAGCCGCCGCCCCAACCGCCAACCCACGACACCAACGGCACCGATCACTTTGCCGAAAAAACGGCCCTCGGTTCCGCGGACGGCGGCGTTGCGACGAAGATGGTGGTTGGTGGTCGTCGAGGATGCGCGCAATCACGCCGCCGCTGCCACCGCCGGCGCTTCCGCACGTTGGGAAAACGACGACGACAACGACCAAGCGGGAAAGCGCGAACACGGAAAACGTCAATGTTTTCGAAGACGCGGCAAACACGGAAGAGACATCGCAAACCATTCTCATAATTTTCGAAATGTGACATATTTTGCGCATGCATGGGTCCAAGGAGGTGGTTGAGGAAGTGGTGAAGAGGGGGGATGCGGTGTGCGTGCGCACGAGTGGACTGGGTGTGATGGGTGTGTGGAGGGACACAGCATTAAAAAACAAACAACACAATCCTGTGCACAGTCGATTGTTTTGTTTTTTTGTCGTATTGTTGTCTCACCAACTTTGTTTCTTCCGTTTTCTTGTTTTTTTTGCGTTTGTTGTTTTTTTGAAGTCTTTTCTTTGTTTTTTGCTGTAATGTCGTCTTCTGCACCGTCTTCGAATGCTGCCGCTGCTGCGTATGTTAGCACCAGCATCTCTGATCCAACAAATGTCCCAGCGTCCTCGGAGGGCATGTCGGAAAAGGATGTCCAGCATCACGTGAATGCGGAAATCACTCGCGTGTTTCAGGAGGTACAATTGCTGGAGGCAATCCAATTCATGAAAAGGTCGTGGCGGTCAGGTTACGATGCATGCATGACAAAAACTTACTCACCCACCAACTTTTTTTACCCGCATGCAGACAAAATATGGCAGGGATTGAAGAAACTCCTTCCGCAAGACAATTACTACTTGTGGTTGCACTACCACCAGTCTTCCAACGGTGGAAAAATTCTTTCCGTGACTTGGATCAATAGCCAATTGCAGCCGAACAAGTTGCCACAGCGTCTCATTGACCCCATCTATCGCGACTTTGTGCGGGACAACGCGGGATTTGTGGCCAAATACCACTTTCCACGCGAAATGGTGTTCGCGCGCACTTGGGACAAAATCAACCGATTGAGGATCGATTACGAGCAGCGCACTATTTGGTGCGAGCAGCCTGCGCCCGAATGTGTGTACATCGTGGATGTCGACGATCCCGCGCACAATTGGTTGTCCGACTTCGCATGCCAACCCCGGAGCCGCGAGCTGTTCCATCTTGCGAACGAACCACCGTTTGGTACACCATGTGGAGTGATTGGGCGACGATTGTTCGTGCATGCGAAACACTCCAGTCACGTGTGCACGGACAAGTGCCAAAAAGAAGGTGTGTCGGTCGCTCGTGAACCAGTCGAAGCTGTGCAAGACCAGAAGGGTAAACAGAAGTGTCTGAAAAAAGTCAAGCGCAACAACAACAACGACAGTGCTGCACTGCCCATCGAAGAAAAGGGAAAGGACGAAAAGGAGGAAAAGCAGAACGTGGAAACGGGAGAACAACCGACAACGTGCGACTCACCCCCTCTTCCTCTTCCTCATCCTCATTCCGTTCCTCCTTCTCTGTCTCTGGCTCCAACTCCAACTCCAAGTGCATCGCAACCGGCGGATGCCACCACTGCGAACACTGTTTTCGCTGCCCAGGCGATTTCACTTGCGACAAAGCCAGTCGTGATGCACCCACGTGATCCAATCGATCTCTTTTTTGGAATCAATTCCATCGATTCGAGGAATATGCCTGACGTCGTGACGCTCCTGAAGAGTTTGCCGGCCCCAATGCTTCCCGTGTTGTTCGATTTGGAGATCGCGTGCAGCTTGGAACACATGAAATGCAATTGGCCACAGTTCACTGGCGGTGAATTTGTGCGTCCTCTCCCCAAAGGGTGCGACCAAGCCATTTGCAACCAACTGTTGAACGCCGGCACATTGCGCGAATTGTTTCCGACGATGATTGCATCCTCATGCTTCGTGGAGAGGAGGTACTGTCGAGAGGAAGAGAAAGATGGCGAAAGCTATTGGGTGTGGATAGTGCGCTGGTCGGACAGCATTCACTTGGCGCGAGAAGCATGCGCAGCAAAAGGATTCCCGACGATGTTCCAGGTGTCGGATTGTGCCTTGTTTCCGTACCTCAATCGCACACTGGCACCAAAGTCTGGCGACGAGCTGTCCGAAAGAGAGATTTTTGCACACACCGAAGCGTGCATTCTGCAATTCATCAAAGACTTTGACAAACATGCGGAGAAGTTCCCGGAAGAGATGGCGGATGTTCCACCTGTGTTTATCGTACACCACGAACACCGTTTGTTTCCGATGTTGCCTGCCTTCGTCGACAAACACCGCGGCCATTTCACGCCCGTGACGCATTTCCGCATCATGTTGGTGAATAAAGGAGAGTATCGCACCAAGCTGCACCTGGAATGGCCAGCCTTGCTCCAACGTGCCCACTGTCGTCGATTGGACAACCGCATTCGTGTGTTGGAGGAACAAATCCAACCGGACGCAGCATTGGCAAAGGAAAACATCGCATTGGTGCATTTGGAGGCGGATCGGATCGTGTACCAGTACAAGCTGTACCAAGTGGTGTCGTCAAACATGCACGCGTTGCCTGAATTCAAAAGCAGCCAGATTTTGAACCGGTGGGTACCTCGGAACAACGTATTTGTCCATCGCATCCATCGTGAGTCTGCGATGTTCAAACGTTCCAAGAGCTTGATGTTGCGTCTCCAATCCATTTTGACCAAGAATGATGCGGTACATTGCGACATGGTCGAATCGACGGACACTGCTGCTATTGTAATCTCCTGGAAACAAGATGTGCATTCCACGTACTTCGTCGACCCTTTTTACGACACGCTACCGCAACCCTTCTCACGCGAAATCATTTTGGCGCGTTCCGTCGAAAAGGCGTTGATGCTGAAAACGCTCTACGACGATCACCTTTCATACTGTTGCGCAGAAGCGATGGCAAGCATTTCTTGTGATATGGTGATCAGTGACTATGACCCGCTTTTCAAGTACGCCGAAGAGTTTGCCGGTTTGCCGGAATTGACTCAATACACTGGTGGGGTTCGACTGCCCTTGTCGTCGCGACCGGACAGCTCCCGTGCTTGCAGCTCCCGTTCTTACAACATACTCTGTCTCAATGCCATGAAGTTAACGCGCACTTCTCCTCTCCCTTTCCCTTCTCCTTCTCCTTCCCCTTCCCCTTCCGCCTCCCTCTCAACCTCGGCTGCTCTGGTGAATCGTCCAGCGACATCCAATGTTGCGGTGACAACAATGACCAAGGTGACTGAAAACAACCGCGTGCAACAACAACAACAACAAGACGAGCACGACGATGACCCAATCGACCACGAACGCGAAAACGAAAGGTACTTGGCCCAGAAGGAACAGGAGAAGCGGGAGCTCCAACAGCGCATTGGAGAGAAGGTGCAATGGATTTTGGAGGAATTGAAGGTGGCCAAGGTGCTGGATCCGTCCAAGGCGCACTGGCCGGGTCATTCGCCCCAAGAATTGCGCGTGGCATTTGCAAGTCACTCCGAGATGTATGCGCACGTGGACATGCTCGCCAAGGCATTGATGGATCGACGCTTCGATCATGGATGCATCGTGACCGTGCTGTGGGATGCAAGCAGGTCGTTGGTGGAGATTGTCCTGTCTTGGCGGCATGCAACTGTTGCCACGGCCGCCACCACGGCCACAGTCATGCTCCAGGACATCAACCGACTGGTGAAAGATTTTCAGCGTCAAGTGGTGCTGATGCGGGAGTCCATGGAAGGAGTTTCATGCGAACTGTGGTTGTCGGATCATCCATCCATGCCCGTTAACTGCAACACATTCGTCGAGTGGGTCAATAAGGCGTGGAGGGAAGGGAAGTGCGATGCGCGCGTCGTGGACGTGGAGATGCGAACCATCACCATCCCCGCTTCTCCCACCGATGCTGTTGTAGCCGCCGCCTTAGCCGGAGCTGCAGCCGCACCAAGAGACTCAGCCGCACCAAGAGACTCAGCCGCAGCTCTTCAAGAAACAACTAAGGATTGGGTGGTGTGCACGTTGGTTCCCAACAACAACAAACGCAGGATGGAACGTGTCGCGGTGAGCAATCTGTTTTGTCTTGGCACTGCTCCCAAAGTGAACATGGCGACTTTCGAACAAACCATGTCTCCCAAAATGGCGCATGCATTGAGCATGGTGCGCAATCGCATCGAGGTGTTTCGCGAAGCGATGCAATATATGGTGCAAGTGAAGGAAATCGATCCGACAGTCGCGGAGGCCATGGACAAGCAGCAGCAGCAGTCGTCAATACAATCGCACCAATGCACCATCGTCATTGGGCATCACGACCTCGACCAGTTCCCCGATGACATCCTGCTGTTGAAAAAATACATTATCGAAGCTGGGTTGTGTGATCGTGTGTTTCACACCAACTACAAAACCTTCATTTCGCGTTCCAAATTGTCCTGGGCACACGTGAACAACAATCCAGATGGAATTTTGTCGGGCACTGAGTTGGTTACACGCGGCTGCACCCTGTTGTTTTATTGGTGTGACAAGCTTAGTCGCGATACGGCGCAGCAGATGCAAATGGACGACTTGGTGCTCCAATTTGAACGCGATGCGAAGATTGCAAAGATGGACATCACGACCCGCGTATACGGGGGAGAAACTTGTCCCGTCGTGAAAACGGCGGCGTGGCGTGCAGACCGCATCCACCAATTCTTTCAACGCACCGGAAAAGAGTCGTGGGAAAGGCAAGTGCGTGTCCAAGCAATCGTGGACCAGGTACACCAAATGAAAAAAGAGAACGCAGGGGTGATTCGTCTCCACGTGGATGTTGGCGAGCGCGCTGCCGAACTGTACGCGTTGCTGACCAATGTGCCAGACGTGAACTCGGTCTGCATCCGACGCAATTGCGTGGAAATTGCCTTTGGTGACACTTACCCCGTGTGGATGGCGCCAAACAAACCAACCGTCACCACCGCATCTGCAGACGTCAAGGCAAAGGATGAGGACGCAAAGGATGAAGCAGACGCAATGGAAGAGGAAGAGGAAGAGGAAGGAGAGGATGAAGAGGAAGAGGATGAAGAGGAAGAGGAAGAGGAAGAGGAAGAGGGACATTTGGTGTCTCGCTGAAAACGCAAAAAAAAACAACTTGTCTTTGCATGTGTTTGAATGGCAACGTGTAACATCTTAACAAAAATTGATTGATTGAATGACAACCTTCTTTTTTTTTACCAAATTACACGGCATACTACACTACAGCTTTTTCGAGCTCCGCAACTTTATGTTGGAGTGCATTGAACTGTTGTTCGTATTGTTTGCACTGTTTTTCCAATTGTGTGCATCGCGTTTGCAATGCGGACATGTCGTCTTCCATTTTCCACTTCGCGATGCAAAAATGGCAGGTGATATGGTCGATAATTTCGTAATAATGGTCATCCAACCACTCGCGCTGCACGCTGAAGTCATCAACGTCGTCGCACCATGGAACTTTGTCTGGGTCCGTGGAAGTGCGCATCATCATGTCGTAGACATCGCAGGTGCGGCGCATCAAATCGTTGCACTGTTCAAGCGTGCACAGGGGAGCGTTGTGTACGATGATCGGATCCAATTCTTCCAACAGCGATGCTGCGTCTGGGGAGTGTTCTGCGAAACACGGTTTCAAACAAATGCTGCGCTCGCACTCTTGACATGGCATCACGTTGTCGCCACCATCTCCGCACATCATGCATCGGCGTCTTCGTGCCATGTTCTCGTGGTGGTTGTTTTTGTTCTCGGACTTGAGTTCATTTTCACGAGTGTCTTTAAGTTTGGCGGTTGTTCAAAAAAAAGTGTCTGCGGAAAGCATACTGCCGTTGTTCTTGTTTTTTTTTCCCATTTTCTTCTCATGTTGGAATTGATTTCGTGGCCCGCGTTCATCGCAAGTTTCGTGGTGGGCATTGCCTGCGTCACACTGTGGGGTCCCGCCGCAAAGAAAGTGTACGTGTTTCCCTCCCCGGACAATGTGGACAGTTTGATGTTCCGCGACCCCGCCAACCAGTGCGTCGTCTTCCATCCCACGCCGAGTGCCTGCCCTGCCGCAAAAGCCGACAAAAGCTTCCGAGTCGCCGATTCGCACGAATAGACTCCTGCGTCCTAGGTTCCTAGGTTCCTAGGCGCAGTGATACCAGGTGCATCGAAAATTCCCTTTTTTTCTCCTCGCACACTATCTTCGCGCCACACACACAACAAGAGAACTTGATCCCCCGGATTTCTCGGTTAAGATAGGACGTTGCAACACACCCGAGGGGAGAAAAAACAGACACCGACACAATGGTTAATTTCCGCAAATTCTTGCACGATCCGCAAGGTCGCATCATCATGTCCATTTTGCTCGGCTTTGGTTTAGCATCGTTGTTTCGCAGTGCTTGCCGAGGACGCCACTGCATGCAGTTTCTGGCCGCGCCGCTGGAGGAAGTAGAGAAGAAGGTCTACGAAGTCGCGCCTGGCAAATGTGTTTCATACACTCCCGCGCCAACTTCATGTCACAGCCGCGGCAAACGCAAACTGGTGAATTTTGAGTGAACAGGTGAAAGGGGGACACAGAGACATTGCGTTGCAACTGGTGCGCAAAGAATCTCGACAGCATGCAAAGAACGCGGACGCCTTTTCTCCTTCCATCGTTTCCACCTTTTTCCATCGCACCATCGCACCATCGCACCATCGCACCTAAATCGATTGTTCCATTGTATTGAGCAGATGAATCACCCTGCGAACACGACCAATTTGCATGATTTGCCAATGGATCACAGCGGCGGTGTTGGCGGCGCTGGCCCCATGCTGATGCCACCACCTCCTCCTTCTGCACCAAATGTCAATGCTGCGGTGGACACGGGGACGGGTCCCAACGGCGTCGCCTTGGACCAGGCCACCATCCAGCAAATCGTGAGTGGATTGCAACAAGCCAGCATTATGGGCGCCACCCAATTGCCGTCGCGCGACATTCCGCAGCAGACCTTGCCGCGCCAGTCAGATGCGGCAGTACAGCCCAACTACATCCCCGGCCAACCATCACCCTCTTCAGCCTCCGCAGCAGCAGCAGCCGCCGCCGCTTCCTCTATGGCCACCGCTGCTGCAGGAGGAGTAGGCATGTCCACATGGTCCATGGATGCCTTGCGCATGCCCATCTTGGTGGCGCTGTTGTATTTTCTCTCCCAGTTGCCGGTGGTCAAGCGCCTGACCCAGCAATGGTTGCCCTTCGGGTTTCGCAGCGATGGCACCTGCAATTTCTACGGATTTGTCGCTATGAGCCTGTTGTTTAGCGCGTCGTACGCGTGTTGCGAACGGCTCTTGAACGACGGGATGTAGGGCAGTGTGTGATAGAAGGGAAAAACTGCGCTGTCTCGCCGCAATCTTTTTTGCCACCCAAATTGACAAGGAACCGAATCCCAGTTCATTCATCCATTCATTGGTTCATTGGTTCATTGGTTCATTCGTTCGTTGTCAATTCCGTTGTTTTTGTTTTTTTTCGTTTGCTGCATGACGACAACCCATCTGCCCGACGTGGAGCGGTTGTTGCAGAATTTGCCACCACACTGGCGCGATGCAGATCACCCGGTCACGCTGGAATTGGTATTGGACGGCGGGGTGTTTAATGGCTCGTACATGATTGGTGGACTGATGTTTTTGAAGGCGATGGAGGCGCGCGGATACATTCGGGTGAGGCGCATTTCGGGCAGCAGTGTTGGGTCCATCGTGGGCTGTCTGTACCTGCTGGACTGTCTGGATGCCTTTGGTGCATGGTATGAAGATGCGCGCCGCCATTTCGCCGAACACCACAACTTTGCGCTGTTGAAAGACATGCCGCAGTTTTTGCGCAAAGCGCTACATCCATCATCTTCCCTTCCACGGCAATCAGCAGACGACACCCAGGAGGAATGCGACGCGGAACGAGCGTCCAGGGAACAGGAAGCGGTGCGCAAGGTGAACGGCGCATTGGTGGTGACCTACTACGATGGCGAGTGCAAGGTGACACAGTCTCAGTACGCGTCGCTGGAGGAGTTGGCGGATGCGCTCATCCGCTCGGCATTCTTGCCGTGGATGATTGACGGCCGCGATTGCTACCGAGGGCGGTATCGCGATGGCATCAATCCGTGGATGGTGGAGGTGGACAAGGAGGACGAGGTATCCGCAACAACAACAACAACGACGCAAACGACGACGGAAGGATGCAAGGTGTTGTACATGGATTTGCACGGCCTGGACAAATTCATGCACATGTGGAACATCAAGAACGAGCGCACCAACCTGCATCGCATTCTCAGTGGCATGTTGGACGTGCATGCCTTTTTCATCAAGGAAACACCCACGTCCATGTGCAGTTTTGTATCGCAATGGGGCGTCTTGGAACGGCTGCGCTGGTTTGTGAAACAGTGGATCGAACGCATTGCCATGTGGCTGGTGTTTGCCTGGATTCGGTACTGCCACCGTCGCGGCGTGGTGAACAACAGCAGCGGCAGTGCCGAACTCAACACCTCGCCCTTTCCATTCCTCATGGCCTGCGCAAAACGCGCTGGACACGCAATCCTGCAACAATGGATTGAAACCTATTGTCTCTAGTTGCGACTCTTGCGCCGCCGCAGCGTCTTTCGCTTCGACCTCTTCTCCTCTGACGTTTTTTCCTCCGACTTTTTTTCCTTCAACCTTCTTTTCGTTGTCGCCGTTCTCAATGTTTTTCTTATGGGAATGGGGGAATGATGGCGATGGCGGCGCAGATGATTTTCGGGTCGATAATGAAGGAACCAGCGATCGAATTCGAGGGTGCGCCGCCGCTGTTGTTTCAGGCGCACGAACTGCTCTGCTTTTTCTGCACGAATGTCTTCGACGGAGGGTTGGTGTCCGTAGCAATCCATGCTGAATCGCCGCAACAACCCCTTCTGCTGGAGTCTGTTTTGTTGCTGCACTTCGAAGAGGAAGGACGCCATGCATTCGAGGCGATCCACAAACTGCTGATAGTAGGGACGATCCGCGTACAAAAAGGCCAAGTAGAAACTGAGGATGGTGTCGATGGTCGCAATGCGAATTTCGCGTGGTTTCTCCTTTCCTGCTGAAGCAAACGTTGCGGATGATGAGGATGAGGATGAAGAAGAAGAAGAAGAAGAAGAAGAAGAAGAAGCGTGCGTCAAAGAAGAAGAGGATGAAGGCGATGGTGCAGAAGTTGCAGGAAGAGATGAAGAAGAGGAACGGGAAGAAGAGGTGTGTCGGCGGCGATCGGTGGGGACTGGCACCACATTGTAGCTGTGGCAGGCGATGGTTTGGTACACGAAGGCCACGGTGTCCTGATGCACGCGGATTTCCAAGTGTTCCGGGATGATTTCTCCGAGGGGTGCATGGTGGCGCACAGTCACTCCCGTCACTCCCGCCGCTTGGAGATGCGCGCGCACAACATCGCAGAGTGCAACCGGATCGTTGGCGAGCACATCAAAATCGGCAAACTGGTGGATGTGTTGTCGGTCTTCGGGGGGCATGTACTGCGAATACAACGACAAGGCGTATCCGCCGAAAAACACCACTCCGTGTTGGATGAAGGTGTCGCGCACAATTGTGTACACTTCTTCCTCCCGATGTGCATTTTCGTCCTTCTCGACACGTTTCCCGTCGCGGTGGCGGCGATCACCATCACCATCACCATCACCATCACCACCACTGTCTTCCATGGGACGCTGGAAATCGATGGAGCGACAATTGCGGTGTGTGACTGGATAATGTTCGTTGAGCAACATCAAGCGGCGCAGGATTTTCTCCCAGCGCGAGGTGTCGCCCATCGGACGCGACAATTCCAAATACATGGACATGCGCAGGAAATTCGGCGGCGCGTAGTGGATGCGGTCCAACACCACCGCGTGTTGCAACAGCGGGCGAAAGAGGGTGAGAGGCAACTGCGTGATGTCGGCGACTGGCATGAAGTTGACAAACACTTTGTAGGTGCCGAAGTGCATGCCCGCCTTCGCC
>JACCDY011247298.1_pt1 | contig 10120 bp, 19 predicted proteins | sample 7446391 | NCBI WGS metagenome assembly JACCDY01 (sample SAMN15323451, study PRJNA562643) | freshwater metagenome | isolation source: river surface water | place: USA:Blue River Watershed | collected 2017-08-18
AAGTTCGACAAGCGTGGTACCGCGTTGGTGTCTGGATTTAGTCCAGCAGTTATGAAGGGTGTCCTAAGTGGCGCTGACATGACTCCGTGGGGTATCATGATGGCCACTGTTGACGTTCCACGTTACAGTGTGCTATAAATAAAATGTAAGGCTAGGTTCAGCAACCATAGATTATTATGGACTGCTAGACATATCCTGTTATTAGCTGGAGCCTGTATGGGCTTTGAAGGTTGGTAGCAATGCGTGAGCAAGGATTGTCTAGATAGAGGAGTTTCGATAAGTCTCCTCGATAAAAACAAAAAGTAGAAAACTAGCCTGTTTATTTTATTAGGATGGATACAGCAGTATTAAACAATACTGACGCAACTAATGCAGTAGACAGTGGACCGCAAGGCTTTATCTAACACACCGCTTCCTCGGCGCACCAGAGGGTGTTAGACACTTATGGAACTGACGACTTATGGAAAGACATATATGATGCCTGTACAGACACAACACAGGCTAGGCAACGTGAATCATTGCTAGGGTCTAGGGAACTAAACTTAATTGGGATTAGCTAGACCAGAAAATAAACATAACGGTTCCGACCATCCTGTCAATAGGCCCTCCGGGGCCTATTTTTTTCTCTTAAATATCTTGCGGTCCTTAGTTCAATGGATAGAATACAGGTTTCCGAAACCTGTGATAGAGGTTCGATTCCTCTAGGACCGACCAAATAAAGATGTTAAAATAACTCTATGAAACAAAAGTATATAGATCTGTACATGGATTGGGCTCGTAGATGTGCTCAGTTAAGCCATGCTCGTAGATTACAAGTGGGTGCAGTTATTGTCAAGGACGACACAGTTATTAGCTACGGCTATAACGGTATGCCCGCAGGCTGGGATAACAACTGCGAAGATGAAGTTATCGATGAACGTTGGTATGTTACATTAAAAACTAAACCAGAGGTATTACATGCAGAATCAAATTCTATTGCAAAACTGGCGAAGTCTAACAACAGTGGGCTTGGGGCTGACCTATTTGTTACTCACAGCCCTTGTCTCGACTGTGCCAAGCTCATTTATCAGTCAGGCATTCGTCGTGTTTATTTTGGTAAAAACTATAGGGATGATGCTGGAGTCCAATTCTTAGAAAAGTCCGGTGTAGAAGTAATTCAGCTTCCCATAAATACTTGACAGATAACAGTTCTGATATTACAATAATATTGTGGTCGTGAGCAAATAGGAAAAGCTCCCAAAGTTGCAACAAACGGCGGGGTAGGGGCACCGTCTTAGACATCACCCTTGTTGGTTCGATCCCAACCGACCACACCATTAAAACCCTATATAATTGTAGAACCGGTACAATTATAAATACGAATAGCATGGGGATCTAAAATGGCTATTGCAGGAGCTCATTTCGATTGGTCTATACTAGATCGCAAAGGTCTAGCTCGTATGCTTTGGCAAATTTATCCCGAAGTAGTAGATAAAAAACTCAGCCCAACAAAGCTCAAATCAATTCTTGCCAAGCACATAAAAAAATATCTTCCAGTAAGAGTAGCACTCAAACCTGATCCTAGTGTAGACCTAGGGTGGATCTATACTGGAGGAACCTATTATAGCGATTGGGACGAGGATGGAAGAAAGTGCATTGAAGTAGTTTTTACCTATAATCCATTTGACAATCAAGTTATAGTAACTAAAGAAAGATTTCGAAGAATGTGTAACATTTTTGCAGATGTTATACTTCACGAAGTGATTCATATGCGTCAATACAGGCGTAGAGATTTTAAAATTTTACCAGATTATGAAAGTCACGCAGACAGGTCTGAACTAAGAGAAGAGCAAGGTTATTTAGGTTGCACCGACGAAATAGATGCTTACAGTTTCAATATTGCCTGCGAGTTGTTGGAAAAATTAAAAGATCCTAAGAAAGTTCACAATTACATAGCTAAAAAACATCGAAAAGGTCCGCTTCTTAGCCACGGATTAAGAATTTATTTAAAGGCCTTTGAACACAATCAAAATCATCCTATTATCAAAAGGCTGAAGAAAAAAATTATAAGATATCTCCCAAATGCTCAATTAGGTAAACCATATCGTACTGCCGATTGGATAAATTGTTGACATTAGTAATATATACTGCTATACTTGCAGTATGACATTTAAGACACATCAAAGCCAAATCCGAAGACTAGATCGAGGAGATCCTAGATTTATGATCCGTGATCGACTCGTCGTTGCTCCTCGAGCAGGGTTTGAAATTAGCAGGTGTTGCCCTAACGAATATAGAACTATTCTGTTGCAGGCATTAGAGGCTGGCTGGATCAAGCCTATTGCCCATGTTCACGAGCGTGAACTTCTCTTTATGGGATTAAGCAATGACATCTAATACAATAAATGGAAAAATAAGCATTAATGCTGGTCCTACTATATTAGGATCCTTGTCAACTTCTAACATTACTATATCTATGCCAGGAACTATAGGTAGTCCGAGTATTACGATCTTAAATAGTCTAAACAGAAATAGGTTAACAATGAAAATCGGATTTATAGGTTTAGGTTTCGTAGGAAATGCAATTCACACAGCATACAAAGATAATTTTGTAGCAGAAACAATTTGTGTAGATCCTGCCAAAGGCCATACTAACACATACAAAGATCTTTTAGAAACAGATGGAATATTTGTCTGTGTTCCTAGTCCGCAAGGAGATGACGGAAGTTGCGATACTAGCATTTTAGAAAATGTTCTAAAAGAACTTGCAGGTTTGAAGTATCACGGAGTGATTATCAGCAAGGTAACAGCACCTCCAGCAGTATATACTCGACTTCAAGAAACTTATCCAAACTTAGTACATGCTCCAGAATTTTTAACAGCGGCTAATGCAGTAAAAGATTACATGAATTCTGAATTTGTAATCATCGGAGGCAAGGTTGCTGCATATAGAAATGAAGCGGAAAGAATTATCAAGGCAGGACTCAATCAATCTAAATTAGATATTATGCATTGCAGTATTGCCGAAGCCAGTTTGGCCAAATATACCATTAACTGTTTCTTGTCCACTAAGGTTATCTTTATGAATGAAATGCATAAGCTAGCAGAAAAGTTAGGTTGTGACTATCAAAAAATTGCAGAAATGGTTAAGAGCGATAAACGAATCGGTAGCAGTCACATGCAAGTACCCGGACCAGACGGATCATTTGGATTCGGAGGTATGTGTTTTCCCAAAGACACCAGTGCTCTACTAAAGTATGCCGAAGAAGCAGGTGCAGAAATGATGGTACTCAACGCCGCTGTGAGAAAAAATACTTTCCTTAGGTTGACAGAGCCTAAATAAAACTGTTATTATAAACGACATCCACGTCGTAAACTCGGAGAATAAAATTGACAGATACAAGTAAACCCCTAGCACAAGCTATTCGCGAAAAAATGGTCCTAGACGGCAAACGTTTTTGGGCCGGTGACAATATCAGCGAATATGTTACCCCAGAAATCAAACACAAGCTAATCGACGAAGCAACAGAAGCATTTGAAATGGTGCTGGATCGACTGCTAATTGATCGGGACAATGATCCCAACAGTCATGGTACAGCTCGCAGACTGGCCAAGATGTATTTTAATGAAATAATGGCAGGTAGATATGACCCAGCACCAGACGCAACAGCGTTTCCAAATGATTCGAAGGACCGTTATGAAGGTATGCTTGTTGTTCGCAGTGAGCTTCGCAGTATGTGTAGCCATCATCACCAACCCGTTACTGGCGTTGCTTATATTGGTATTTTGGCTGCTAGTAAACTTATTGGACTATCAAAATACACACGCATCGCCCAATGGTGTGCCCGAAGAGGCACTCTCCAGGAGGAACTTTGTAATGACATTGCTAGGGAGATCCAAAAAGCCACAGGGGCCGAAGATCTAGGTGTTTACATTCAAGCTACACATGGTTGCTGTGAAAACCGAGGTATTATGGCACACAGTTCATTGACACAAACTACTGTACTTAAAGGTGCATTTAAAGACGATGCAGGTACAAAGAAAGAGTTTTTTGACAATATCAAAATGCAACAGGAATTCGCTCCTAGATAATTGAGTAAATTATCTCTTGCATTATCCAACAAAATATAATATAATAAAAAGTAAGGATTCTTATGAAAAACAAAGGCAAACTTAACATTCCAGGTCGTGCACCAATTACTAAACCTACGGCTGCTCCTAGTAGCGCACCGGCACAATTGCCAGCTGGTAAGAGGCCCAGTATTATGATTGCTGTGCCGGCTATGGAAATGGTAAATGCAGAATTTGCACAACACTTGGCCATGGCTGCGGCTCAATTGGTTGCTCACGGTATTAAAATCAACTGTGCGTTTAACATCGGTAGTGTTATTACTATTGCTCGTCGTAACTTAGTCGATATCTTCCTAAAGAGCGATTTTGATTACATTTGGTGGGTCGATAGCGACATGAAATTTCCAATCGACGCACCGCTACGTCTGTTAGCTCGCAACAAAGATATTGTCGGTTGTAACTATCGCCGACGCCGTTTTCCTAACCCTAACTTCACAGGTATGATGGGATCTACTGGAAAATTTACAGAGTTCCAAACTACAGACAATAGTCCTGCAATGGAACTTATCGATGTATTGCCACACGGTATGGTATTGGTTAAACGAGAAGTTTACGAAAAACTACCGCAACCTCACTACATTCAAGACTATGTTCCTAGTTTGAATTTAGAAATTGGCGAAGATATCTACTTCTGTCAAAAAGCTCAACAGCACGGATACGAAGTTTGGTGTGATCAGGAACTGAGTAGAGAAATTGCACACATTGGAATCTTCCATTTTAACTATAACTTATCAGTTCCAAAATAACAGAAAGGCAACCCATGTTGTTCGAAAGTATAGAAATTCGCAAAGTTAATAACGGTGTTATCGTTACACTACGAAGCGACGACGATGAAGATCAAGAATATGTTTACGATACTGATCGCAAAGCTATTAAGTTCGTAAAAGATCTTCTCGAAAGCAAAGGCAAAGTTTCAGTAGCTGAAACTAACTAAATTATGACAGTTAAAAAATCTTACGAAGTAGGCGATACCGTTTGGATATACGGTATTAATAGAAGTAATACAAAGCCTACACAAGGCAAAGTTATCAAGGTAGTAGATCTTAGCAATGAAGGATATACTACAGGCGATCATTATATTGTCGAAGTGCCTACTCATATAGAATCTATACTAGAAGTTCGAACATGGCATAACATTAGCCAAGACGAAGGCGGACCAGTTGGTTCTCTTAGAGAGCTTGGCAATGTTGAATCTACTATCAAATTTGCAGGTACCTTAGGATTTGCATTTGACGATAATCCAGAGTTAGATACAAATAGAGAAGCCGACATTGATGACGAAATCGATCCAAACATTATTCACGCTGCTTTAGAGCAATCGCAAAAAAATAATACACATCAACCATTTAATCTCAAAGAAACAAAAAAACCAAGGCGTAAGTTTGTTAAAAGAAAAACAAAAAATGACTGATACTTGGATTCATATTGTTAAAGCCTTAGAACCTAGGATAGAAGAATTACAACAAATGCTAGATCGAGGTCATGTAATAAAACCTATACTAGAAAGAAATAAACAAGGTGCTTGGCAAATAACACTCGATTCTAATTTTGATAAACAAGATGTCTTTGCTGACCATGATCCCGAAACATTCAATGACAGAATAGAATGGACCAAGAACGAACTAGAAAACTGGAACGCATGGCGTAGCAGTTATGATACATGGGTATTTTCTAGTAAAGACGAAGCAGAAAAGTTTATAACCTTTTATACACTAAGATGGGCATCGGAATAAGATATCGAGTTGTTCAAAATAACAATTTAGATCTAGTACAAGAAATTCACAAGGTTGTTGTAGGTAGATTTAGAATGAGCGATATCGAGGATCCAGACCTGTGGGCAGCACAAAGTCTTTACGAATGGGAACAATCAGAACAAGGTAAGTTTGTCATGGAAAATGCTATAGATAAACCTACCTGGCACAGAAAGATAGATTATTCTCAAATGGGCTACGAATACATAATAGTAGCAGAATTAGAAAAGAAAAAGTATTCAGAATTTTTACTAAGATTTGGACAACATGGAAATTACAAGAGTTGATACAAAATGTCAAGTGAAGCAAGCCAATACTAGCAAACTAGTCGAAGCCGAAGTTCACGAGTTTAAAGAAAAGAGTAAACTTGTTGTTGTACTCAATAAGAGTGTAAAATTAAATATGGTATGGAACGGTAAAGTCTATGAAGGAAAAATGGCAGGACTAGACTTTATTAGCGATGGACCAAAAATTACAAAAAATACTACAGGAAGATAAAATGACAAATCCATTTCGCGATCAAGAAAAATTTATGCGGGCTTGCGATCAAACCACTGATGTTTGGAATCAAGAACAGTTTGATCTGTACGTCAATCTAATCGAAGAAGAGTTCAAAGAACTCAAAGAAGCTATTGCAGCCGGTGACCGAGTCGAAATCCTTGATGCACTTGAAGACATCATGGTTGTTACAGCAGGTGCTATTCACAGCGCTGGTATGGACGGCGAAGGCGGTTGGAAAGAAGTTATGCGAACCAATTTTGCCAAGATTGACAAAGAAACTGGCAAGGTTCGTAAACGTGAGGACGGCAAGGTCTTGAAGCCGTTGGGGTGGACTCCACCTGATCTAAAACCTTTTGTCACTAAGGAGTGAACTATGGAAAATGTTTTAACTTATAAGTCAGCAAGTGAACTCAATGTCGCTATGGGCAGAGTATATGCCAACATGGGACTAGCAGTTCTTACTTCTATGATTGTTAGTATGTTAGTAGCCGGTAGTCCTGCATTAATGGCTTTACTGTTCGGTACTGCACTAAAATGGGTAGTTATCTTTGCACCACTTGTTGCAGTTTTTGCAATACCTTTTGCTCTTAACGCCAATCCTTCTAGACCTGTAGCTTTGGCTCTACTACACGGTTTTGCCGCATTGATGGGTCTGAGCTTTGCTACTATCTTTGTAGTTTATAACTTAGGTAGTATTGTTAGTGCATTTATGGGCGCTGCGGTTCTTTTTGGTATCGCCGGTTTCTACGGATATTTTACCAAAAGAAATCTAGACAGTATCGGAAAATGGCTTTTTGTGGGGTTGATCGGAATCGTAATTGCCAGTATAATCAATATATTCGTAGGAAGCTCTGTAACTCAAATGGTTATTAGTGCTCTAGCAATCATCATCTTTACCGGATTGACTGCCTATGATACTCAGAACATTAGAGAAAATCTAGCAGTAGATGACTCAATTGCAGCCGAGGTCAGTGGAGCATTATCACTTTATTTGAACTTTATTAACATCTTCTTAAGTCTTTTACAATTATTTGGCGAAAAGAAAGAATGAGAAATCACTACTGGACATGCAGTAAATTTGCTGACTGGATTCGTGGCACCAACAAGGGCGGAGCCAAGACCGGTGAAGGCTGGGACGAATGGGAAGCTCGTGCAAAATCTGCACATCCCATTCGTTGGTGGATTGCTGAAGAAGGCCTAGACTACCTGCAAAAAATCGTCTACTGGCCTACTGATACTCTTTATGCTATCAAGTATTACATCAACAATCGTTGGGTTACTCGAACCCATGCTCTTACCGCTCATCCCCGCGACATACCGCGTGGAGAATGGCGAGACGTTGGTAACCGCTTTCTTCCTTGTTTGTTTAACGAGCTTGTGGACTTTGTAGAAGTAGAGCTCGCGTGGTGGCAAATTGCTTGGGCAGGAAAAGACGAAAAGAAAAAATATAATGCGCCGTTCTGGGCCACAGGATGGTTCCGTTGGCGTACTTGGCGTTGCCCACAAGCTGGTCTTGACAACCTCAAGTGGCAAAGTGAACTTCGTCACACAGTAGACGACGGTTGGGAAGAAAGTGACCCAAATGTAGGAGAACCAACTCCACAAGCTAAAAACGCTATGGAAATTCTTGCACTTTACAAATGGTGGACTGAGGTTTATCATAACCGGCCAGATCCACACGATGCTAGCGGTTGGACAGAATACTGCGACCGTAAGCGTGAAGAGGGTGGAAGTTTTATGGGAGAAGCTAAGGATCCCGAACTTCGTGCATTAGGTGACCGTGCTCTTAAGAAAACTCGAGAAATTGAAGAAGCATATGAAAAAGAAGACGAAGAAATGTTGATTCGTCTGATTAAGATACGCAATAGTCTATGGACTTAACATAAACAAAAATAGTAAAAAGGAGAAAATATGACTTGCAGAGGATATGACCCAAGGGCTGTAAAAGTGCCCAAAAGCGTAAAACGTGTAGCCGATCGATATGTTGACAATCATCAACGAGGTGCATTTATTCGTAGCTACGTTCAAATTTTAGAAGAACAAAGCAGATCTCGAGGCCGTAAAGGTAAGGACAAATAACCATGGCACCCCGTAAAAAGAAAGATTCCGGTACTATGTCCGGGTTGCCAAAGAGCTTTCCTTACGTAACCATCGGAACACATCTAACTGTAATCGAGCATGAAAACGGTCGTACTGAGCTAATTTGGGATGATGATGCCTTGCTCAAAGAAGTACAAGATGCTATACTAAGTGTTGAGCAAGCAAAAAAGCCTGCTAAAAAATCAACCCGTAAACCGAAAGAAAAAAATGTCTGAAGAAAAGAAACTCGAAGATCTTACCCCTGAGGAATTCAAAGACCTTAAAATTGTCTTTGCTCCAGGGTGTTTTGATAACTTCGAGGGTTCTCAAGAAGAACTTGACGAACTCATTGCCGAAATCACCCAAATGGTCAAGAGCGGCGAAATTCTAGAAAAGAGTACTCCAGTTGATCTTCTCGACGATGATGAACTTGAGTTTATCGAAAGTATTGTTAATCAAACCAATACCAGTACTCGAACTCTTCAGTAAAATGACTAAGGCTAGTAGAAGTCCAGAACGGCATACCTTCCAAAAGGAAGGTTATGTCGAACGTTGCAAAGAAAAGGGCGAAGAGCCTAGCCAGGACCATCTGGATATGTTCCGGCGCATTCTTGAACAGGAAGATCAAAAATTCAATGATCCTAAATCTAGAGAAAATAATCTAGAATGGGATCTTGTTACAACTGACTGGATTCTTGAAAAAGCACGAGCTAAAGATTCGTATGCTCAAAACATCTATGCGGCACTATGCAATAATGATTTTCAAAAGTTGGATGTAATTCCAATCCTAACTGAAAAGACTTGGGGCTGTTCTTGGCGTTATGCCGGAGGTGTTGTTGCTGACATGCGTCAAGAAGGCGACTACATTGATTGGTACTGTAGTGGCATGGGCGGTCTTAACCAAGAATATGATGCTAAAGAAACAAACGAAGAATGGTCTAAGCGTACAGGTTATGTCCCCGAAGGTAAGATAACTGACGAAATACGAGAAGACTTTCAAAAACTTGGCTGGGTTCCTGCCAAAGGCGGAGATTGGGAAAACTTTGAGTAAGCCTATTGTACTCAAACCTGCTCAGTGGGAAAAGCTGAAGAACCGACTTACAAACGATTACAGTCCTAGTGTTATGCTGATTCGTCCAAAGATGCGTAAAGTGTTAGGATTTGTTGATCGAGAACATCGTTGGTGGACTGAGCGTATCGGTTATCAAACTCAAATCTGTTTGGACTTTTATGACGAGCCCAAACGTACTATGTTCTTGCTCAAATATAGCGAATATTTGGACAAAACTGGTATTACCGACTCTTGACCTCTCCGAAAAAAGGCGCTATAATATAACTATACTGAAACACAAAGGAGCGCAAAATGGCTACTAAACTGAAACAAGCAAGTATCGCACTTCGCGTCAATAAAGGTCGCGACATGAGCCCAAAGTGGGACGGTGCTGATGAATGGCCGGCCGACAAGTTTTCTAATCATTTCCGTAAAGCTATGGAATGGTATCGGCTTGAATCTAGCATTAAAGATCTCAAGCCCAAACTGGTCGAGTGGATGCACTCGGCAGGATACGACAAATCTGATATTAATGCTATCCGCAAGACCAAAGACAAGTACTTTAATGGCACTATGGTCGGGGTGGCTGCTTGTCTTGTTAAAGGCATGCCCGAAATTCACGAAGGAT
>JACCDY011512783.1_pt1 | contig 10120 bp, 11 predicted proteins | sample 7446391 | NCBI WGS metagenome assembly JACCDY01 (sample SAMN15323451, study PRJNA562643) | freshwater metagenome | isolation source: river surface water | place: USA:Blue River Watershed | collected 2017-08-18
GGTAATCCCCCCGTTTTGCACTGAAGCGAGAAGTAGAACGGTTATGCAGCCATGGCCAATCGCTGCTTTGGGGTGATGCCGCCCAAGGCCATATTCGGGCGATCGTGATTGTATTTCCACATCCATTGAGTCGCGAACATTTGAATCTCTTCAAGGTCAGTCCAGTAGTACTGGGACAACCATTCGTAGCGCACCGTCCTGTTGAATCGCTCAACGTAGGCATTTTGCTGTGGGTTGCCAGGCTGGATGTATTCGAGTTTGATGCCCCACGCATTGGCCCAGGACTGGAGCGTTGCACTGATGTACTCAGGCCCATTGTCACAACGAATCACCTTGGGCTTTCCTCTCCAAGCAATGATTTGTTTCAGGGCCCGGATGACCCGTTCGGCAGGTAACGAGAAGTCAATTTCGATGCCCAACGCCTCTCGATTGAAATCATCGATCACATTGAACAGCCTGATGCTCCTGCCGTCTTCGAGCTGGTCATGCATGAAATCCATGGACCAAACCTCATTGATGCCGCTAGGCACACTCAGGGGCTCAGGCTTGTCTCGTACCAGCCGTTTGCGGGGCTTGATCCGCAGATTCAGCTCTAGCTCGCGATAAATCCGATACACACGCTTGTGGTTCCATTTGAAGTCCTTGACGTTGCGAAGGTACAGGTAGCAGAGCCCAAAGCCCCAATTGCGGTTGTTGTCCGTCAAACGCAGCAGCCAATTGACGATTTGCTGGTTTTCACTCTTCATCTTGGCTTCATACCGATAGCAATGCTCACTGACGCTGAACGTCAGGCAAGCAATGCGGATGGTGATGCCGCGCTGGGCTACCACTTCTTTGGCCATCTCACGGCGGCGAGATGGCCGGGTTACTTTTTTGCGAGGTACTCGGTGGCGATCTCGGCCTTGAGTTTTTCTTCGATATACATCTTCTTGAGGCGCCGGTTTTCTTCCTCCAGCTCCTTCATGCGAGCCATCATGGAAGTGTCCATGCCGCCGAACTTGGCGCGCCACTTGTAGAAGGTGGCAATGCTGATACCGATCTCCCGGCAAAGATCTGGAACGGGCAACCCCGCCTCAACACGCTTGAGCGCATCCATGATCTGACTGTCTGAAAACTTTGACTTCTTCATGTAGAAATTCTCTCCGAGAAATTTCTACTTCTCACCACGGTGGTTTTGCGGGGGGATTACCCCTTGATTCGCCATAACTGGTGGTTTTCGGTAAACTATAGGCTCACCAAATAGGTTAGCACCATGATCAAAACCACCGTGATTGCCCGCAAAAAGCCAAGCATAGCTGCGTTGCGTCGCGCCGTGGCAAGCTCAACAGCTGTCGAAACCGGCCAAAGCATTCAAAAGCTGGAGCAGCAACTTAAAGAGCCTGCCAAGCACCGGTTCGCTCACGTCAAGCTTGCGGCGGCCTAAAGTCGTCAACGGCGACACCCAAAGCAAGTCTGACCCAACGTTGCATCGGCTCATAATTCGACATAACGCCATGATGAATGGCGCTGATGTACTCGGCTTTGTTTAGCTCCCATGAACTGTAGTCCAGCGGCTCCCACCCAGCCTGCACAGACATCACGTCGGCTAGCAAACGAGAAAGCCGACCGTTTCCTTCGCGAAACGGGTGGATTAGGATCAACTCCACGTGAGTGACAGCTATCGCCTCCACCAGCTCTTCAATGCCCAAGCCACTGCACGGCGTCCAGCGTTTCAGGCAATTCCGATCGAGTTGCGCTAACGCCCAAGGTATTTGAGCTGCAGCTGCAAAAGGAAACCCAGCTTTGCTCATATTGACTGAGCGCTCCTGCCCTGCCCACTCATACACATTGCCCAACCAACGGCGATGCCAGCCCTTAAGATCATCCCCGGTCAAGGCATGTTCTGGCAGATCTTGGACAAGGATGGTTTCGTAAAGCTGTGCCAACAGATCAAATTCCAGTGCATTCATTTCGTCCACAGACGTGATGCCCAGCAGATTCTTCAGCACTTGATCATTAGAACCAGGCTGATATTCCCCTTCAACAGTGTTGACGTTGTAGCGACTCATGACTTCAGAAGCTTGACGCTGATTTGGTAGCTTTGTACTGGCTGGCGTCCATGCAGCCGCGCAGTTCGTCGCAAGACTTCCAGAGAGATGAGTAGAGTTCAGATTTTTTGAGGGCCATAGGTGTAATGCTGGGTAACGAGGATGCCGTGACTCATAGACGAACCACACGCTGGTACTACCTACATTTTGCACCCAGTCCCAGACACTAAAAATGAGCTGACTTTGACCCGTGCATGCTTTCGTTCAATGAATAGCTAGCCATCTTGCCTCGCGGCCTCCAGTTCCGTCTCAGACAGGCTCTTGGTCAACTGGTAACCGTGCAAATACCTCACAAAAATCTCAGACTTCCGACAGCAACGGATGCTGCTCCGAGTGGGTGGCCACTAAATGTGCATCAGTCAACTTTTTCCCGTTGCGCACCTTCATTCGATTTATTCGATCGCCGCTTAAAACTGCTTTCGCGAACTCGTGTGGCTTCTCAACCAACAAAGCAACAGAAAACCGAAGCGACGTGTCGATGTGAGTCCGCAACAGAGTCCTTGCGCACACCATATTGCGCCACTCAAACAACTCGACAAACTGAAGACCTACTGTTTTACACGTGACTAGATAGCCTTTGCCTTACCAAGCCCCAAGCGGCCTTCCTTCCTGAAGACCCAATACTGGCGTGCTAACAACAACACACTTATTAAGTGTGTTGTTGTTAGCACTCACAGGGTCTCTCCAACGAGGCAAAAACTTGCTGTTTTTGAACCTTGAAAAAAAATTTTAGTTTGCCTCTTAATAAAGCCAGAAGGTCAGCGATTACATCTATAGACCAGTCGCATTCTGCCATCTGGCTTTCAAACAAGGAGCATTAAATGACAACAAAATCGCCAAGGACAGCCTACGGCTACACACTAGAAACACACGCAATCGAGGAAGCGGTCGATGCAAAAGATCCAAACTCGCGATCGCCCGCTTTCGCCTTACAGGCGATCCTCAAAGTGATCAAAGAAGCGCGGGTTATCGATTTCGAGCATCAAATGGGAACAAATTTGACCAAGCGCATTGATGCAGCGATTCGGGACAAAGTTACTTGGAACGAATTCGAAAGCAGGTGGCAGTTGGGCAAAGGTACCAATGTGTCATTCAAAAAAATTGTACAAACGGCAGTCAGATGGTATGTCAACGATTGGGATTTCAAACGACATACGAGAGACTCAGAAGTTGTATACCCCGAAGACCTTGGAATGGCCCCGTGGGGCAATGAATTCAAGCATCTGTCTGAAGTTTTAATGCCTGCCCCAAAAGAGCTGACGAGACGAATCTTTGCATCACCAACCGATGATTGCTTTCATTATTTAGATGTAATTCCACATGCCAACCAATTCGTGGCTGAATGTGGTCGCTTCGATGACATCCAGTCTCACCGAAGATTCGGAGAACCTGCTGATTTTTGGCAGTTAGAGGCAGACACCATTTTTCCGCTGCTTGAAAACGTCAAAGTTCTCAGCTACACAATCCACCCCATCCATTTCCAAAAAAAGAGGGGATGGTAATGAGTCAATTTGACATTCTCAAAGATATCGACGGTAAATCTACGGCGATTTTGAAATTGCTCGGTATCGATCTACGCGCAAGAGACACGCACGTACATTGCCCTCTACCCAGTCACGACGATCGTGACCCTTCTTTCCGTGTTGACAAAGAAACCGAGCGTTTCTATTGCACCTGCACACCTCGGGGGGGATAAATGATTGACTTAGTCATAGGCTTGGAGCACGCTGCAAATTTTTCAGATGCAGCCCGATAGCTTAGAAAAAACTTGTTGGGTTAGCCGTGCAAATAGCCTTTGCCTTACCCAAACGGATTTCCTTTCTGTAGCCCCCTACTGGCGAGCCGTCACAACAACACACTTACTTATAAGTGTGTTGTTGTGACGGCTCTCGGTGTCTCTGCGACACAGCAAAGATTGGCATCTTTGATTTTTTGAAAAATATTTTCGACTTCACCCTTAACAAACGGAAAAGGCCAGCGATTTCTTAAATAGGACCAATAGTGCTGTACGACTTGGCCTACAAAAAAAGGGGTAAGAAATGACAACAAAATCACTGAAATTCGCTGGCGGAAGCAACTTGAAAAACCAAGCGGTCAAGGAGGCACTGTATGCAGATGATCCAAACTCACGATCGCCGGCATTCGCCATTCAAGCAATTTTCAAACTGCTAAAAGACGCAGGGGTGCTTGAACACGCATTTGAGTTAGAGACCACAATCAGCGACCGGATTGATGAAGTCATCCGCGACAAAGTCACGTGGAACGAGCGCGAGCGCCACTGGCAACTCGGAAAAGGGAAACATGTCTCGTTCGAGAAAATTGCACAAGATGCAACTCGGTGGTACATCCACGATTGGGATTTCAAACGCCACACACGCGATACAGAGGTTGAATATCCAGAAGATATTGGAAACTTTTTTTCTGAGGAAGATTTCAAGCATTTAGCTGATACTTTGATGCCATCAAAGAATGAACTAACACGGCGCATCTTCGCATCACCGAATCACACTAATTGTTTGTATTACATGGATGTCGTTCCACTAGAAAACGATCAATTTTCAGCAGAGTTCGGTCGCTTCGACATGCCCGAGTGCCACCAAGTAGTAGAGATATCTAAAAACTTCTGGAATTTAGAGGTAAGGACCATCCTCCCCCTACTACAAAGGGGCAAAGTCCTCAGTTACACAATTCATCACATCTCCTCAAAGCGGGGGGTGTGAGATGAGTAAATTTGACATTTTTAAAGACATTGATGGTCGTTCAGCAGAAATTTTGAAATTGCTTGGCATAGATGAACGTGCGCGTTACACACATGTGCACTGCCCATTGCCTGATCACGATGATCGCAAGCCATCGTTTCGCGTTGACCAGAAAACAGAGCGATTCTTTTGCACATGTTCACCTCGCGGCGGTTCGATGATTGACCTCGTGATCGCCATGGGACATGCGCCAAATTTTGTTGGAGCGGCAAGGTGGCTTCGCAAAAACATTTTCGATCATGCACCTAAATACAAGCAAGTCAAAATTCCAAATGACTTCGTGACAAACACAACGGACAAGAGGGACGCCGCGGATAGGACTGAAATCTTGCGAGTCCTAGCGAAGTGTGTTGATGTACCTCTGCTTCATCCGTACATCATGAAGAAAGGGATCTTGCCGCTCTGTGCAAGATACGAACCAATTCTTAAAAACCTCGTGCTACCCATACATGACAGCGATTACCAATTGCAAGGTATTGAATACATCGACCGTCAGGAAAACAAATTCTGCGTGGATGGAACAAGAAAATCGGGCAACGGGCTGATGATTGGCAACGCCGATGAAAGTCCGATCTTAGGTGTCGCAGAGGGGTGGGCAACCGCGGTTTCTATTCATATCGCGCTAGGAGGGCTGCCAGTCCTTGCGACTTTTGGTGCATCAAATCTTGGTGCAGTTAAAAACTTCGCAAACGACAAACAAGATGTCTGGTTTTTTGCTGACAACGATAAGGCAGGTTTGGATGCAGCAAGAAATGCTGCAAAAGAATTTGGCTCACGAGGCTACGTCTTTTCGTCGACCTTAGATGATTTCAATGATGACTACATCGCCACTTTTGACGGTACCAAGTTCGATCAACTGCGCAAAGCAATTTTTCACACAAGGGGAGTGAAATGAATAACATCCAGCACCAACGTCTTTTCGACTCGTTCATAGGGAAACCACAGCACCCGCATGGCGCTGGCAAGCTTAAATCAATCGAAGCACAGCGCAAGCCTGCACCCCTCGACTGGTTAGACCTTCCGCTGAATTTAAGCGATACACATCGAATCGCAAATGAAGAAGTGGACTATGCCATCTCACCAATTTTCAGGGCAGGACGGGCCGCACTGATTACGGGTCTTGGCGCCTCGTCAAAGTCAACACTGCTCAAAGAGTTGGCCATCGCAGTCACAACGGGCAAACCTGCACTGGGATTAAGCATCCCAAAACCGGGCAAAGCTGTTTTGATCCTAGCTGAAGACACAGCAGAAGATGCCTATCGAAGTCTTGATGCTATTTTTCAGTCGATGAATCTGAGCGCGGAGGAAATCGAGCTAGTTCACAAAAGACTTTTCATCTTTGCCGCTGCTGGAAAAGATTGTGTCATCGTTTCAAACTCAGAAGAAGATAAAGCGTCACAGCGCCTTGAGAAACTACTGCAGTTCATCACGACGATTGGAGATGTGCGCCTTGTAGGGCTGGATCCGGCTATCGCGCTCTCTCGCGGTCGCGAACTAGATGAGCTAGCGCAAAGAGATCTGGCTAATGCCGTTGAAAAAATAGCAATAACGACCGGAGCATCTGTCATCGTGATTAGTCACGCCGCAAAGTCGGTGCAGTACCAGCAAGACGTTGGATCTCATGCAAGCCGCGGGAGCGGCGCCATCACTGATGCCTTTAGGTTAGAGGTATTGATGCGCGTTATGACATCGAAAGAAGCTAAATCGTTTCAGATCGATGATGCGCAACGACACCGCTTCGTACGAATGCAAGTCACGAAAGCGAACTCGCTTCCCCCTGATCTCATGCAGCCAGTTTGGCTCGAACGAGTCAGTGGAGGCGCATTAAAACTGGTCAAAATTGCACCTGCCGCGGTGACAAGACCTCGCGGCGCACTCGAACTTTTTTTCGAAGCTGACCAAGAGACCGGCGAACTTGTTCCCATCTCCCTTTCCTATCCCGATTGGAGAGAGAAAGCTTCAAAGGCAGGTTTGTTGACTGGTTCGAACCAGTCAGCGCAAAACATGTCTGCAACTCGTTTGTTTGATGTGCTCAAAAAATCACTATGGATCACCGAAATTGGAGGTGACTGGAGACCAACCGATGAAGGTGTTAAATCGCATTTGGGATAAGAACCGCGCAAGCCGTCTATAGACGGCTTGCAGCGCGAGTGGTTGACTCGGCTCGTGCTGGAGCTTGTTTTCAGCAGAACCCTAGCGACAGCTAGCATCTTTTCAGGTTAAGCGATGAATTTCATGGAAACTGGAACTTCATCAGCTGGAGCAAATCCTCTTGGATCACCGAAATCACTTCGGCAGACTCGTCGACCGAAATTCCAGTTGTATAAGACACAACATTGACTTCTCTCTGCTCGTGTCCCAAAGTCGAGGAACGAATGTCAAGTTGTACGCCCCTCTTTTTAAGGTATTCATTAAAAGACCGACGCATATCATGCGCATTCAGTTGTTCGGCGGTTTCTCCACCGAAAAGTTTCTTGAAGCGACAATTGGCTTTAGATATGGCTGATGAATAGTTATCTGCTGTATCCCCTCTAAATCCCATGTTTTTGTTCTTCTTCAAGTAGTCCTTGATGGCATCAAATAAAGGTCTTGGCAACGGCACCTGACGAATTCCCGCGACGGTTTTATCGCGTGTGATGTCAATCATCGGGTTACCGCCGACACTGATCATCAAATCTTCTTCTTTTAGCCGCGCAATCGAAGATGCACGCATCCCTGTCACGATGGCGGTCATGAGCAGAAGATACATATTTGGTGCTTTTTCACGAAACTTACCGTAGTAGTCACCATTAAAAATCACCTCGATGCGCTCAACTGAGCGAATTGATTTTTTCCCGCTCCTCTTTCGCTCGGCACTTGAGACAAGCGGTTCCCAATAGTCAAAGGGGTTATCTCCGCGGTAGCGACGCTTTAAGCGCATCTTGCTGTACACAGCTTTCAAGTGTCGAAGTCGTTCCGACACTGTTTGTTTTGTGAGAAATTGCGGCTTGCTGTCTTCGACTGATTTTTTATTTTTAGAAGTTTTCTTTCTGGGCCTTGGGCTTGGAGTCTCTAACATCGCAAATTCGACTTGGACGACATCATCGGGTTCGAATTCATGTAAGTAGCGGTCGCCACACACTTCGATAATTTTGTTCATTCTCGATTCGTAGTCGCGAATCGTTTTGGTGTTTTCGGGATTTTTACCGAACGAATAATCGAGGTACAACTTGTGAGCTTCAGAGAAAGTCAACGCAAGCCCCATCGGGTACATGCTTTTGACTTCTTCCATTTTTTCAAGCTCTTTGTCACGCCCCAGCAAATCTTGCGCAGTGAGTTGCTGTTGGGGTGAGCTTAGAACATGAACGATTGTTTGAGCTGGTGCCGCGGCGACAGTTTGTGCTGTCTGAACAACTTTGTGTGCAAGTGGCTGAAGAATTTCAGCATCTTTCAACGACCGAAGATTGGCCATCAATGCTTCATGTTGCTCTGGCGTATCAGCTTTGAAAATTCCGTTCGGCAAATCCACCATGAACATTTCTTCTAGTGTTTGCGATGTTGCTTCTACACGATCAGTCGCAGCCTTTTCGGCATACTGCTTCATCAGTCCTTCGTTTTTCAGGAACTCAAGCAATTCGTTTTTGTTGGCATCGTCAGCACCGGGTTCTGCCTTGATCTGCCCTTTTGGAAGATTGACGAAGTAACTGAATGGCTTAATCATCCGACTGCCCTTTTATGCGGTGTTGTGATGTCTCTTTACTTGGATATCCAAATCCAAGGTACTGCAATAGTTCAATCTGCTTTGGACAGATCTTTTCTGCCAAAAAGTCCACTGATGGTGGGTCAGCATAGACGCCCGTTGTCATCGACTCATCGACATGTCCGAGAATAGCACCACAGATGTAGCGCTCGACTTTGTTCGTCAACAGGTGCTGGTTAAAGCTTTTGCGGAAAGCGTGAAAGCTCATTTTTGTGTAGCGCTTGTCATAGCCGTGTACCTTCATGAAAGCTTTGAGCGGCTTGTTAAGCTGGTCCGAGTACCCTTTTCCGTCTTCCCGTTCTTGCAGACCAAAGCCATCATGGTCATCGAAAAATTGACCTAACGCATTGAACAGCAACTCAGGTATGGGAATGTCGCGATTACCGGCGATCGTCTTGTCGTTGCTAATGTCAATGTATGGGGTGCCATGCATGCTGCGCTTGAGGTCAACCGCGGTCAACCGCGCAACACTTGAGACCCGCATACCGGTTACCAAGCCGACCATACAGATCAGATAGATCTCCGGGCGCTGCCCACCATAGTGCCGAAACTCATCCCCGCCAAAAACCACTTTCAAATCGTTGTACGCGAAGGGCTTGGTGCCAGCTTTACGCTTTTCGCGCTTGGAGACCAAGTTCTTGTCTGATGCTGGATTTGGGCCGGGATGACGACCATGTTTAACAAGAAAGTTGATGACTGCGCGCACATAGCCAGTTTTGTTGTCGATTGTGCGAGGGTCATTTCCCGCGGCTGAGCGCAGGTGAATGATGAGATCGCTGATGTCGCGCTCGACTAATGTCCGAATGTCACGGTTGCCCCAAAATTCGACCATCTCCTTGCCATAGCTTGCGTAGTCGTTTTTGGTTACCTGCCGCAGCTTCTTGATTTGCCCGTATTCAGAAAATACCGCGGCCAACTGGTGCTTTTCATGATCGGGTAATTTCACGCCTCGTCGGCCCAAGCGGTTTTGTGATGAGTTACCAGCATTCATCGAAGGCGCAGAAGTTACCGGAACACTGCATGCAATAGCTAATGCCTGTTCTGGGGTCAATAAATCCTGCTGGATAGCTGCATCGGTTGATTGAGGGTTTACCGCCGACCACGCATGTGTTGCAGGCTGAGTAATGGCGAGTTCACCGGCCATAAGTGCTCCGAGCATTTGGGTTGCACGGACTTTGGCTAGATTGGGATCAAGAGTTCGAAGTGAGCGTTTAACTTGTCGTCCAGCAATTCGGACGTGAAGAACGAGTGTGTTTCCGCGGCGATAAACCGGAAATTGAATGTGCATGATCAGTCCTGCTGCTACCAGAACTGCTACCACCCTCGGTTTACTCTACCGATAGAGCAGAAAAAAAGCCTTCTAAATCAACGACTTAGAAGGCTTTTTCGTTTTGGCGGAGTGGACGGGACTCGAACCCGCGACCCCCGGCGTGACAGGCCGGTATTCTAACCAACTGAACTACCACTCCGCGTGGTGCAACGTTCGCAACCGGTTTTGCAACCGGCTACCAAGTGCTGCAAACTTGGCGACCCTA
>JACCDY010253275.1_pt1 | contig 10117 bp, 8 predicted proteins | sample 7446391 | NCBI WGS metagenome assembly JACCDY01 (sample SAMN15323451, study PRJNA562643) | freshwater metagenome | isolation source: river surface water | place: USA:Blue River Watershed | collected 2017-08-18
GCCCCTCGCGCAGTCCCCGCATCCACAATGAGTGGGGATTGGAGACAATCTTGCGCCCCGCGTAAACCGCAAGAACTGCCGAGGGAATCAGGCATCCGACGGTCATGGCCACTGCGCCCCAAAATCCGGCAGCCTGCCAACCCAACACCGTCACAAACAACACATTCGGCCCAGGGGCCGACTGGGCCAGTGCGATGGACCCAATAAACTGGGCGTCGGTGATCAGACCCTTCTCAACCACCAGAAACTTGTGGATGGCTGGTGCCAAGGCCAGCGCCCCGCCCGTGGCAAGCAGCGACAGCAGCAAGAACTTTAAGAAGATCTCGAGAATGAGTGCCCAGCCAACACCGGGTACCAGAAAATCGATCATCACTCCTTGCCCTTCGCGGAGAACTGTGAGCGCCTCAGCTGGACTAATCGAACGGCGATGGCTGGCACGCCGAATAGCAGAATAGTCATGGGCAGAGACAGTCCCCCGATCCCAACGGCCAGAACAGTGCCGACCAGGGCTAGCCAACCCAGTTTAAAACCAGCCTGGCTCTTGAGCAGGCGAACACCCATCGCCGTCACCAGTCCCACCGACACGGCACCCATTCCCAACAGGGCTCCCTTGGTGATCTCATGATCCGACACCGACTGAAACAGCAGGGTCAGAATCGACACCAACACCACAGGAATCGAGAGGCAGCCCATCGAGGCTGCGAAGGCGCCACGCCACCCCTGAAAATGATCCCCCAGCATCAGGGCCAGATTGACGATGTTCGGCCCAGGGATGGCCTGTGAGACGGCCAACATCTCTACAAATTGCTTCTGGCTCAGCCACCTCTTGTCGATCACGATGATCCGCTCAGCGATGGGTAACACCCCACCGAAGGCCTGGACAGCCATCTTGGTGAAGGTCCAGTAGAGCTCAGAGATGCCGGGATTTGGAGGGATCATCAAAGGGAATGGGTGGATATTTATTTCTGATATTTCAAACGTTTATAAAAATTTTTGAATATCAGGCTTCAGTATTCTCCCTAAGGTACAAACGGAGCGCAAGGAGTATCGTGAAGTGGTTGCAAATTTCGTATACACCTTACGTGGGCAGGCTAGACAGTCAGTCTGTCAACAATGGTGTCTGAATTGCCGCACGACCAGTATCAAACCATTCAAAACAGGAGATCAGCATGAGACAAGCCCAGAAGAGACAGACCCTGGCCCGCCTCGCAGTCGCCGCCGGTGTCGCACTCACTGGTTTAACGACCGCCACGGTCAGCATGGCCCAGGCCTTCCCCAGCAAGCCCGTTACCATCCTCGTACCGTTCGATCCGGGTGGCTTTAATGACCGAATCGCTCGCGCCTTTGGCCCCTACCTCCAGAAGCATCTCGGCCAGCCCGTGACAGTGGTCAACAAGGGTGGCTCCGGCGCCTTGCTTGGTCACACTTATCTCCTGCAACAGCCAGCGGATGGCTACACCATCGCCATGTCCTCGGTGAACTACATCGCCACGAACATTGGCATTGCAAACGCCAAGTTCAAACTAGAGGACTTCGACGTTTTGAACCTGCCTTCTAGCGACAACACCTTGTTGGCCACTTCTTTTGATTCCAAGTGGAAGAACATGAAGCAGGTGATCGATGCTCTCAAGAAAGATCCCAAGAGCGTCTCGATCGGTGTTCAGCCTGGATCTGCAGACCTCATCAACATCACCCTTCTCTTGAAGTCTGCTGGCATTGATCCCAAGCAGGTCCGTATCGTGACCTTCAAGGGTGGTGGTCCTACCCGTAACGCGGTTCTGGGTGGCACCGTGGACATCGGTCTGGTGGGCGCAGAGGGCTGGGTCGCACTCAAGTCCCGGATTGACGCCCTGATGTTCTTCGGCGATGAGCGTGACCCCGATTGGAAGGACGTCCCCACCGTGGAGGAGTTCGCCAAGGCCAACAAGATGAACATCGAGTGGGTGCCCGGTTCTCAGCGTGGCTGGACGCTGGCTGCTGAAGTTGGCAAGAAGAATCCAGCCGTTCGGGCCAAGTGGATCGAGGTGATTAAAAAGGCGATGAATGATCCTCAGTGGATTGCCACCGCCAACGAACTCAAGTACCCCAACCCATGGCTTGGACCTGAGAAGTCCCAGGCCGCCTACTTGAAAGGTTCGCAGACACTCTTCAAGCACATGGACCTGATCAAGAAGAACTAACGTCGATTAGATGTCCAGAAAGGCCCAACTAGAAGCTCCAGAGCACGGCGGGCTTCGGTTGGGCTGATTCAACAATAGACCACTATAAAAAATGTCAGAGGAATCTATGCAAAACGAGGGGGTTCAGGGGCCCGTTATGCGTCTCAGCGTTGACTGGGGCCACCTACTAACGGTCATGGGGATGGGGGCCTGGGCGCTCTGGTATCTAGTCGACGTTCGCAAGGCATCGCTCGACATTGAGAACACCCTATTGGTGCAACCGCTCATTATTGTTTTTTTGCTGATGCTGCTTGGGGCCATCTCGCAGTGCCTGCGGAAGGAGGCCATGCCTGAGGCATTGAAGCCCGAGCCGCTCGATCGGTCAAGCTTTCTCAAGGTTACCTCACTGATGGGGGCCTTCGCAGCAATGGTCTGGAGCATGTTCGCGATCGGCTTCGATTTTGGCGTCTTCGCTTTTTGTGCGATCACCATGGTGATCTGTGGTGAGCGCAGATGGTGGCTCATTGCAGTATTTTCAGCCCTAACGGCTGTGCTGTTGGTCAAGGGGTACCAGCTTCTGGTCCCCTTCCAAATGCCAAACATCTTGCTGAACTGAGGCCAACATGATTCTTGATTTCAATGCACTGTCAGCCGCTACCGCGATGCTGACAAATGGGTTCGATGCCTGGATTTGGGTCATTCCGGGCCTTGCCGTGGGGTTGGTCTTCGGCGCCCTACCAGGCATCTCGATCACCATGGCCATGGCGTTGTTTCTACCAATGACGCTCTACATGGAGTTCCTGCCGGCCATTATTTTTCTAACCTCCATATTTACTGGGGCTGGATTCGGAGGATCGGTTCCCGCCATCCTCATGAACATTCCTGGAACCTCCTCTGCGGTTGCAACGACCTTCGACGGCTATCCGATGGCCCGAAAAGGCATGCACAACGAAGCGCTTGGCGCTGCCCTAGGAGCCTCGGTGACTGGGGCATTGCTCTCTTACGTCGTTCTCATGTTTCTGATTGTCCCGCTCTCCAACATCGTCATCAAAATGGGACCGTTGGAGATGTTAGGGGTCGCCATTTGGGGACTCTTGATGCTGGGCTCGCTCACAGGAGTTAGCCTCCTCAGGGGAATGATCGCGGGCGTCTTTGGGGTACTGATTGGCACCATCGGCATGAACACCGCAGGTTACCTGCGCGGCGCGATGGACATTCCAGAACTGTTGGATGGCGTGCCGAAAGTGCCAGCGCTGATGGGGCTGTTGGCAGCCAGTGCACTCTTTAGCCTGGTGAACGCCAACTTCATCATTGAGTCAGATTCGGGTCGCCAGCTGAGCGCAAAACGTCTGCTGGATGGATTTTTCTCTGTCCTGAAGCACAAGGTCTGTCAATTGCGCGGAACGGCGATCGGAATCCTAATCGGTGCGACACCTGGCGTTGGTTCCTCGGTCTCCAACCTTCTGTCCTACTCGGAGGCCAAACGCACCTCTCAGGATCCGGACTCCTTTGGGAAGGGAAACATTGAGGGAGTCATTGCTGCAGAATCCGCTAACAGCAGTTCCGAGGGCGGCTCCATGGCGACCATGCTGGCCTTGGGTATTCCCGGCGGGGGTGCCACCGCAGTGCTGCTGGCAGCCTTTGCCATGCACGATGTCGTGGGGGGACCGAACTTTATCGACAAGAGTAAAGACGTGGTTTACGCGATCATTCTGAATAACGTTGGCCAGTGTCTGCTGCTATTCCCGGTCGGCTTCCTGTTCATTTATCTGGCCAGCTCCCTGGTCAAGGTACCCATGCGGTATTTGATTCCCGTGGTCTTGGTCGCGGCTGTATTTGGCGCTTACGCCATCGATGGCTCGGCTGCCGGTCCTGTTGCCTTGGTGATCTTTGCAGTGATGGGCTGGGTTCTAGCCCGTTATAAATATCCGCCCGCGGCTGTTGTGGTGGGTATGCTGCTTGGGGGTTTGGTTGAAAACGAAGCGCTCAAAACGATGCAGATCAGCGATGGACATTTGGGTTATGTCTTCGAGCGTCCGGCAGCGATGATTATTTTCGCCCTGATTATTGTCTCTGTCGGATTAACGATCCGAGCAAAGTTAAAGAAATCAGCGCTCGTCCAGGGCTAGGACTGTCAAAAAAGCCTCGACCCCAGATGGGGCGAGGCTTTTTGATTGCCAGACTTAAGCCCGTGCCAGGTGGCTTGGGTAACCGTAACTAGCTCACCAAGACCCGCTCAAAAAACTTAAAGCGTTCGAGCTTGGCCTCGTCCAGGCTGACCCCAATGCCAGGCCCATGTGGAATCTCAAGATGGCCTTTGGTCAGGTCGAGCTTGTGGGTCACGATGTCATCGCTGGTTTTAATCGGCCCCACACATTCGTAACCAGACAGAACGGCACGACTGGTACTGGCCAGCAACATTTCCGCCATGGTGTTAATGCCGAGTCCAAAACCATGCCCAATGACCACGCCAAGACCGGCCGCCTCGGCGCAGGCCATCATCCGAGAGGTTCTCAAGAACCCGCCTTGTTTCATGACCTTGAGCTTCACGATGTCGGCCGCCTGCATCCGAATAATCTGAATCAGGCTGTCAAAGTCTGTGATCGCCTCATCGGCCATGATCGGAATCTTGACGGCATGACGCACGGCCTTCAGCCCCTCAAAGTCCTCCGCCGCCACAGGCTGTTCCATCAGTTCCAGACCATAGGGTTCCAGCATTTTGCCGAGTTCAATGGCCTGCTCAACCGAGTAGCCCGCGTTGGCATCCACCCGAATCTTGAACTCGGGTGAGGTGGCCTTGCGAACCGCAGCGACGCGTTCACGGTCTGCATGAATGTCACCGCCGATCTTGATCTTGGTGGAGCGCCAGCCAGCGTCATACCAACGCTTGGCCTCACGGGCCGCCTCCTCGGGCGACACAATGCCGATCCAGGCATTGAAATGCGCCTGGTTGACGACCGATCCACCCAGCAGGTCACTGACGCACAGACCATGGCGTCGGCCGATCAGGTCGGTGGCAGCCATTTCGATGGCAGCCTTCGCATCAAGAAACTGATCAATCTGCTGATCCAGGTGGGCAGTCAGCAGGTGAATGTTGCTGAAGTCTTGACCCAGAGCAGCAGGGCCAAGCTTGTCTGCCAGCGTCTCCAGTGACTGCTCAATCGTCTCGACCGAATACCCTGGCGAGGGATCAATGTTGCCAAGACCGACCTGGCCATCCTGGTCGGTGATGCGGACCACGGCACTGCGTTGCTTGGTCTTCGTGATGTAGGCATTTTTAAAGCCCTCGCCGACCAGAGGTACTTCGACGCCGAAGACCTCGACCTTCACAATTCGGTTGGTCATTTAGGCCGCCATTGCTTCGACAGGAGCAAAGCCTTTGATCTGAGCCCGATGCATGAGTCGGCGGGCATTTGGATCGAAGGAATCCCGGCGGTGCAGGGTGGCAAAGTTGTCCCAGATCATCGTGTCTCCGGCCTGCCATTCCTGGACCATGGTGAACTCCGGCTGCGTGGCATGAGCCCAGAGTTCATCGAGCAGGGCTTCGCTCTCATCGATTGGCAGGCCGATGATGTAGCTGTTGCGACGACGACCTAAAAACAGCAATGACTTGCCGTTTCGGGGGTGTTGGATGATCAATGGGTGATGCGCACCAGGCGCCTTGGTCACATCGGTGACTGGCTGCATGCCAATTCGCATAATGCCGGCACTGTTGTAGGTGGAGTCATGAATGGCCTTGCGTCCCGTGATGGCCTTTTTGAGGCGAGCGGGCAGGGTGTCATGCGCCATGTAAAGATTAGACCAGTAGGTGTTGCCACCACTCGGGGGCACTTCAATGCCGTGCAGTACGGCGCCAAAGGGTACGGAGGCGGCATAGGTCATGTCCGAATGCCAGATCGCCTCACCATCGCCCAGGCCACCAATGGCCTGGCCGCCCTGTTTGATGTTTGAGATCACATTGAGCTCTGGAAACTCAGGCAGATAGGGCTTGCCCTGGGGGTTGGGGCCCGGTGGCTCGAGCTCACCGAGGTTCTTCGAAAACGCAAGCAGTTCAGGGTCCGTCAGGGGCTGACCTCGAAACCGTAAGACCTGGTGCTCCGCCCAGGCTTCCATGACGGCCTGTCGCATTTCGGCCGTAAGGGGCTTTCGAATATTAATGTTCAGCACATCGGCACCGATGTTGGGTGAGATTTTTTTGGTCTCGATTTTGAACATGCTGGGGTCTCCTGTCTGGATGATGTTGGGTGTGTCTGACAAGCACTCTACGCGTTTTGCGGGGATATGAAAACATTATTTTTAAATATCCGGTAATATATAAAAAATATTAAAAGGAGTCAGACGTGCGCCCACCTGACACAAGCCTGCATTGGCCCTCTGGGCCCCTCGAAGAACCCGAACGGAGCGCCGCCAGCCATGACCTGATGGGCCGGCGGCAGGGCAATGCTCGACTGACTCGGGGTCACCTTGAGGCGATTGTCTGGGTATCCGAAGCGCGATCCATCCACAGCGCAGCCCAACGATTCAATGAACACCAGCCCTTGCTGTCCAAGCGACTGGCCGAGGCTGAGCAGATTCTGGGAATGGAGCTGTTTGTTCGCTCCCGAGCAGGCTGCATGCCTCGCCCAGAGGCCAAGAACATCATCGGCCGCGCGGCACGCATTCTCAGAGAGCTTCAAGGCTTAGAGACACCTGACGAGACAGGACCCAAGCGAATTCGGCTGGGCTGTATTCCTCGGGTCATGCACACCCTCTTTCCTACTTTTATCCAGACTGCTGCCCAGGCCAAAGATCCGATTCACTTGCAGGCCATTGAGCTGTCTTCCAGCGAACTCTTCGAGGACCTCTTGCGGGGCAAGCTTGATGTGGTCATTGGCCAGCTCACCGACTTCGCCAACCAAGAGGGATTGGTCAGCCTCCACCTCTACGAGGAGGTCACGGTCTTTGTGGTCGATGCCAACAACCCACAGGTCAAATCTGCAATCGATCTACAAGACCTTCTGCGCCAGCCTTTTATTCTGCCGGCCTACACCACATCCACGCGTCGGGCTTTCGAGCGACTTGTTTTAAACGAGCAGATGGTCCCGCCGACGCCGGTTATCGAAACCAAGTCCTTTGAGTCCAGCCTGGCTCTTCTGCCTGGCTCGCCCTGCGTCACACTGGTGCCAGAGCCGGTGGCCCTTCGTTACGAGGCCATGGGTCAAATTCGTCGAGTCAAGACCTCCCGGCAGCTTGAGCCCGTTGGCATCTGCCTGTTTTATCGATTTGATCAGACTCTCGACCCCGTCATGCGTCAGTTGGAGCAATTAGTCCGACAGCACATGGGTCTGCCCGCTCGACGAGGCCTGTCTTCTGTCAAGCGGCCTCAAAAATCCCTTCGTTCCTAACCCTTTCTATCTCTAAGGAGTTTTGCAATGTCTGAAGCATCTTCAAGCAGCCTGACCGATTACGTCGCTGGATTTGTCTGTGAAACCAGTCTCAAGGATGTCCCAGCCGATGTCATGGAACTGGGCAAGAAATCCATGCTCGATGGCATTGGCCTGGCGATCTCTGGCTCGGTGGCCAAGTCTGGCGAGCTGGTTCGTCAGCATCTGAAGTCTCTGGGGATTCCCACAGGCTCAGCCACGGTGTTCGGATCCAACATCAAGACCGCCCCCCGATTTGCAGCCTTCGCCAACGGCGTTGGCATTCACGCAGACGACTATGACGACACACAACTCGCCGTCGCCAAAGACCGTGTCTATGGTCTGCTGACTCACCCCACCGCGCCCGCTCTGCCATCGGCCATTGCCAAGGGCGAGGCCCTCAATGCTTCTGGTGCCGATGTCTTTCTGGCCTATCAGCTGGGCGTCGAAGTCGAGTGCAAGATCTCTGAGGCCATCAACCCTCGCCACTATCAGACTGGCTTTCACTCCACGGCCACCTGTGGCACTTTCGCCAGCGCCAGTGCGGCCGGCAAACTCATGGGCCTGAACAAAGAGACCATGCTTCGCGCTCTGTCCATCGCGGGCAGTCAGTCTGCAGGCCTGCGGGAAAACTTCGGCACCATGACCAAGCCCTTCCACGCTGGTCGCTCCTCAGAGAGCGGCATCGTGGCCGCTGAGTTTGCCCAAATTGGCTGGACGGCCGCCCCCACCATTCTGGAAGCACCTCGTGGCTTCTTTAGTGCAGCCGGTGGCGGTTACGACCCCAAGGCCATCGATGGCGTGCTGGGCAAGCCCTGGACTTTTGCCTCTCCCGGTGTCTCCATCAAGCCCCACCCGTCGGGCTCGTTGACGCACCCCGGCATGACCGAGATGCTGCGGCTGATCAAAGAGCATGGCATCAAGGCTGACCAGGTGGTCAGCGTGAAGGTGGGCACCAACCACAACATGCCCAATGCGCTCATCCACCATCGTCCAACCAACGAGCTGCAGGCCAAGTTCTCCATGGAGTTCTGCATGGCGATTCTGCTGCTGGAAGGCCGTGCAGGTCTGTCCGAGTTCACCGACGAGGTGGTCATGCGTCCTGATGTTCAGGCCATGATCAAGAAGGTGGACTTCGGTGTGGACCCTGAGGCCGAGGCAGCGGGTTTCCACAAAATGACCACCATCATCACCATCACCCTGACTGACGGCAAGGTGATTCGTGGCAGCGCCGACTTTGGCCGGGGCAGCCCCGCCATGCCCATGACCTATGACGAAGTGGCTGACAAGTTCCGCGAGAACTGTGAGTTCGCCAAGTTCAGCAGCCAAAAGGCCAATCAGGTGGTGGAGATGATTCGTGGGATCGAGAAAGTCGGCAGCATTCGGGAGCTGACCACGCTCTTGGCTATCTAAGCCAAACGGGGCCGTTTGGTCCCGTTTGGTCCCGTTTGCCGTTCACCAGACCCCGGTGCAGTCCGTTTTTGGGCGCCGGGGTTTTTTAATTTACGACAGCTGAAAGCTGGCCCGCTCTTGTTCGTCGAGCTGGCCAATCAGGCCTGTCTCCCATTCCAGATAACGCCGGGCCGACTCCAGATTTCCGTCGTGCCGGTCGTGGACGAAGAATAGAAAGTCGATACAGTCCTGATCAATCGGAACCAGAGGGGTGGCCTCGGTTGGCAGACCTGCTGCCTGCCAGGCCTTGAGTCCACCGGACACCAGACCCAGAACCGTCAGACCGCTCGACTGTGCATCCTCGGCAAAGTACTGGGCGGCCACCGGGTCATCGGCAAACAACACCAAGGGCTTGTCCCCATGGATTTGAGAGATTCTCGAGAGTCTGGCCCGTGTAGCCCACTGCGCTCCGCTGGCATGCAGCTTTCGGTAATCCTGTGACCCCCGGATGTCCATGAGTTGAACCTGTCCGGCCGCTAGTCGGGCCTGCACATCTGCCACCGACAGGCTGGGCAGAGAAGTCGCAGCTGGCAGAACTGGCGACTGAATTCGCCAGTCGCTTGTCAGACCAGTTGATGCGGTCTCGCGCATCACGTAGACCTCGTAGCCCATGGCTCGAAGCCACAGACCGGCAATCGCTGCACGCAGGCCGGTGTCATCACTCAGCACGACCCGTGCGCGACGCACGCCCATGGTCAGGTCTGCGGCCTGGGCGGCCTGACCACTCCAGGCATGCACAGCCCCGGGCAGGTGCTCTTGTTTGAATTCCGCTGCGCTACGAACATCAATTAAATAGATCGTTCGCGAACCATCCTTGGCCAATCTTAGAAATTCGGCACGATCGATACAGGGCAGTCCTTCTTGTGCCATCAGTTGGTCCGCACGCTGGCGACTGACCTCAAGCGCCCGCGCGGACAGCGCTGGCATGTCGGGCTGACCATTTCCCCGCTTGAGCGCAAAGCCGGCCAGGGCCCAGCCTTGGGTGCCATTCTCAACGGCGAAGATGGGATTGGGCAGGCCCAAGCGCTCAAGGCCCGCCGCTCCAATTAACCCCCTGGTTCGTCCCGCACAGGTCACGACAATCGGGGTCGTATCGTCCGGCAC
>JACCDY010054143.1_pt1 | contig 10112 bp, 8 predicted proteins | sample 7446391 | NCBI WGS metagenome assembly JACCDY01 (sample SAMN15323451, study PRJNA562643) | freshwater metagenome | isolation source: river surface water | place: USA:Blue River Watershed | collected 2017-08-18
GATCATCTCTTGGTTTCGAATTCAAGAAATGTTTCGCTTACAAAGCTTCCATATGTTTGGTGTAATTGGCACCGCAGTTTTTGTTGGCGCCATATCAGTCTTTTTAATCAAAAAATTAAAAGTAACAACCATTCATGGTGAGGACATCAAAATTGCAGACAAAGAATTTAACAAAGGTCAAATTTATGGCGGCTTGTTATTTGGATTTGGCTGGGCATTAACTGGTGCTTGCCCTGGTCCATTGTTTGCCCATATTGGTGCAGGATTCTATGCAGTATTAGTGGTGATCTTAAGTGCAGTAGTAGGTACTTGGACTTATGGATATTTTAAAGATAAATTGCCACACTAAAACACATGTTTAGTCAAAATAATGAATGCAATAAAAAAGGCCTCGAAATTCGAGGCCTTTTTTATTATACGATCATTCTATTTTTATTGCTTGATCCATTCAAAGCTGTTTCTGTGTAAAACAATCCAGCCATTTTTTTCCATCTTCTTCATCAAACGACTAATCACTTCTCTAGAACTATTTAAGTCAGAAGCAATTTCTTGATGGGTTAATTTAATGGTGGTACCAAACTTATCTACCTGCTTTTTTAAATAAAACTCCAATCGCTCATCCATATTTTTAAATGCCACTTCATTCACTGTTCTTAATAATTCTTCGTAACGCGTTCGATAGGTTTTAATGACAAAGTAGTGCCAGCTTTTGAATTCACTTAGCCATTTGTCCATGAATTTTATTGGAATAGAAATCAACGTGACATCTGTTAAGGCTTTTGCTAATACCTGACTTTGTTCCGCTTGAAAGCTACATACCATTGATACTGCACAAGCTTGTCCTGGTGAGATATAGTACATAAAATATTCATCTCCTTCCTCGTCTTCCTGATACAATTTCACTGTACCTTCTATCACCATCATGGTTGAACGAATATTTTGACCCACTTTTAACAATGGCGTTCCTGCTGGTACTTCTTTAATTTCTGCATTGTCTAAAATGGCATCATATAAGCCTTCCTCTAAACCTGGAAACAGCGATTTTAATTCCACTTTTGTAATCATAGGACAAATTTAAGCCATTTTGCTTTCCCTATTATTAATAAAAGTAAACAATGAGGCTGTCATTAATAAACCAATTCCTCCCGCTGTTATTCGAGCGAGTATGGGTGCTGCAGGACCTTGTGCGTTATAGATGCCCCATAAAGCCCAAGCAACGACCAAAGCAAATGGAATTGCTTTGAATTTTTTTAACATCAGCACTGCAAGTAGGATTGCAATCAAAATCATGGCTGCACTCCAGTAAACTGGAGCAATACTCAATGCTATCCACTTATAAGAAACCAATAAGGCAGTGATATTGGCGATGGTGGCTACAGAGATCCATCCCAAGTATACTATAAATGGCGTTTGTAAAATGAATTTTTGAGTGGTAGTCAAAGCATTAGCCATTGTAGTACTTTTCAAAAACAATTGAATGAGCGTGATTAAAAATAATAACATAATTAACACTGATAATTCAATTTGTAAATAATGCCAAGCTAGAATCCAAGACATGTTAAAGACGCATGTCAATAAAAAATAAATATGGATACGTTCTATGAAGGCAAACGCTTTTGGAAATTGTTCTTGCTTCAGCGTATAATAAGTAAAACCAATGGTATAAGAGAACAACAATAAATAAATGACCCCCCAAATAGAAAACGTGAATCCAGCTGGCACAAATGTATTTGGATAGAATGCAGATACCTGGCCAGTATTATATCCATTAATGGGTAGAATATTGGCCAAGGCATTCACTGCTATCACACCAACAAATAGTAGCCAGGTGATGATTACTTTCATTTCAAGTATTTATTAAACCAATTGATATGTGCGTTATGACGGTGTACAATATAACTTGGTACACGTATGCCATGGTTTTGATTTGGATAGATGATTAATTCCGTTGGAATCCCTTCTGATTTAAATGCTTGGTACATTTGTTCAGCGCCAATTACGGGCACATTAAAATCTGCTTGACTTGCCATGAATAAAACTGGTGCTTTGATTTCCTTTACTTTATAGAACGGATAAGACAATGCTTCCCATTTCTTTGGATTCTCCCAAGGCTTGCCTAATTCTTCTTCATATTGCGCAATGTATTGATCAGAACCATACACCGACAACATCAATGAACTACCTGCACCGCTTACTCCAGCTTTAAATCGCTTATCTGTTGCTATCGTATAATTTGTTAAGATACCGCCATAGCTCCAACCTGCAATGCCAAGTCTATTTGGATCCGCAATACCTTCTTTAATTAAATAGTCTGCTGCCCCAACAATATCTTTCACTTCCTTATTTCCCCAATCTGCATAAATCGCATTCGTAAATGCAACACCTCTTCCACTACTTCCTCTATAATTAACTGTTGCCACAGCATAGCCTGCATTCGCATAAATACGACTAGTCATATCAAAAGCATAATCATCCTGTGCCACTGGACCTCCATGGATAAACATGATCAATGGTAAATTTTTTGCACCACTATCTGGTAAATGCAAAATGCTTGATACGATTGTCCCATCAGATGAAGTTGATTGAAATCCTTTGTGGTAACCCTTTTTTAAACTTGCTACAAAAGCATCTTGCAAGTGCGTTAGTCTTTTAGTAGTTTTATTTTGATAGGTGTAAATTTCATTCGGTGTTTCTAAATTAGCATATAATAAAACCATATCACCCTTATCATTCATATCCATAGAACTATATACGCCCATCTCGTTTGTTAATTGCTCTGGCTTTTGTGTTTGAATATTAAATTGAATCAGATTTTGTTTTCTATCATCTTCAATTAATGATAAAATTGACTGACCATCTTTGGACCAAAAAATAGAAGAAAAAGCACGATCGTAATTTTTTGAAACAATAATTGAAGTATTTGACTTAAGGTCATATACGCCAAGTTGTGCAATATCATACATATCATAATTTCTTTCAGAACTAGATTGCAAAAATGCAATTTTAGAATTATCAGGGCTAAATACCGGACTATTATTGGCTCCTTTGAATTTAGTGAACTGTAATGGCGTAGCGCCTTTGGTCAATTTTAATAAAAATAAATCGCTATTAGAATTCTTATCAGGATTTTCTGACACATTGCTCGCATAGGCAATCATTGAATCATCCGAGCTAATTGCCACATCCCCTTCATTGTAATTGCCTCTTGTTAAAGTATCTAATTTTTTTGTTGCTAGATCAAACAAATAGATATGTGTTTTTCGATTATCTAGATACCCTTCGTTGTCTTGTTTAAACTTATACCTAGTCATTTCATAAGGTGTTCTGATTTTTGACTTAGCAGTGTCGGCATAATTATAATCTGTAACAACCATAATCATTTTTTTACCGCTATTAAACCAAACATAATCATCAATCTCTCCTTTGATATTTGTCAACTGAACCCCTTCGCCACCTCGACGATCCATTAAAAATATTTGCGAACCATTTTCCTCATCTTTTCCTTTGGTTAAATAAGAAATGTATTTTCCATCCGGACTCCATTGGTAATTGCCAACACCCTTTGTCTGTTCTGTTAAGGTGATGGTTTCTTTACCGTCTGAAGACATCATATACAATTTAGAAACCGATTTATCTTTTGCCGCATCAATTTTTGATTGACTGTATAAAATCCAAGTTCCTTCTGGGGAAATTTTAGGTCTTGATACAGATTCCATACGATACACGTCATTAGGCACCTGCGCGATTGCAAAAGTGGAAATAAAACCGAAAATTAGTAGGAATAAGACTTGCTTTTTCATAGCTGGAAAATCTTTAATTTAGTAGAAATCTAATTTACTAAGTTTTGGACAACATCGTGTCAAATATTTATTTAAATTGATGCTACAAATCTAGCTTATGTCAAATCGTAGAAATTTCATTCAGAAATTAGGATTCGCTGCTGGCGCTTTTTCCGCAAATAGTTTATTCAATCAGGCCCATGCTGCTGAATTCCAACATGTCAATTTGCAAAAACAAGATTTATCGCCTATTGAAATTGCAACTGACGAGGATTACTGGTCCGTGATACAGCAAGGCTATACAGTAAGTCCTTCTCTTATTAATTTAAACAATGGAGGCGTAAGTCCAAGCCCAAGAATAGTGCAAGAAGCAGTAGAAAGTTTTAATAAAATGACCAACGAAGGCCCTTCTTATTTTATGTGGCGCATACTAGATCAGGGTAGAGAACCATTGAGGTATAAACTAGCACAACTAGCAGGATGCGATCCTGAAGAAATTGCTATTAATAGAAATTCAACAGAGGCTTTGAATACCGTTATTTTCGGATTGAATTTAAAAGCAGGTGATGAAGTCATTGGCACCAAGCAAGACTATCCCAATATGATTAATGCATGGAGACAGAGAGCTTCTAGAGAAGGTATTGTTTATACACAACTTAGTTTTAAGTACCCGATTGAAAATGAGGAAGAGATTGTAGCTGCTTTTGAAAAAGCCATTACACCTAAAACAAAAATATTTCATATCACCCATATGGTAAATTGGGTAGGACAAATCATGCCTGTTAAAAAATTATGTGATTTGGCGAAAAAACATAATATTGAAACCATAGTTGATGGTGCACATAGTTTTGGATTAATGGATTTTGCCATTCCCGATTTAGGATGTGATTATTTCGGCGCCTCACTTCATAAGTTTTTATCAGCCCCTATTGGTTCTGGCATGTTATGGATTAAAAAAGAAAAGATTGAAAAAATTTGGCCGCTAGTTTGTAACGATAACCCGAAAGGACCCGATATTAGAAAGTTTGAAACCCTTGGTACTAGAAGCTTTCCCATTGAACAAGGTATTGGCGAAGCGATTAATTTTCATACCGCTATAGGTAGCAAAAGAAAAGAAGAGCGTATTCGTTATTTAAAAAATTATTGGGCCACACGCGTTCAAAATATTCCTAAAGTAAAAATAAATACTTCTTTAAAAGACGAATTTGCTTGTGCTATTTGTGGTGTAAGTATTGACGGCATGACACCTGCAGCATTAGATAGTGCTTTATTCAATGAATATAAAATACATACCGTAGGTATTGTATGGGAAAATATTAGTTGTGTGCGTATTACGCCACATGTGTATACACGTCTACAGGATTTAGACAAACTAGTATACGCTATTGAAAAAATTGCTAAAAAAGCTTAGTGAGGTTTTAAAAAAATACGCGCATAAAAAAAGTCCTCCCGATAATTCGGGAGGACTTTTTAATTTAATACTTTTTAGAAGCTTAGTAGCTTCACTTACTAAATTATTAGACTTATGGTTTTTTAATGGTTGGGTAAGTCACGCCTAATTGCTCTAAATAAGTGCCATACTTACTTGGATCATAATAAAATTTTTCAAGTTGGCTTCTAAACGCCCCTTGAATTTCTTTATTCAAATGAATTGCAGGAGGATCGTCTTTAGTAATGAAAGGAATATACTGCACCTCTTTTGTTTGTACTTCTTTAAAATATTTTTTAGCATCTGCCACCAAACTAGGCTTGGTAAATAAATCCAATAAAGTCATCGCTGTGGCTTCTGCACCCACCAAGGATCCCTTGTGTGCAATAGGCGTCGCCATGGCAATGGCATCTGCCCAATGATGTCCTTTTGTACCTGGAATATTTGCTGGAAACCTTAATACAATGGTTGGCAGGTTCCATGAGATATCTGCAATATCATCAGATCCTCCTCCCCATGAAAATGCAACAGATCCTTTTAATGAATCAATATTCGTTTTTAAACCATCAATTGGATTGCCTTGTTGGTCTTTCTTAGGTGCTTCTACTAATGCTTGTACACCCTTCGCCAATGCAATATCTTTTTCATCCCAATCAGGCATGCCTACTTTTTTAATATTGGCATACATGGCTTCGGCAAGTGGTTTATTAAAATGACCAGGCCATGCAGTTCCTAACATTTGATGCGTCATTTTTGTATTCGTCATCATTGCTGCGCCTTGTGCAATTTTGATACCTGATTCATAATTCATCTTGATATCTTCATAGGTACGTTCTCTAAAATAATACCACACACTTGCTTTACTTGGTACCACATTTGGTTGATCACCTCCATCTACAATCACATAGTGTGATCTATTGGTAGGCTTTAAATGCTCTCTCTTAAAGTTCCATCCCACATTCATTAATTCTACCGCATCCAATGCACTTTTTGCTCTCCAGGGTTGGCCTGCAGCATGTGCCGCTTCACCTTCAAAATCAAATCGTACACTCACTAAGCCATTGCCTCCATTGTCACCATAGCTAGAATTAAAATCACCACTCACGTGTGTGAAAATACAAGCGTCTACATTTTTAAAATAACCATCACGTACATACCATGCTTTTGTTCCAACTAATTCTTCCGCAATACCAGGCCAAATTAAAATGGTACCTGGTAATTTTTCACGCTCCATTAATTCTTTCATTGCAATCGCTGCATAAATGATGACAGCTTGTCCAGAATTATGCCCTTCACCATGACCGGGTGCACCTTCAACAATCGGCGCTTTGTAGGCTACGCCTGGTTTTTGAGAGGCTTTAGGAATACAATCCACATCACTTCCTAATGCAATCACAGGCGAACCAGATCCCCACTTTGCCATCCATGCAGTTGGTATATTCGCAATGCCATTTTCTACAGTAAAGCCATTTTTTGTCAAAACAGAAGTGATGTATTTTGAGGTTTCAACTTCTTGAAAACCTAATTCTGCAAAACTAAAAATTTGATCCACCATCACTTGTACGTCTTTAGACTTACCAGCAACAGTCTGCATTAGGGTTTGCTTTAATGCAGCTAAATCTTTTTCGGTGTACTTTTTTTGCGCAAAAATGGGCAAAGAAAAACTTAGTAAACAAACACATAATAGAATGCGTTTAAATGATTGAATTGGCATAGTAAATTGTTATAATGATGATACAATGAATTTCAAGACATAAGATACAAAAAAAATCCCCTATCCAAAAAGATAAGGGATTAATATTTTATAAGTGGTTGGCTTATTTTGAAGCCATTTTAAATTCAATTGTTTTAGTATTCGATGAAGTCGATTTAGATGTTACCACCACCATAAGATTGTAAAGCGCTCCAGGCAATATACCAGTTACTGTAATTGAATTAGTTAAGTTGGTAGATGATATGTTATTGGAAAAAGCTGTCGAATTATCCAAAATTTTAATCAATTTAGTATCAATGGTGACACCATTTGCAGGCATTGCAGCTAACTTAACCTCAAATTTTTGAGAAGTACCGATGACCGTATAAATATTTGTTGCACCTGGGTCAATATCAATGACAACCCCATTCGCTGCTGTTAAGCTTGGTTCAACAACCACTACAGGTGGCTCTGGTTTAGGAGCAGGAGTTTCTCCACCTTTGCTACAACCAAAAAGGCCAATGCTTAAGACTAAAATTAAAATGCAATATTTCATTGATGCTTTGATTAAGTTCATATACTAAAGTTAATATTTTTTGGCAATATTATGAATGGATAAAATTATAAATCAAATACAATAGAAATTTTTCGGTAATGGTACACAAAGGTATAAATACTTAAAAAGTGAATGCGCATAATAACTAGGTTTAACCCATGCGTTATCTTAAAACGGTTTATATTTTTTTATGGATGCTATTGCAGTGCATGTATACACCATCGAATGCACAACAACTACCTTTACAAACACTTAGTCTTGCTTCAAATAATTTTGTATCTACACAGGTGGATGGTATACAAGTGGACTGGCGCCTTGATCTTGGATTGACGAGCATTTTGCTTGACCAGTTGAGTAACTATCATTTTAGTGCAGGTTTTTTACAACCAAGTATCAATCGTTTTACGCATGATGTGTTAGAAGGAAAATACAATCCTAGTATTGAATTAAGAACTTCAAATCGTGGAGACGCAATTGTACTTTTTTCAAAAGAGCCTGATTTAATTTTTTTTGATTGTATGGTATTTAATCTATATGGTCAAGTCATACTTAGTGATCCAACAAAATATAGAAGTGGTTATGCTGGAAGAAAGGTTGATATCAATGCACTAGCTAGCGGCGTATATTTTATGCAAGTATCTTATTTACCCGAGTTTTTGACATTCGATCACAAAACAAATTATTGGATCAAGACTATAAAATTTATTAAGCCGTGAAATCTATCCTACTCGTTTTATGTATGCTGTATTGTTATATTGGGTTGAGTCAAAACCAAAAGGGGATTGCCTTTCAGGCAGTTGCTAGAACAAGCAACGGTGTGGTCATGCCCAATAAATTAATACAAATTAGAATCAGTATTTTAAAAGATACATTGGACGAAGCGCTCTTATATCAAGAAATAAAATCCGTTACCACAAGTCCATTGGGTTTGTTTACCATTTTGATTGGTGTAGCAGAGCCTGCTAAAATTGTCACCATTGGTGCATTTGATAAAATCAATTGGACAGCAGGTACTTATTTTATGCGTGTAGAAATTGATCCAGAAAATCATTTACAGTTTATGCGTATTGGACAACAACAAATACAATATGCTGCCTATGCTTTTTCGGCAGACCATCTTTTGGCAGAAAATCTAGAAGGTGTTTTAAGTATCCCGCAGGGAGGCACAGGAGTTAATAATCTCAACGCTTTCAAACTGGCAATGCAAATTGATAAAATCAATAATGTACCTGACAGTCTTAAAATTTTAAGCAAGGCATCCATCCAAGCATTGGCTTTAAAATTAGATAAAAAAGACACTGTGAATTTAAGCAATAGGATTAACCAAAAACTGAACAAGGGGGACATCAATGCTTCGGAGTTGGCTTTGGGTTTAGGCTTTCTGCCATTTGAAATTTATTTCGGTGCCTTTACAGATACCGCAAAGCAAATGACATTGGCCAATACTGCCACGGCAGTCAAGTGGCGCGATACTATTGGTTTAAATCAAACCGCAATTGGGCTTAACACTAGCCTAGATCCAACTAGGATACTTGTAGTAAAATCAGGGACTTATTTTGTTCAATATGGCCTACAAGTGACAAACCCACAGGTGGCAAATGATGAAATCAGTGTTTGGATAAGACGTAATGGCGCTGCTTACCCTAATACCCTTAGGCAATTTAGCACTGGCGCCGTAGGCGTCAAAAATTTTTTGACTGGGCAGCTGATGATGCTCTTTGGGGAGGATGATTATCTGGAATTATTTTTTAGTGTTAAGCACAATCAAACACAATTATTAAAAACAAGCAGCTTGACCAATCCATCAAGACCGGCTACCCCAAGTGCTCAGATTCTATTGTATAGAATACAATAGTACCTCTCGCCTCCATTCATAAAATTTGTTTTAAAATTCAAGCCTACCTAGTTAACTTTAGTTTGAACAAAAAACAACACTATGCGTCGAATTCTATCTCTGCTCAGTATTGTGCTATTATTAAGTGTTCAACTTATTGCACAATCCGTTCCTAGTCCAAAAAGTCATTTTGGATTTAATATCGGTGACAATTATAAATTGACAACCTTCACCGCAACAGAAGCTTATTTAAAGAAAGTAGAAGCCAGTTCTAACAAAGTTAAATTAGTAACGATTGGTAAAACCGAAGAAGGTCGCAATCATTATATGATGGTTGTATCAAGTCCAGAAAATATCAAGCAATTACAAAAATACAAATCGATTTCTCAAAAGCTAGCAAGAGCAGAAGGATTATCAGAAGAAGATGCGAAGCAACTAGCGAATGAAGGAAAAGCGGTGGTTTGGATTGATGGGGGTTTACACGCAACCGAAGTGGTGGGTATTCATCAATGGATAGAGTCTATGTATCAGATCATCACAAGACAAGATGATGAAACAAAAAATATTTTAAAAAATACGATTATATTATTTGTACACGCTAATCCAGATGGACAAGAATTAGTTTCAAATTGGTATATGCGTAATGCAGATACTTTAAAAAGATCTACCGCAGCATTGCCTCGCTTGTACCAAAAATATATTGGACACGATAACAATCGTGACTTTTTTATGATGAATATGAGTGAATCAAAAAACATGAGTCGTCAACAATATATTGAGTGGATGCCTCAAATTTTATACAACCACCATCAAACAGGTCC
>JACCDY010407069.1_pt1 | contig 10112 bp, 10 predicted proteins | sample 7446391 | NCBI WGS metagenome assembly JACCDY01 (sample SAMN15323451, study PRJNA562643) | freshwater metagenome | isolation source: river surface water | place: USA:Blue River Watershed | collected 2017-08-18
ACCTGAAGTGAATGTAACGGCTGCTGACTTGTTGAACTTCCAACCAGAAACACCGATCACTGAAGCTGGTTTGCGCATGAACATCAATGTGGGTATTCATTACTTAGGTGCTTGGTTAGCTGGTAACGGTTGCGTACCTATTCACAACTTGATGGAAGATGCTGCAACTGCAGAGATCAGCCGTTCACAAGTGTGGCAGTGGATCCGTTCACCAAAGGGTGTTTTGGATGATGGTCAAAAGGTTACTGTTGAATTAGTTCGCAAATTGATCGCTGAAGAATTGCCAAAAGTTAAAGCAAGTGGTGCAACAGGTCACTGGGATCGCGCTGCTGAGATTTTTGACGTGATGAGTACTGGCGAGAAGTTCGAAGAATTCTTGACATTGCCTTTGTACGAGGAAATCTAATTGACGATACTGGCCATCGACACCTCGACACAGTGGTGTTCAGTGGCCTTGGTCAACCCACAAGGGGGCTCGGGTCAACCGCAGTCCCCTTTGTCATCTGGTGAGCTCATCCGCCATGAAAACCTCGGCCCCGAATCAAGTCAGCATGCCTTGGATTGGGTAGAGGCTCTTTTAGAAGAAGCTCAACTCAGCTTCAGGGATCTAACAGCCATTGCCGTTGGCATTGGTCCAGGAGCGTTCACAGGGATCAGGATTGGTGTGGGCATTGGTCAAGGCATGGCCTTTGCCGCTGATCTACCATGCTTGCCCATCGTTTGTTTAGATGCGGTGGCACTAGAAGGCATTCGCAAACTGGGGCTCAAAGAAAATGATCAAGTGATTGCAGCCACTGATGCGCGCATGAGTGAAATTTATTGGGCGCGCTATGTGGTTCAAGCCAATGGTTTGCCAGAGCGTCAAGACGATGTTTATCTCTCAGCGCCCAAAGACATTGAAATACCAGATACACCGTTTGCATTGGTTGGTAATGCGGTCACGGCTTATCCGGAAGACATGTTGGCTATTAGCCAGCAAGCCATGGCGATGGATGAAACAGCGGTTCCTCATGCTAGATCGATCGCTCAATTAGGCTTAGACGCTTTAGAAAAAGGTTTGCAAGTCAGTGCTGCTGAGTTGCAACCGATTTATGTCCGTGACAAGGTGGCTCAAACCATTGCTGAGCGTGAGCTTGAAAAATCACAACAAGAGAAATCTTAAAAGGCATTGAGTCTAGTCATGGATCTACGTCTTTTACCGATGGCCTTGCGTGATTTAACTGAAGTCATGGAGATCGAACAGCAAAGCCACGTTTCACCATGGACCTTGGGTAATTTCACAGACTCACTTGAGGCGGGTTATTGGGCTTATTGTTTGCGCCAATTAGCCACTGATGATGAAGAGCAAGATCCATTGTTAGGCTACTGTGTCTTATTACCCGCATTGGATGAGTTACAACTGTTGAACATCACGGTTCATCCTTCGTATAAGAGACAAGGTCTGGCCAAGAAAATCATGAAAGTCATCGAGGACGCTGCAGAGTCAAAATCCTTCCAAGATATTTTCTTGGAAGTTAGGGTTAGCAATGCGCCGGCGATTGCTTTGTATGAAAGTTTTGCTTATCAAGAAATTGGCATCAGAAAGGATTACTATCCTTTAAAAGATGGTGGTCGTGAAGATGCCAAAGTCATGAAAAAAGTATTGCACGCACCATCCAACTGATCGATTACAGAAAGAACTATCAAGCCAATGAGTCAAGCTGATTATTTAAATGAGATGGGCATCAGTACCTGGGTGGTCAGGGATGGGGGCGAGCCAAGCTCTGCGCAAGCCAATCAGGAATCAAGGCAAGGTGTTCAGCAAACTACCCAAGCAGAGCGCTATCAAGAGCCTCAATTAGGTGATCAAGACATCGTCTGGACCTTTGTGGTCGATCAATTATCTGGCGATGCTGCTTTGTTATTTGACAAAATTCTGGCCTCATTGATGTTGAGTAGAAACACCATTCAATTGCTCAGCAGTGCAGAAGCTTTATCTGGCAAAGTGACCGGTCAAGTGGTGATTGCCATGGGCTCACAGATGGGTCGACAGTTATTGCAAATGGACGATGGCTTTGAAGAGCTAAGAGGTGTTGTGCACTCTTTAGAACAAGCAGAAGATGAGTTGCCAGTGGTTCTAACGTATCACCCAGAGCACTTATTGAATAAGCCGAGTGACAAAGCAAAGACTTGGCAAGATCTACTCTTGGCGCGCTCTTTGATTTAAAGCCTGCAAGGCTTAATGTGGTCTTGTTGCGGTCTTAGAGGGATGCTTGTGCTCGCCAATCAAATGCAGTGAATCGTATTCAGCTTGATTGCGTTTGTGCCAACGAATGATTTGAATCATCACCACGGCCACAAAACTACCAAACATCACAATCACAATCGAGATAGGCACATCTAACCAAATCAGCAGGGCGTACAAGCAAAGCATGCCCAACACGGAAAGATTTTCATTGAAGTTCTGAACTGCAATTGAATGTCCAGCTGATAACAACACGTGACCACGGTGCTGTAAAAGAGCGTTCATTGGCACCACGAAGTAACCAGCCAACCAACCAATCGTTGCTAAGAAAATATAGGCAATCAGTAGGTACAGTGGAATTTGGAACATACCCAAATCAAGCACCACGTCTGGCAATAGATGGCGGTTGTAGATCGCCATGACCATCACCAAAGCGCCCATCATCACACCGTAAATCAAAACGCTCAGAGATTGTTTCAAAGGAATGCGTGAGGCTGCCCAAATAGAACCACCAGCCACACCAAAAGCCACTACTGCTTGCAAGATGGCACCTTGAGACAAGCTCATGCCTAAAGCAGATTCTGCCCACTTAAGAACGATGAACTGTAATGTTGCGCCAGCACCCCAGAAGAGTGTTGTGACAGATAAAGAGATTTGACCTAAGCGATCTTTCCAAAGTGTGTCAAAGCAGTGTTTGAAGTCTTTGATCAAGCGGATTGGATTTTTTTCTTGCTGCGGGTATCTGGCACCAGTGTCTGGAATCTTCAAATTAAAACCAGCAGCTATCAAGTAAATGAAAGCAATCACGCAAATAGCAGCCTCAGGCGCAGTATCAATACCAGTGTCTAAAAACGGTAAGTCAAGACCTAGCAAAGCTGAAGAGAGCTTATTGGAAATCAGGGCACCACCCAAGACTGTGCCCAAAATAATTGAGCCAACCGTCAAGCCTTCGATCCAGCCATTGGCCACGACCAGCTTCTCAGGGGGAAGTAATTCAGTCAAAATGCCGTATTTGGCAGGTGAATACGCTGCAGCACCAAAACCCACGATGGCATAAGCTGCCAAAGGGTGTAGAGTGAACATCATGGCAATACAGCCGATGATCTTGATGGTGTTGGTCCAAAACATCACGTTGCCCTTGGGGCGTGAGTCGGCAAAGGCGCCAACAAAAGCAGCGAGTAAAACGTAGGAAAGAACGAAGAAAAGTTTTAGAAGCGGAGTCATCCAGGCTGGAGCCTGGAGTTGGTATAACAAAGCAATGGCAGCAATCAAGAGCGCATTGTCGGCGAGCGACGAAAAAAATTGCGCCGCCATAATTGTGTAAAAACCTGGTTTCATTCGTACAATTCAGTTATGAAATGCCATTAAAACACGAAAGTGAGTTTTTTCTGTCAAGACCGATATATGCCCATATTCACACTGATGCCTTAAGTCACAATCTTGAGCGCATCAGACAGCTCGTGCCTGGCTCTAAAGTTTGGTCGGTGGTCAAAGCCAACGCTTATGGCCATGGTTTAGAACCAGCTCTTCAGGGCTTGGCTCTCACCGATGGTTTTGCGTTATTGGATCTGGCCGAAGCCAAAACCCTGAGAGAAAAGGGTTGGACAGGACCGATTTTGTTGTTAGAAGGCTTGTTTGCCCAAGAAGACATCTTTACCGCCACCGACTTGCAATGTGACTGTGTGGCTCATGACTTCAACCAAATTGATTGGCTAGAGGCCTTGAGTGAGGCTCGTTCTTCCGCTAGATTGCCTAACATTTATCTAAAAATGAACACCGGTATGAACCGTTTGGGTTTTACCCCAGCGCAATACCGAGAGGCTTATCACCGTTTGCACTCAGCTGGTTATGAGTTAACCCACATGACGCACTTTGCCAATGCTGATTACATAGATAGAACACCAAGCGTTGATCAGCAAGCAGAGTTATTCAATCAAACCAGAGATGGATTGGTAGGCAGCACTTCTTTATCCAACTCAGCCGCTATCTTGTGGCACCACCATGTCATTTATTCTGATTGGGTCAGACCAGGCATCATGCTCTACGGTGCTTCGCCATCGGGTCGTTATGAAGACATCCAAGAAGCTCAACTGCAAGCTGCCATGTCATTGCATTCTGAAGTTATTGCTATTCAACATCTCAAGGCAGGAGACTCGATTGGTTATGGCTCAAGGTATCGCACCGATGTGCCGATTCGGATTGCGATCATTGCCTGTGGTTATGCCGATGGTTACCCAAGACACGCGCCTGATGGCACACCGGTATGGGTTGCTGGTTCTGAGGGCTTGAGCAGTGGCAAAGTTTGTTTGATGACAGGGCAAGTGTCGATGGACATGATCACTGTTGATGTGACAGACATGCCTCATGTTGAGGTTGGTACCAAGGTAGAGCTTTGGGGCAAGCATTTGCCTGTTGATAAAGTGGCTCAGGCAGCCGGTACGATTGGGTATGAGCTCTTATGCGCTGTTGCTCCAAGGGTTCGACGTCAGTAAGGTCAGGGAACCCTTGAATCTTATTGGCTGATATTCATCAGCCAATGACCTAAATCACTTGCGCCAGATTTGCCACCAAGAAGCTTTGACTTCATCTGCGCCAGTTCTTTTGCCAGTCACCAAGATTTGACTCTCAGGGAAATTCAGCTTGAGAACACGCAAAGCATCGTTGCTCAAATCTTTCATATTCAATGCTTCATAAGACTTGTGCAAAACGTACAAAGCTTCTTCAGTTGCTGGTGCACGATCGTAATCAGTGATGGCGCGTTGCGCACGATTGATTGCTGCAAGGTAAGCACCACGACGGTAGTAGTAGCGAGCAGTGTTCACATCGCTATCAGCCAATGAGTTCACGATATAACGCATGCGATCCAAAGCGTCAGGCGTGTACTTGCTTTCTGGGAAACGAGTGGTCAAAGTTTTGAACGCTTCAAATGCATCACGTGCGGCACGTGGGTCGCGCTCACTCAAATCTTGACCTGTGAGTTTGCCCATAAAGCCCATGTTGTCGTTAAAAGTGATCAAACCTTTTAAGTAATAAGCGTAGTCAACACTTGGATGACCTGGGTGTAATTGTAAAAAGCGATCAACAGCGGTGATGGCTTGAGCTAATTCACCATCTTTCCAATGACAATAAGCCACGTTGATTTGTGACTGCTGGGCATAAGGACCAAATGGATAGCGAGCTTCAAGTTTTTCAAAATACTTCACGCACTTAGCGTTGTCGCCACCATCCATGGCATCTTTGGCTTCAACAAACAATTTGTTTTGTGACCAGCCGGCTGTCTCATCGTTGGCATCTCCTGCGCAACCACTTAACAGGGCAGCAGAGCCCAGGATGCAAATGCTGGCAATAGAAGTCGCCAGTCTTTGGCCAATGCGACTTAAACTAGCGTTATTAATAGATGGAAAGGCATCCAATTTTGGCATTACCAGATTCTCCTGAGAACAATACTTCCGATTATATCGATGAGGAAGACTTTATTGCAGTTGTTGTGCCAGATAGTTTGGCAGGAGAGCGCTTAGATAAGGTTTTGGCCCAATTAATACCTCAACATTCTCGTAATCGCCTACAAACTTGGATTGAGGATGGTTTTGTCACAATTGGTGGTGAAACCCTCAAAATCAGATATTCAGCCAAGGCTGGCGATCAAATCACGGTGATTCCCCAGGCCAGCGCTGAAGAACAGGCTTATTTGCCTGAGGACCTGCCTTTAGACATCATCTATGAAGATTCTGAACTCTTGGTGATTCATAAGCCAGCAGGCATGGTGGTTCATCCCGCAGCTGGTAATTGGTCGGGCACCTTATTGAATGCCTTGCTTTATCGCTACCCCTCAATTGCGGGTGTACCAAGAGCAGGCATTGTTCATCGCCTAGACAAAGACACCTCTGGGTTATTGATGGTCGCCAAAACCTTGGAAGCTCAAACAGATTTGGTCAGACAATTACAGTCTCGCCAAGTGATACGACGTTACTTGGCCTTTGCTTGGGGTGAGGTCAGATCCCAAACAGTTCACGCCTCGATTGGTCGAGATCCCCGAGATCGTCTCAAAATGGCCTTGCTCACTGGCTCAGCCAGTAAACCGGCTGTGACCCATGTCAGAAACCTGAACACCCAAGAATTCGGTAAAGCCAAAGTGTCCTTGGTGATGTGTCGCTTAGAAACGGGTAGAACGCATCAAATCAGGGTGCATTTAGAATCTCTGGGCAATCCTTTGGTGGGCGATCCAGTCTATAAAAAGAGGGTGCCAGCAGATGCCAACCTGTTGGTGTTTTCAAGACCAGGGCAAGCATTGCACGCAACTGTTCTTGGGATCAAACATCCGAGCACCAAAGAAGACATCCTTTGGCAAGCTCCCATACCTGAAGACATGCTTGAATTGGGCTTGCGCTTGGGTATGACAGATAAAGACTTGCATCCAATATGGGATGAGTTGGACGACTAAGCAAGACACCATCACAACTTTCAATGACAACATCCATTCAACTACTTCAATGGGAAGCTCCAAGACAGATCAAAGCCATGATCACGAATCGTCATGGAGGATTTAGTCAGCCACCATTTGATAGTCTGAACTTAGGTTTACATGTGGGTGATGATCCAGCAACAGTTCAAAAAAATCGTGATGCTTTAAAAGCAGTCTTGCCCAATGAACCCATTTGGTTAAATCAAGTGCATGGCACACAAGTCATTGATGCTGATGCTTCAAAAGAAAGCAAAGATGCATGTTCTGACGTGCCAAGCGCAGATGCATCAGTCACCACGACACCTGGACGAGTACTTGCCATCATGACAGCCGATTGCTTGCCCGTCTTATTGGCCAGTAGGGATGGCAAAGTCGTTGGGGCAGCCCACGCTGGATGGCGAGGCTTGGCTGCTGGTGTGATTGAGCAAACAGTGGCTTTGATGCGAACCAAACAAAGCAATCAAGCCCAAAGTGAGATCCTTGCTTACCTGGGTCCTGCGATTGGTCCTCATGCATTTGAAGTGGGCAGTGAAGTAAGAGACATCTTCATGGCTCAAAACCCTGCCAGTGCTGCATGCTTTGAACAATTGCAAGAAAAGGGTAAATATCTGGCGGATATCTATGGATTGGCCTGTCTGCGTTTAAATGCTTTGGGCATTGAGCACATTGAGGGTGGCGGGGAATGCACCCTGCAAAACCCAGATTACTTCTCATATCGTCGCGATCAACAAACAGGTCGCATGGGCAGTTTCATTTGGATAGAAGCTCCCTAAACTAAACCAACAGCCAGCCTGTATTCAAGCTTCAAGTAAGCTTGGACGAAGTTTCAGATAGGGTTAATTCTTATAACGATTTCCTTCATAAACCCTCAGAATAGGGCTATTAGACCTAGGTCAAATACATTCTATTTAAGGAAGTTCTATGATGAACACGCAAGGCTTTGGATCAGGGCCAAGCCTCGCCCCTCAGCACATGGCCTTAATACCGCCAGAAAAGCTGGTTGAGATTGAAAAGCAATACGCTAAAGACCTATCTGAACTTTGGGCCAATCCAACAGGAACTCCCATCAACGATCGTCGGTTTAAAGGTGAAGCTTGGCAAAACCCATGGAACCAAGCCACGGTCAATTTCTATTTATTGAACTCTCGTCATTTATTGAATTTGGCTGATGCTGTAGAAGCAGAAGCCAAGGTGCGTCAAAGAATACGTTTTAGCATCGAGCAAATGATTGATGCGATGTCGCCTGCTAACTTCTTGGCGACCAATCCAGAAGCTCAGCAACGTTTGATTGACACCCAAGGTGAATCTTTGCGCACAGGCATCCTGAATGCTTTGCAAGATTTGGGTAAGGGCAAAGTCTCACAAACAGACGAGTCAGCTTTTGAAGTAGGTAAGAACGTCGCGACCACTGAGGGCGCCGTTGTTTATCAAACCAAGTTGTTCCAGATTTTGCAATTCAAGCCACTGACTGAACAAGTATTTGAGCGTCCGTACTTGATGATTCCACCGTGCATCAACAAATATTACATTTTGGATTTGCAGCCTGAGAGTTCCATGGTGCGCTATTTGGTTGAACAAGGCCATACCGTTTACTTGATCTCTTGGAAAAATCCAGATCCAAGCATGGCTGATACCACTTGGGATGATTACATCGGTGCCGCTATTCATGGCATTGAAACTGTGCAAGACATCAGCGGTCAAAAGCAAATCAATATCCTGGGCTTCTGCGTGGGTGGCACGATCACCGCCACGGCCTTGGCAGTGATGGCCGCCAGAAATCAACACCCAGCCTCTAGCTTGACCTTGTTGACGACTTTGTTAGATTTTTCTGACACAGGGATCTTGGATGTCTTCGTTGATGAAGCCTTGGTTTCTCTTCGAGAGAACAGCATTGGCGGTAAGGGAGGTGGTAAATGCGGCATGTTGCGTGGCGTAGAACTCGCCAACACATTCTCATTCTTGCGACCTAACGATTTGGTTTGGAACTACGTGGTGGATAACTACTTAAAAGGTAATTCACCACCGCCATTTGACTTGTTGTATTGGAATGGTGACTCTACTAATTTGCCTGGCGCTATGTACTCTTGGTATTTGAGACATTTGTATTTACAGAATGAACTCAAGGTTCCTGGCAAGTTAACCATTTGTGGCGAAAAAGTAGACCTTGGCAAAATCAAATGCCCTGTCTATCTCTATGCTTCCCGTGAAGATCACATCGTGCCATGGTGGTCTGCTTATGAATCAGTCAAGCTCTTGAAGGGCGCCAAAGTGCATTTTGTTTTGGGTGCATCAGGGCACATTGCTGGCGTGATCAATCCACCAGCTAAAAAGAAGCGCAATTATTGGGCGAACTCCAAAGCACCAGCCACAGCTGATGCATGGTTTGAAGGTGCCAAAGAAATCGCTGGCAGTTGGTGGCCTGATTGGACTGATTGGTTAAAGCCATTGAGCGGCAAACAAAAAGCAGCACCCAAAAAATATGGCAACACGACATACAAAGTTTTAGAAAAAGCGCCTGGTTCTTACGTTAAAGAAAAGGCTGTTGATTAATCGTTTTATTGAGTCATTTTTTATTGATGCATCGAATTAAAAGGGAGTGGTTATGAGTCAGAAGATTGCGTATGTAACAGGCGGCATGGGTGGTATTGGTACCGCTATTTGTCAGCGTTTAGCCAAAGATGGTTTCAAAGTGATCGCAGGTTGCGGTCCTAATTCGCCACGTAAAGATCGTTGGTTGGCTGAGCAAAAAGCGCTTGGTTTTGATTTCACAGCCTCTGAGGGCAATGTGGGTGACTGGGACAGTACTGTTGCAGCATTCACCAAAGTTAAAGCTGAATTCGGCAAAGTCGATGTCTTGGTGAACAACGCTGGTATCACTCGTGACACCGTGTTCCGCAAGATGACTCCAGAAGACTGGCGCGCTGTGATCGACACGAACTTGAATTCATTGTTCAACGTGACCAAGCAAGTGATCGATGGCATGGTTGAAGCAGGTTGGGGTCGTGTGATCAGTATTTCTTCTGTGAACGGTCAAAAAGGTCAGTTTGGCCAATCTAACTACGCCACGGCTAAAGCTGGTATCCATGGTTTCACCATGTCATTAGCTCAAGAAACCGCCTCTAAAGGTGTGACTGTGAACACAGTTTCACCTGGCTATATTGGTACAGACATGGTCACGGCGATTCGTGAGGACGTGCTTGAGAAAATCATCAACACCATCCCGGTCAAACGCCTTGGAACCCCTGATGAGATTGCATCAATCGTGTCTTGGATTGCTTCAGATGAGGGTGGTTTTGCCACTGGTGCTGACTTCTCACTGAACGGCGGTTTACACATGGGCTAAACAATATACAAAAAGGTATATTGCAGCGCAACAATGAAGGGCTTGATTTACACATACAATATGGGTAATCAAGCCCAAATAAC
>JACCDY010689166.1_pt1 | contig 10112 bp, 5 predicted proteins | sample 7446391 | NCBI WGS metagenome assembly JACCDY01 (sample SAMN15323451, study PRJNA562643) | freshwater metagenome | isolation source: river surface water | place: USA:Blue River Watershed | collected 2017-08-18
AGCATCACCATGAGACATCCAGACAGATTGCTGGGCAGGAAGTCCGGCAAATAACTTTGAGCCAGGCTTTACATCAAGCGGCGTACGGCCAAACTCTGACTTACCTGTCTGCGCAACTACACCAGCGAGCGCTGCCGCCATCGTTTGGAATCCATAACAGATTCCGAAGGTAGGAATTCCTAGTGCGAAGATCGCAGGATCAACTTTAGGTGCGTGATCTGCATAGACTGATGAAGGACCACCAGACAAGATGATTGCCTCTGGGTTCTTTGCCGCAACTTCTGCAGCGGTAATTGATGATGGAACAATTTCAGAGAAGACATGTGCTTCACGAACGCGTCGAGCAATGAGTTGGGCATATTGCGCACCAAAGTCGACGACGAGAACGCCATGTGCTGCTTGAGTTGAAGAACTACTTGCCATGGTGCATCACTACATCTACGCGCTGGAATGACTTCACATCTGAATATCCACATGTAGCCATTGCGCGACGTAGAGCGCCGAAGAGATTCATATCTCCAGCTGAAGAGTGTGAAGGTCCAAGGATTACTTCTTCTAGTGAACCAACTGTGCCAACGTTGAAGCGACGACCACGAGGAAGTTCTGGGTGATATGCCTCTGAACCCCAATGCCAACCAAGTCCAGGAGATTCGACTGCCTTAGCAAGGGCAGATCCCATCATGACTGCATCTGCGCCACAAGCAATCGCCTTTGCGATATCGCCAGAGCGACCGACTGCACCATCTGCAATAACGTGAACGTAACGCCCACCAGATTCATCTAAGTATTCGCGACGAGCTGCTGCAACATCTGCAACAGCGGTAGCCATTGGAACTTCGATTCCGGTAACGGTGCGAGTTGTATGTGCCGCTCCCCCGCCAAAACCGACGAGAACTCCAGCGGCGCCAGCGCGCATCAAGTGAAGCGCGCCTGTTGTTGTAGCAACGCCACCAACGATGACCGGGACATCAAGTTCATAAATAAACTTCTTTAAGTTAAGAGCTTCGCCTTCAGCGCCAACATGCTCTGCTGAAACAGTTGTTCCGCGAATAACGAAGATATCTACGCCAGCTTTGATGACAGCGTCATGGAGTTCAACGGTGCGCTGTGGAGATAGTGATGCCGCAACGGTGACACCTGCATCGCGGATCTGCTGAATGCGATCGCGGATGAGCTCAGGGCGAATTGGGGCTGCATAGATCTCTTGCATGCGCTTTGTCGCGTGCTTCTCTGGCATAGAGGCAATCTCACCGAGTGGAATACGGGGATCGTCGTAACGAGTCCAGAGTCCTTCTAGATTAAGAACGCCAAGACCGCCCAGCTTTCCGATTGCGATTGCAGTATCGGGAGAGACAACTGAATCCATAGGCGCGGCAAGAAGTGGAAGGCCAAACTTATAGGCATCAATCTGCCACGCCAGGCTTACCTCTTCTGGGGTACGAGTGCGACGGCTTGGAACGATTGCAATGTCATCAAAAGAGAAGGCTTGGCGCGCGCGCTTGCCTGGTGCGATTTCGATCTCCACTTACGCCTTCTTTCCATAGTTCGGTGCGTCAGCAACATCGAGAACATCGTGTGGATGGCTCTCTTTGAGGCCTGCTGAAGTAATTTGAATAAGTCGACCTTCACGGCGAAGGGTTTCGATATCAGGTGCGCCGGCATATCCCATTCCGCTGCGAAGTCCGCCAACGAGTTGGTGCACGACATCGGAGACTGTTCCCTTATAAGCAACTTTGCCTTCAATGCCTTCTGGAACTAGCTTGTCTTCTGAGAGAACGTCATCCTGCATGTAACGATCTTTCGAATATGACTTCTTTTCGCCGCGAGATTGCATCGCTCCGAGTGAACCCATTCCGCGGTATCCCTTGTACTTGCGGCCATCAATCTCAAAAAGTTCGCCGGGAGATTCTTCACATCCTGCAAGAAGTGAACCGAGCATCACAGTGTGTGCTCCAGCGACAATTGCCTTAACAATGTCACCTGAATATTGAAGTCCGCCATCTGCAATTAGAGGAATGCCGGCCTTATTGCATGCCTTAGCCGCCTCCATGATTGCGGTGATCTGTGGAACACCGACACCTGCAACAACTCGAGTTGTGCAGATAGAACCTGGGCCAACACCAACCTTTACTGCATCTGCTCCGGCATTGATCAGCGCCTGAGCGCCTGCACGGGTAGCAATGTTGCCGCCGATGATTTCAGTTGTAGGAGAAAATTTCTTGATGCGTGCAATTGAATCAAGAACTGCACGGTGATGGCCATGTGCGGTATCAACTACAACGACATCTACGCCGGCATCGATCAGCGCTTGTGCACGGGCGAATCCATCATCGCCAACACCGACAGCTGCACCAGCTAGGCCAACGTTCTTTACAAGTTTGACATGAGCAACCTGCTCTTCGATCGGAAGATTTCGATGGATGATTCCAACGCCGCCAGCCTTTGCCATTGCGATCGCCATTGCTGATTCTGTGACGGTATCCATCGCCGATGAAACCAATGGAACTGCGAGAGAGATATTGCGCGTGAGCCAGGTTGAGGTGTTGACCTCTGATGGGACTACATCCGATGCATCTGGAAGTAGGAGGACATCGTCATATGTCAGGCCAAGGAGCGCGACCTTCTCTGAATCTATGGACATCTGAACTCCCCTGGCTCGCCGAGAGGTAATTCTATCGGCTCTTTAGAGGCCGACCGCCCGCCTGATTTCCGCAGAGGCGTTCCCTAAACCCATTACCAAAGTGGCATCCGAGCACTCAGATGAGTCCCAGCCCGGTCCGCCGAGGACGATGCGCGGTGCTGGTCGGATGGATGGGAGGTTGCGATAGAAATCTGGGTTGGCATTCTGCGGAAAGAGCGCCCAGAGAAAGACAGCCGGTGGAGCAAGGCGAGTAACTGTCGCTGATATCGCCTCAAATGGCGTGCGGGCACCGAGGAAATGGGTCTTGATATTCATCTCGCTGAGCAAGGCTTCAAGGGCATGTAAAGGAAGTGAATGCGCCTCTTCCCCAACAGCTGCAATCACCACTGGGTGGCCATTTACAGGGTTATCGATTGGCATCGATCTCTCGCGCAAAATCTTTTTCAGGAGTTCAGTAAATGCATGTTCTATCTCAACACCTTCACCTGATGCCTGCCAAGCTTCACCGATTTCGATCAATGACGGAACAATAATTTCATGCCAAGTAATTTCAACGCCATGTTCATCGAACTCTGAGCGAAGCGCTTCTTCAACGAAATCAATATCAAAGGCCTGCAAGGCTTTATTAATTGCAGCGACAACATCTTCGCGTACTTCAAATTCTCGAACAATATTTTCTAGCTTTACCGCGCCTTTGCTCTTCTTCGCCTTATCGGCGGCATCAGCCGGTGTCACACCTGCGCTAATGAGGCGGCGCATCATCATCAACTTTGCAAGATCTTCTGGACAGTACTTGCGATGCTCGCCCGCCTCATGGGTCGATGGCCCGAGGCCGTAGCGACGGTCCCAGGTTCGAAGGGTTGCTGGGGCGACGCCGAGTCGACGAGCGACGGCAGCCACGGTGAGGAGCTCCTCCTCGCGTTCTTCTCGTTGCGTCGTCATTGGGCAAGGATGGCTCAGGGTGGCTTAACTCACCACTTGAAAATCGGACATTTAGGGCTAAATATCAAATTGAACAACTTTTGGAGCGCTAGCCCCTTGAACAACCTATGAAACGGTTGTACCCTTCATCTACATCCACGAGAAGTTCTAATAAGGAGCTTGATATGAATACATTCGCAGAGCGATCAGAGGCCTTACGTCCTATTGCTGACGAGTGGGATTGGCAATATCAAGGCGCATGCCGAGGAATGGATCCAGAGATGTTCTTCCATCCCGATGGAGAGCGTGGCCCACGTCGTCGTAACCGTGAGAATGCAGCAAAGGCTGTCTGTGCATCTTGCCCGGTCCTTCAGAAGTGCCGCGAGCAGGCTCTTGCAGTTGCAGAGCCATACGGCATCTGGGGCGGACTCTCAGAAGATGATCGCGCATCAATCCTGTCTCGTCGTGGAGTTTCACGAATCTCAGAGGCTTCATAAATCTACATCTTTAAAAAGAAAACCCCGCCTCGCAATGAGACGGGGTTTTCTTATTTTCGCACTACTTAGATTTGCTCCAGTTGATAATTACCGAAGCATGTCGAGCAGAAGGAATGTTGTCCTTAGCAAGTCCTGGATACTTGAGTGTGTAAGCACCCTTGAGTCCTAGAGACTTGATAGCAGCTGCCACATTCTTTGCTCGATTGGTTGAGAGGTATTTGATATCGCCAGGATTTGGATTTGGCTGTACCCAACCTTGAACTTCAACAGTCACCTTTGAACCAGTTGCAATCTTCTTCATTGCAAATTGAACTAATTTCGAGATGCGTGCCTTCTCGGCCTTAGTAACAACTGGTGAGTTCATTCCAAAGTAGACCTCGAAGCGAAGTGACCCTGGCTTATTGACAACAGTTGCCGGAACCAAGGTAATTGGAATTGCAGCTGTTCGCTCAGTTGACTCGGGAGTCTGACCCTTAGCTTGGAATGTGTGATCACCTTCTGGAAGAGAATTAGGCATCGGCAAAGTCGTGGTGAAGTTACCGAATTGATCCGTCATCACAGCACCGAGCCATGTCGGTGTCGAGTAGACCCAGACATCGACCTGGCTAAATGGCTTGAAGCCGGTACCGCTGGTGGTGACAGTATTTCCCTTTTCGATTACAACTCGAGCAGAGGTATCTTCAACTGTTCCTTGTACAAATTGTGTTGTTGATTTGATTGCCAAAGACCAATCTGCAGAGGAGACAATGATTCCAGTCTTCTCTTCATTCTGACGAACAGTGATCGTCTCAGACTTGCCCGCAGTCTGCAGGATTACTGCAGGTGCTGGTGTGCTGACAGTCTTTGTATCTGGGGCGCTTACCGGTTTGGTAGGTGGAACAACCGGCTTCGCATCCTTCTTCTCTAGAACCTCAATAGTGACATTGGATTCCATATCTTCATTATCTTCGCGGTTATCCGGGGTGAACTTCACATTGAGTGGGTGCTTACCTGGAGCGAGGATTGTTCCTGCTGGTGGGTTGTAGCTGTACTTGCCTGGGACATTTGCCAGTGCGTTGAGCTGTCCTCCACCAAGAGGTGTTGGATTGATGATTGGAGTTGGGTTAAACCAGAGAATCTGCGGCTTTACCTTGCCCTTTACGATCAAAGTTACAGTGCCTGTGATTGGCTCGTAATTTGAATCGTTTGGGGTGCATATCACCGACAAGGTGTAAGTGCCGGCAGGAAGAACTGTTCCAAGTGACGGCGTGTAGACGCACGTTGATGGAACATCAGTTACAGCATTGAGCTGCGATCCGCTCAGTGGGGTTTCCTTCTTAATAGAGCCAGGATTTGCCCAGGTGAGCTTTGCTTTGAGCTTTACAGTTGGTGTGACAGGAGCTGGAGCAGCCACAGTGTTCCAAATTGCATAAAGCGTGAGGTTTGCACTGAAGTCATAAGTGGCACCATCAGCAAATTCAACGCTTCCACCTGAAGTGCGAGACCAGCCAGCAAAGGTCGAACTCGATTTGGTAAATGCGTTACTTGAAAGGGCAGCTGATGAAGTGCCGCTCTGTGCATTCATAGATCCAGACCCGCCGTTGGCAAGGAATGTGACTGAGTAACCGGTGCTAAAGAGAAGTACTTCACCGATGCTGTCGCCTTGTGCGCCGAAGGTCTTGATCTGGAAGAAGTAAGTATTTCCAGCGACCAAATCAGCAGCATCTGCAAAGACGGCATCATCGGATGAGAGCGTTGTGAGCTGAGATGATGGGATATCAAAGGTCTGAATACAGTTTGATAGCGAACCATCAACTCCGACATCCTCGGCATCAGAGAGGCAGAGCTGAGCCGTACCTGTCGAATCACCATTGCGATTGACTGTTGCATTGAGGCGAGCCGCTGATGATGTTACTGAGGTAGCGGGCTTAGTGATACCTACTGGGGCACCAGCTCTAAATGAGAGAACCTCACCATAAGAAGTTCCTTGGCCATTGACCGCAATAATCTGGAAGTAATACAGGGTTCCCGAAGTCAGTGATGTGGCAGATGCTGACTCAGGGTTATCGATAGTAATTGAGCTAGCAAATGATGCCGGGGTGGCATTAATAGTTGAGGTACAAGTTGCGATAGCCCCGCTGCCGTTTACATTGAGGGTTGGGTCTGTGGCAAGACAGAAGGTGACACTGGAGACGTTTGAGCCATTTGCCTTCACAGTTCCGTTGAGGATTGCTGATGTAGCTGCAACGCTTGTCGCTGGCTGAGTCTTCACAATCGGTGCGCCAGTCTTAAATGAGAGGACCGCGCCATAAATCGTGTTTGACGCTCCTGCAACGGTGTTGCTTGCAACCACCTGGAAGTAATAGGTGGTGTTTGCAGTGAGAGAGTCGATATTGAGCGAGAGCGATGTCAGACCTGCAGTCGCGCCGACAGTTCCAACGGTTGAGCTCAAGGTACAGCTTGTGATCTTGCCACTTGAGTCGGTGCTGTTGCTGGTGTGGTAACAGAACTTAACGGTCGCAGCAGCGCCACCAGAGTTCACGCGACCATTGAGAGTTGCAGTTGTAGAGAGAACATTTGTCGCTGCAACTGTGGTTGCAACTGGTGAACCAGCAAGAGTCGTGAATGACTTGATAGTTCCGTAGGTAGTTCCTTGTGAGTTATCACCGATTGCCTGGTAGTAGTAGGTGGTTGCTTGTGAGAGCCCCACTGCATCGCCAGTTGTATTGGCGGTTGTTGTCGTAGTGGTTGGTGAAGATGGAATCACAAAGAGGCATGAGTCGAGAATGCCATCGATCGCTGTTGTTGCATTGCTTGTTGAGATACAGAAAGAACCGGTGGTCAACGCACCATTTGCGGTAAGTGTTCCGCGAACAGTTGCAGTATCGACGCCGAGAACTAGTACATCCTCTGTTGTCACTCCAGGTGCATAGGCGGTGATAAAGCTCAAAACCTCGCCATAGCTAAAGAGTGCGCCAGTTGAGTTCTTGCCGATGGCCTGGAAGTAATATGTCTGTCCAGCTGTTAATCCACCGAGGCTATATTCAATCGCCCCACGAGCCGTCGAGGTTGTTGGTGTTGCAGCCACAACGGTTGAGCTGTCCAACTGACCAGCAGCAGTGACGGTATTGGTATCTGAATATCGGAAGAAGTTTTCAGAGGTGAAGCCATTGGGATTTACATAACCATGGAGAAGTGCTTCCCAGGTGGTTCCCGAGGTGATCTTTACATCGGTTGCAGCCTGCGTTGAAGCCACTGGTGCGCCAAAGGTGAAGGAGCGGATTGAGCCAGAGACAGTGCTCGAGCTTCCATAGGTTCCAAAGGCCTGGTAGTAGTAGACCTTGCCGAGTGTCAGTCCAGTTGCCGTGTATTGAATGCTAACGCTTCCAGTACCGGTTGCACTGGATGGCGAAGCGGTTACAAGTGCTCCGGTGAGACAGTTTGATGCGCTCAAGGTGTTCGCTGTGTAAGTCTCAGTGATACAGAATTTCGGAGTCACAGAATTTCCATTGGGTGCAATCGAACCAGTGACAGTTGCGCCGGTGGATGTAAAACCAGTGGCTGAGGCTGTAACGGCAATTGGCGCCGGGCTGCTGGTATCAAATTGAACGATATTTCCGTAGGTCTTTGTTCCAGAGCGATCCGCTATCACTTGGTAGTAGTAGTGAGTTGATGCATCGAGTCCGGTTGTATTCAAGAGGAGATCGACGAAAGAGTTTGATTTCACTTTGCTAGGAGTTGTCGAAAGAGTCTTGATACAGCTTGTCAGCTTGCCTGAGTAATCGGTGGCAACCTTAAACTCCTTCGAGTAACAGATACTGACTGAGTACTCCTTATCGCTCTTTGTTTGGACCGAACCATTCATGCGAGCTGTGGTCTCAGTAATGTTTGTCGCATCGGTGGTTCGGATATAAGGGCGTGAACCTGGCTTGAACTTCCAAATTCCGCCATAGACCTTGCCGCCACCAGAGTGCCAACCAACTAGCTGGTAGTAGTAGTTATTATTTGAAAGGCTGGAGAGGTTGCTCGTAACTTCGCGATTTTGTGCGTTGTTATTGGTCAACGTGGCAGATGTAATACATGTTGGCGATCCACCGAGAATTCCGTTAGAAATTGATGGATTATCGGTCTGCTTGTAACAGAACTGCCAGATCGTGTCGTTGGAATTTGTATCTAAGCGACCGGTAAGGGTTACTGCATCTGTCGCCGTGAATTTTGGACCTGTGGTGCGGACTCCTGGCGCTGTTCCGCCACCAGCAACCGCATTGATCGTAAATGAGCGGATTACATTTGCAGCCGGCGCAATCACTGATGTACCTGGCTGTGAAGCTGTCACGGTACATGTTCCGGCAGCCAAGAGGTTGATGGTGAGACCGGTGATAGAACAGATGGTCGGTGTATTTGAGGTAAGTGTCGGTGTCAGATTTGTTCCGTTAGTTGCAAGTGAAGAAGCCCCAGTTGCAACTGTCTGAGAATCTAGGTTCTGAGTTCCTGGCTGATTAAAGGTAATAGTTTGGGTCTCAGTTGGTGCAGATCCTGAGATGATCTGAAATTCCTGCGTTACCTCTGCAGCAGCACCGTAAGTTGAATCTCCGGGTTGGGTTGCGACAATGACACATGTTCCTGCGCCAACGGGAGTGATATCAAGACTAGGTGGGGTAACGGTACAGATACCTGGAGTAAGTGATTTGAGAACGACTGCAAGTGAAGATGAAGCAGTTGCACCAGATGGGAATGCTCCCGATCCCGTTCCTTTAGTTCCTGGATTTGTGAAGGTGATGGTCTGAGCGTTTGCCACCTTCGAAATAGTGAGGGTATTTGCATTGGTACTAAATTCAAGACCATCGTTTACGTTAAATGAGATTGTTGAATTTCCCGCTCCTGGAGTAAAGCGTAGATAGCCCTTTTCAATATCAGCAGTGGTTACTACCTGGCCTGATGACGCAGTCACCCAAGCAGAACCGTTCCAATATTCAAGTGTTCCGTCCGGGGATGGTGCTCCGAGCTTTACTGAGAAGAATGGGTTGTTATCTGCATCTGCATATGTGCCAAAGTTGGCTAGAGAAAGGATTGTTGCGCCAGAGGCATTCATCGCTGTATCAGTAGATGTTGGTGGCGCGTTGTACTGGTTTGAGTACTCTGTTGGTGTGCCGCCATTTGGCCATCCACCAAATACCAAGCCGAAATAGTTTGTCTGATTGGCGACAACGTTACCGAAACTAAATTCAATTGTTTGGACTGCGTCGTACTTCAACATTACCTGGTCTTCTGGGACTGAAGAACGTGACCCGGTCTTATTTGCAATAAAGCGGACGCGTGCAGGTGAATTAAGTGACTGAACCGCAAGGTTAGTTGGTGACATCATCGCGTACTTCTGGAAACCAGTTGCATCGGTGTACTGGTAGCTGCCAGCAGCTGATGAACAGTCCAAGTCAATTGAGGTGATTTTTACATTTTGAAGAACGACCGGAATACCGGTATTTGCACCCGTGTAACTTCCTGAACGGTAGAACTCGAAGCGGAAACGTGCTTCACCACCGACGGTATTAATCATCCAGTTATTGGCCGAACCGGCGGCAGTCGATGCGCTTCCCGGATTGTCGTAGTTTGAAATTGATCCCGATACAGAGAGCGTTGTAATCACCGCATCAATTGCAACTCCCCCATATGTACCAACCGTCTTATAGAGAACAACGTTATTGGCGGCAGTGCCTGTGCCAATGAGGTTTACCGAGTTCGCCTTCACAAAGGCCAGTGGCGCATCGCTCTCATTGATATAGACGGTTGTCGCAGCTTGGGCTGTTGCACCGCTGATCACCGAAAAGAGGGTGAGGGTGAGGGCTGCAATTGCAGCCTTTGCGACGGTGGCGAGCTGCTGGCGGGTGAAGATCATGGATGACTGCCTCTATACGACAGGGGTTACCCCCTGGGGTGATTAATTGTTCGTACTGTACCGGCAGTCTGGAAAAGGGTGAGCCATTTAGGGTGAGAAAAAGGCCCCCGACTAGTCACGGTCGAGGGCCTTTCTTGTAAATCAGGAAGTGAGCGACTCTTCTTCTGAGCCGCTCAGGAAC
>JACCDY010479065.1_pt1 | contig 10110 bp, 6 predicted proteins | sample 7446391 | NCBI WGS metagenome assembly JACCDY01 (sample SAMN15323451, study PRJNA562643) | freshwater metagenome | isolation source: river surface water | place: USA:Blue River Watershed | collected 2017-08-18
CGATTCTTGCGGCTCGCCTTGCGGTTGCGGTTCTTGCGGGAGACATTGCGGTTCTTGCGGTTCTTGCGCATAGTATTCTTACGGTGGGCCATTTTTATACCATATCCTTCGATTTTTTCTTGACGCAGTCTGGGGGGTACAGCTGGCCTAAAGCCGGATAGCCGTCCATCAGCCCAAGCATCGATGGTAGCCAGATCAGCAGCCCGTGCCGTAATATCTGCATCTCCATTGTAAAAATGTCCCTGATCAGCCTTATAATGATAGATCTTCGGCTGAGCACGGTAGGCATCGGCTGCTCGCATACGCGTAATAAACTTCAGACCCTCATAAGGATAAACCTGCGTATCAACACCCCCTGTCCTTAATAAAACAAAGACACCTGGCACACCTCCCTCTGGAATAGCATCAACCGGGGATACAGTTAGGGTTGCACCAAAGTCTACTAGTGATTCATGAGGTGCACCAAATTCGTAAGCCTCATTATCAGTCAAAGGAATCTCGGGATTACTCATCGTTCGCAAAACATCCACAAATGGCACCTCAGTATAGGTTGCACCAAATAATCTCCCTCTAGGATTCCTAACTGTACACTGGCTGACAAGTAGGCCCCCTGCCGAACGCCCGTAGATTGCAGTTTTGTGCGGCGGAACGGCAAGCACCCTTCTTGCTGCGGAAATTACTGCCTCAAAATCACGGATTCCATTGATCCGTTTCTCTCTGCGACCAGCGTGATACCAAGAATCGGGTCCATCGCCGCCGCCACGAATGTATGCGTAGGCAATTGCCCAGCCTTCGTGGAGAAGCGGTCCCCAATAAGCCCAGGCATTTCCTATCTTTGTCGGCACACCATATGCCCCATATCCATAGACCAAGAGCTTTTCTGGCTTATGCTTGCCGGCTGAAATAAGCGCATATTTAACAATAGTGCCATCTTCAGAACGAGCCGAATGTTCAGATACTTTTAGGGGATGAGTGCCATGTGGGTGACCGATTGTATGAATCTTTACATGTCCTTGTCTGACAATTAGGAGTTGCTGGCCATGCCTTGGTGACTGGACGAAGATACGAGCAGGTGAAGCCGGCGAATCCCAGGCAGACCATCTATCTGGCGTCAGTGTTGCACCGAACTCGTGCCAGAGCTCTTTGCCCGAAGCCATATCCAAGATATAAACATGTCCATATTTCCGCGTAAATATTATCGAATGGGTAGGGTCTATATAAAATGGCTGATCTTCTTCGAAAGAGAGGTCCTCCGCTGGGATTCTGCGGCGTATGACAACATCATGCCCACCAGGGAGCTGTGAAAAGGATTTGTCATCTATGATTGAAAACTTCTTTGTTTCAGGATCTAGTTCATATAAAACAGTATCACCGCTTGCAAGTCGCTTTTTAGCAAAAAGTGCATGATCGCGGGCCTTTATGAGCTCAAACACTTCATGTGGATCACTCGTTTTATGTTCAATGCGTTCTTTCTTCCCTGTTAGTGCATCTGCTGAATGGATACTATTAGGCCATTGTACTCGATCGCAAACTGTGTAATATACACGACTGCCGACAACCGCGACTTCTGTTCCTACATTGTGACGCGACCACAGGCGATGACCACTACGTGTTTCTACAGTTAGGGTATAGTGCTCAGATCCATCTGTGTCGTGAATATGCCAGACATGACTGGCAGTTGCATCAAGATCAGCAGCATCATGAGGCTTGCTGCTGCTGCCGCTCCCATGCCACTTCCAGATAAGACCGAGTGAACCATTGGGTGAGATGTCTATTGCACCGTTGCCTGCAGAGAAGACCCACGGATGCGCCTCCTTGGATCGCGCACGCTTGAGAATTTTCTTGAATTGTTCCGCGCGCCGTTGAATTGCAGGATGGCGTGTGAACTTGGAAGCATATCGACCCTCATTACGTATTGCCCGCTGCCACATCGGTCCGCGCATCAGCTCAAGCGGAGCCAGACTGTCCTCCCATGCGGCAAATCCTAAATCACGGACGGGCTCGCCCGTCAGGTCTTTCGCAGACATTATCTAAAAGGAGCTCAGAGTTTATAGTTTATATGCCGTCTATTCTTGATTTAACACTTGTATATAACCGGGCACAGAAGGGTCCCCAAGCTGAAAAGCTCGAGAAACTCATTCAAACTGTTAGTCGTAACACTCCTGGTCTACAGATAGGTAAGGCACGTCATCTCGATATTCGTGAGCCTCCTGTTGCAACGGATATCCAAATACATTTAGGGATTCCTAGTGCTGCGAATATCTCTTGGGCATATGTCAATATCCTAATTGTCGATCCCGAGGCCTTCCCTGATGGCTGGACCTCTTACCTCCACAGTGGCATGTTTGACGCAGTTATCTTTACAGATTCTGCTACCCGCGACCGTGTATGTGGCGAGAGTTATAAGGGCCATCTTCTGATCGGCGATGCCGACCCTGCTGATTCCGAGGCTGTAGGTAAGGCTATGCATGAAACTTGGACTGAGGTTCTTTGCGATGCAGTTGCTTTCATTTCTGCACGCAAGAAGGGGATGCGCCATTTACCGCCTGTCCTTACGCAGGCTGATTGCCCGCCAATCTCCGTTGTCACTGTCACTTATAATCGCCGTAACCTTATGAACCTTGCGGCTTATAATCTTGTGTTGACGGATTATCCTCATAATAAGATTGAGTGGGTTGTGGTTGAGGACTCAGATGAGCAGATGAAGGGGGCGTCAGATATGGTCATTGGATTCAAGGAGAAGCATCCAGACTTTGAGGTGTGCTATGTTCCTCTGGCGAAGAAGACTTCGATCGCAGATAAGCGTAATAAGGGCGTTGAGGCTGCGAAGAATGAGATTGTGCTTTTCATGGATGATGATGATTTCTATCCTGAGACCTCTTTCCGCCGTCGTGTTGCCTGGCTGCTCAAGGGGAAGAGCTCGGGTGGTGTGGAGTGCGTGGGGACGTCGATGCTGGCAATGTACGATCTGAAGCGCGGTACATCAGCAGTGCATGTTCCTGCATGGGATCTTGCTCAGTCGGTGCGTTTGTCACCTGCGTCACTAGCCTTCAAGAAGTCTTGGTGGCTGGCTGGGGCTGCCAAGGGTGTAGAGATGGCTGCGCTCAAGCGGGCAGCAAATATTTGTGAGATCCCTCCTCAGCAGATTATTGTTGCACTTGCACACGGAGAGAATGCATCGGGTCTACAGATTGCGGCTGCGGACGCGAAGCCTGGATGTTTCTGGGGATGGCCAGAGGAGCTGCTGCGATTCCTACATGGATTAGTTGGTGTCGCGGTTGAAGCGGAGACGACGGCTCCTGGTATGGCGGCGCGCGGCAAAACGAAGGCGGCTTGAACGGGTTCCGCCATCTTGCCTGGGTCTGAGTTCGGATACACGGACTGGTTTAAAGTCTGCCCTAGCACTATTAGATTTTGAAAATTGCTCACTCGATGCACTTGTTGTAGGATTCGATGCAGTATTTGAATGTTCTAATTCCACAAGCGTAGACACTTGTGCCGAGGCTGGCGCTGATGCTGATGCTGGCGCAGCCACAGGACCAGTTGGATCCTCCTCCTCCTCATGCTTCTCTGACATATCTCCCTTCCCATGTTCCTTGCAATTCTTAACTGTACATTTAGCGGCTGAGGCGTATTTAGAGAGAATCTCCACGCGTTTCTCGGACTCAGCAAGGCGCTCTCGCATATCTTCAGCCCCCTGTGCATCAGTGAGCGGTGTCACAATCGGCATTAACCGATTGACCAGCGCCTCATTCACATCCTGACTGACGCCCTTACAACGACGAGCAAACGCCTCATCTGTCGTGGGTATATTCATCAACTCAAGGGCAAAACGGATCAATGGATTATTCTCAAACGCCTTGACAGCTTCACGAACATCCTTTGAACACACGATCTCAGGTATTTGCAGAACTGCCTGGAGTGCCTGCATGTTTGAAAAGTCAGGCATGCGATCTTGAGGAATCCGCTGGAACTTTATCTTGTAACCCTGTTCCGCACCGATCCCCTTCGCCTCCGTCTCGGCTTCGATTCTGTCAATCTCCGCATTGAACTTCTCAATCAGTTCCGTTATCTTATCCATCTGATCTCCAACACCCGCGCGCAGAAGCTTCGGCGCAAATGTACCGAATAACCATAAAAGTATACCAACAAAAAAAGACTTCGCCATCGCAAACGTATTGAACTTCCATTCATCAAAAATCTGCGGCGAAATAAAGGACAAGAGATTGTTAACAAACTTAAACATAATTCCTGTCATCATTCGAGCCTGACTGAACAAACCCAGGAATGAGAAGATACCGTTCTTCCATTCACCACGTGCAACGTCGAGAAGGCCGGCCAGAAGACTGACCAGTTTCCGCAAGAAGGGGAGATCAGCGGGTGAGAGGGCGATCATGAGACGGGATACCTCAAGAATGCCACTGATAATAGGGGCAGGGGCATAGGGACTTATCTTGATAAGAGGAAACCCAGGAAAAGGTATACCACCAATACTATTATCAATTGATTTCTCGAGTTTTAAGACACCCGCTTTGCGACTGAAATCCATGAAATATCCATTCAGATTTGAGATGTAATCATTCACCTTCTGGAAAAGAGCATCAATAGATATATCCGATACTTCGATCCCACCTGGTACTTTTAGGGCTCCACCTGCCTGCTCTGCAAGATCATCAGGTATCTCAAGGGACTGTGCCCCACCTTCAGGTTGCAGGAACTCTGGTAGGGCGCCACCGAACTGCTGAAATGCAGACTCAATCTTTTTCCCATCTTCAGGTAACCACTTTGATCCATCGGGTAAAGAACATCCCTGAGCCCAACCAGCCGCTCCACCACTTTGACGATACTTTGAGAAGATCTCGGCAGTTCCTTGCAGAAAATTAAAAATAGCACCGCCACCTTGTTCTGTAGACGCTAGGCTGACTAATTCATCTCCAATACGATCTAATTCACCCCCTAATTGTTCGGCGCCAGCCTCTAGTTCGGACGGTACTTCGCCTCCACCGAGAGCCGTTCCATATCCACCTCCAATAAATTGCAAAGCGGGCTGGTCATAATACTCATCCATGCCGATATCTACTATTAGGGTAGTCTTAGATATCAGCTTGATTATACGTCATATTGGGTTATGCAGAGCAGACCAGGCAGCCCTCAATATCAGCGGCCTCCTTGGCCTCCTTTGCCTTCCTATCATCTTCAACCGCCGCCTGCAATTCAGGATCGATTGTGAACTTCTGTGGTGCGACGGGCGCCTTCGTGCGGAGATAGTAAATGCCAGTCTTCAGACCCTTCTTCCAGGCATAGAAGTGCATCGAAGTCAGCTTTGCATACGTCGGGTCGGCGACAAAGAGATTGAGCGACTGTGACTGGCAGATGAAAGCGCCGCGCGCAGCCGCCATATCAATCAGCGTCTTCTGCTTCAATTCCCATGCAGTCTTATAGAGAGCCTTCGTTCGATCCGGAATCTCTGCAATCCCCTGAATAGAACCATTAGCAGCAATGATCTTCTGCTTCATCTCCTCGCTCCAAAGCTGCAGGTTAATAAGGTCCTTCAGCAGATACTTGTTGATCACTACAAACTCGCCAGCCAAAGTGCGGCGTGCATAAATATTTGTTGTGAATGGCTCGAAGCATTCATTGTAGCCGAGGATCTGACTAGTAGAGGCAGTCGGCATTGGTGCGAGGAGCAGGGAGTTGCGCATGCCGGCTGCTGCCTTGGCGCGGAGCGCGGTCCAATCCAGTGAACCGTCGGTCTCGGTGAGCGGCTCAACACCTGCCCACATCTGCGGCTGGAGAATACCTTTAGAGGCTGGGGAACCAGCGAATGTCTCATATGAGTCCTCCTCGACAGCCATCTCTGCGCTCATCTCAACTCCAGCATAGTACATGTGTTCGAAGATCCGCTGGTTGATCTCTGCAGCGCGCTCATCCTCCCAGGCCACACGCATCATCGCAAACACATCCGCAAGACCCTGGACACCAAGGCCAATTGGACGATGACGCATATTAGAGCGGTGCGTCTCAGGAGTGGGATAGTAATTGATATCAATAACACGATTCAGATTACGCACAACAACCTTCGTCACCTCACGCAGTCGCGCGTAATCGAACAGCCGCGTCTTAGGATTCACAAATGCCGGCAGAGCAAGCGAGGCCAAATTACAAACGGCGGTCTCATCTGGCGCAGAATATTCGATGATCTCCGTACAAAGATTACTGCTCTTAATTGTCCCCAAATTCTTCTGATTGGATTTCATGTTGGCGGCATCCTTGTAGAGCAGATAAGGTGTCCCCGTCTCCATCTGAGTGTCGAGGATGCGGAACCAGAGCTTCTGGGCGGGAATTGTCTTACGTCCGCGTCCTTCGCGCTCGTAGCGTTCATAGAGAGCGCGGAATTCATCTCCATAGACATCGGCGAGTCCAGGTGCTTCACTGGGGCAGAAGAGGGTCCAGTCACCGCCGCTCTCAACACGCTCCATAAAGAGATCTGAGACCCAGAGGGCGTAGAAGAGATCTCGTGCACGCTCCTCCTCCGCGCCCGTGTTCAGCTTCAGACGCAGAAAATCCTCAATGTCTGCATGCCATGGCTCAAGGTAGACCGCGAATGAGCCTGCACGACGACCACCACCCTGATCAACATAACGCGCAGTTGAATTGAAAACGCGGAGCATAGGGACCAGGCCATTCGATGTACCATTAGTACCCCTAATTGTAGCACCCTTCGCGCGGATATTATGAATGTGGAGACCGATACCGCCGGCGTACTTCGAGATGGCCGAGCACTGGTCGAGGGTTTCGAAGATACCCTTAATGGAGTCATCCTTCATGGCGACAAGGAAGCAACTGGAGAGCTGCTGACGGGGTGTTCCTGCGTTGAAGAGTGTAGGAGTCGCATGAGTCATGAACTTCTGCGAGATGAGATCGTAGGTCTCGAATGCCCGCTCGAGGTCGACTGCACCCCAGAGGGCGAGTGCCACACGCATCCAGAGATGCTGAGGGCGCTCGAGAACCTTACCATCCGTGTTCTTGAGGAAGTAGGCGCGCTCGAGGGTCTTGAACCCGAAGTAGTCCAGGAGGAAATCGCGTCCGTGATCAATACGGGCGTCAATTGTGGCGCCGTGCTTGCGAACGACAGCGAGTAGTTCATCGGACACGTAGGAATGGTGTTCGCCGGTCTTAGGGTACTTTTGATTGGCCAGCTCCTCGACGACGGCAGAGAATTCGGCGACAGTATTTCGTTGATGATTCGTGATGACGATGCGTGAGGCTAGGACACCGTAATCAGGATGCGTTGTGCAGAGTGAAATCGCGAGCTGGGCTGCGAGTTCATCTAGTTCGGTGGTGCGAACACCGTCATAAATACGCGCAAGGGTGCGCTGGGCGATGAGCGCCGGGTTGACATTTAGACCAGTAGACTGATCCTTGATACGCTTGAGGACTTTGTCGAAGGAGACTTCTTCGATGCGGCCGTCGCGCTTGATAACTTGCATGCTGTTAGTGCTCATGGTTCTGAGGCAGGGTAGGATAACGCAACAACCGCCACTATGACTATCAAGTTTTACTAACTGCCGGTTGATGGTGCATACCTGACATAGGCAGTTGCATATACAGGGAGGGCGGGGGAGTCGGTAGTTGATACAATTAGGGGTATTAGAGGTGAGGTGCCACGGCCGCCACTGAGGTTGCATGCAATGTAACAGAGAGGGGCTACATACGTATCTGTTATAGCCGAATTCCATGGCCCTGTCTCTTCCCCTGTTTGTCCTGATGCCCCAGGAATAAGAACCTTCGAACTGTCGTACACATTATATGATGCTAATCCGGATGCATAAGGGAGCGTATTACGTATTGTGAATTGATTATTAAAACCACTAACAGTGCGTCTAACAGAAAAACTCATGATGCGGGGAAATCTCTAGTCAGTAGGCGGCACTTTTAACTGCTGCCTGTTTCGCAATTCTCGCCCCTGAAAATAGATGAAGTCGACGGGAATATCCACAACAGCACTCCTAATTGTATTCGGTGGTCTGATTATTGCAATGACCTTCTTTGCGATCCCTTCTGTGCGTCCTGGCCCTGCCTTCGTTCGTGAGTCATATTCTGACTACTCTGCTGCCGTCGGAAGTGCAATGCTTGACACTGACCGTCCCGCATTCAGTGCCGGTCCTGCAGATGCCACCATTGAGGATCAGCGTACGCCATACACCCTCCTTAATGATGTGTTCCGGCCCAAAGCACCTGGTACTCCCTTAACATCAATGACATCAGAGGGTTGTACAACGGACGACTATTGGAAGCGGGGTCACGAGTTGACCGGCAACTACCGCCAGGAAACTAACAATTACCGCCGCACCTACCCCGATGACTGCTCCGCTCCCCGCCATGAACTCATTCTCGACTTCTACGAGTCTACTCCTCAGGCTTGGGCTCCGCCTTCGAAATATTAATTCGCCGCACATCTGTGTGTGTATCAAGGGCTTCATTAACTAGGGTATCCGCGGCTTTGTTCAGAGAGCGCCGAACATGCTTGATACCAATCCATCCTGTGGTTGCGACGAGAATATCAGCAGCACTGCGGGCAAAGTCGCGTAGATGGGGAGCGAGGACAGCGAAGCGTCCGCATACCTGTTCAATAACAAGCATCGAATCGCCTTGAATCACCGCTGCAGTGATCTTGTTTCGCTGAATATACTCTAGTACCATGATCAATGCATACCATTCCGCATAATTTGAGGAACGGTCTTCATAATGGTAATGTGCAATCTCTACAACCAAAGCCCCTGAAGGATCCCATGCACAGAAGGCGGATGCTGCGCGTCCAGGATTTGAACGTGAACCACCATCGAATGCGAAGGTCCAATGTGCATTTGGAACATCCTCTGCAGACCCTAATAGTACACTTAGGGCGCCGAGGGGATCTGGTTTCGGTGCTTCGGTTGGCATAAATTTACCTGACAGCCATGCTGCGGCTTCAGGACGGGTTGTGAACCCGCGGAACTTTGCTGCTGGAAATCCATCAACTTGCTGTTTTGCCGTGGTCCATGATTCATAGATTCCTGGATTACGACCATTAAGAACTGCATAGTACTTTTGTGAGGGCATGGCCTTACTTTAAAAATATAATTAGGGTATTAGGCGCGGATCAAATTTAGGTCTCGGTTACATCTGGTGACTCCATGATCATGCAGACTGGGCCCGCAGGCGCAGCGGCAGCGACTCGCCGGCGGCCTTCGGGTACGGTAAACTTTCCTTCGCGGGCGAGTGAGACATCTGCCCAGAATGCTTCAACGGCTGGTTGAACAGCGCGCCACCATTCACGATTCCTCGATACAAGAACTTCATGCCACCCTAACAGTTCCCAGGGTATAACCTCCATAATGGCCTCGCATTGATCTAGAGGTGGCGGTGCCGCATCAGGATAACCCGCGGGTCCATATTCATAGCGCTCAGTGCAGCGATCTGCCTCATCACGTTGAATGCGCCAGATGACTCCACTCATCAGTCCTGGACCGGCAAACACGGCGGTCTTCGGATTCGTCGGCGAACGGAAACGGGCCTCAACGTAGTCGCAGGTCTCTGCACCCGTCACCTCCATTTGAAGTTGCATTTGCGCATAATATTCATCTGGAATCTTACCGTCGATCTCGCGAGTAGTTGGACACTTGATTTCTACTAGTCTACCCTTCCTGCCCCCTGATACAATTAGGCCGTCAGGAGAGGCTGCAATGCGGGGATCTGTTGGATGCGTAATTCGACCAAGATCTGCAATTTTGGCGGTGTGTTTATGTTCGTAAATGAGTTTAACAACTGGTTCGAAGCGGATGCCCCAGTCGAATGCCGACATAAACTCTGATGGTACACATAGGGCATTTTGTGGCCGCACCTGTGGTGTTGCGGCTTTTGCGGCAACTAACTGTCCTCGAGCGCGCGGTGTTTTGAAGATTGTCCAGAATTCGGAGGCTGTGAGAACATTCTGTGCATGAGCATACCATTCGGCAGTGCGTTGTTGAATCGAGGCTGCTCCAAGAAGGCGATCGACGAGCGCTTGCTGATCATCAGTTAGCTGCGCCGGTTCCCGCTGCGCTTGTCGAAGGTGACGCAAACGTTCTC
>JACCDY010398531.1_pt1 | contig 10103 bp, 12 predicted proteins | sample 7446391 | NCBI WGS metagenome assembly JACCDY01 (sample SAMN15323451, study PRJNA562643) | freshwater metagenome | isolation source: river surface water | place: USA:Blue River Watershed | collected 2017-08-18
ATCCATCGTTCTGTCTGAGGCGTTGATGCAACACGCATGCGATCCTCGTGCGTACCGCGTTGCAGAGCGCATCATCAAAACGAGGGAGGATTGCCGGATGCCCCATACCAAGTTCTTGATTCGCGAGCGCCTCATCGAAGCTGGGCCCCAGTGGCTGCGAGAGCAGGTGGAGACGAAAGCCCGGCGACACGGTCTTTCAGAGCACGCGGCGCTTGCCGCGGCGATACGCCTCGTGTTTAAAAACGACACATCTGTCAAAGACGCCGTTCTCGCGCATGCGCATCTATACGTGCCCAAGTACGGTCCTCTGAACGCAGACTTGAATGCGACCATCGAGGGCATCGCCCACCTGCTGCGCGCTCGAGTGTCATGAAAATGGACCGCATATAAAAGATATTTTTTTATCATTTTGAGCAGATCGTAAGAAAAGCCATGACGACATGCGTGCATCTGCAACAACAATGGGCGCATTCGACGTAGTCAGCATTCGTTCGGCGATACGCGTCCGCGTGATCGCAGCCGTCATGGATGTGTTCCAAAAATGGGACGTGCGGCGCGTCACCACCTTCACGGATGCAATGTACACGCTATTCGATGGGGTAATGGCGGACCTCCACGTGACATTTGATGCGCCGGGTGCTCCAACAAAACCGTCATTGGAGGACATGATCGGCTTTGCAGATGATGTGTACATCACCACACGAGCAGCCATGATGGTCATGATGGAACAGCACGCGCGCATCAAACGTTGTGATCGCATCTCAATCGATTGCAGCGCACACATTGTTGCATCATCTGTCATTGATGCCATGTTTGCCGCTTGATGAAATGCATTTTGTATCTCCAACAATATCTCCAACAATATCTCCGACAATATCTCCGTACAGTATCTTCAAAAGTATCTCTGTACGGAATCAAAGTAGTCTATATAGTCCGCGTGCTCACAGACCAAACCACCAAAAACACACCCATACAGAGACCGACCGCCATGGGGCGACATCATCATTACCCTCCTGAAAACCTACCATCACCCTCCATTGCTTTTCCATCCATTGTTAGTCTCAGCCCTCAGTTGCCGCCTGCCGGAATTCTCACAATCGATGCACACCACATCACAATGATGATATTTCGCGAGGCTGTGGTTAAGAATGATTATAAGACCGTGGCGCGGTTGATCTTTGCCTGTAAACGGAATATCGACATCGACGCAATCGTGAATGGGACTACGGCCTTGATGGACGCATGCTTGAGGGGAAACAAGAGGATGGTGTGCGCTCTGATCACCGCGGGAGCGAGCGTAAATGCCACAGGAGCCTGGGGATGGACGCCGCTCATGAGCACGGCAACGACCAACAGAAAGGACATTGCGTGGATTCTGTTGTTCTCGGGAGCACATGTCGACGCGAAGAACGTGTTTGGTCACACCGCACTCATGGTCGCGGCATGGCATGGCAAGAATCGCGTCATCAACGCGTTGTTGAGCGCGGGGGCCAACGTTCTATCGATCGACTACAATGGATGGACTGTGTTGATGCATGCGTCGGATCATCCCGGACGGAATCGTTCGTCTCATGTGCGGACACTGCTCGCCAACGGCGGATCCAAGGATGTTAACCGAGCAGTCGATGGGAACTGTTCTCCGTTGATGATCGCGGCGTTGCGATGCAACATTGGTGTTGTTTATCACCTGCTTCTTGCGGGCGCGGATCCGTTCATGGTGCGCAAAGGGCGCACGGTCAGGCAGATTATTGCCGCCGCGCAAAGTCCGCGCTTGTGGCGCGTGTGGAGGCAACTGGTGCCGTCCGCAAGGAGGAGTGGGGCTCCAAGGGTGGGACAGATTCCAAGTGATGATGTACGGCATGTTGTACTACAATAGTAGTGTACGGCATGCTGCATCGTGTTCGATACATAAACCCATTCCGCGTCCCCATTCTCCATACATATACCCATCCCTCTCCGCAACATCGCGCGCGACCACTCACATACAAACACAGACTCTCGCACAGACTCTCGCACAGACCCTCGCACAGACTCTCGCACAGACTCTCGCACAGACCCTCGCACAGACCCTCGCACAGACTCTCGCACATACTCTAGCACACTCCACCGCCAAGGCATCAGTGTAATCATGCCAGTCCAATACGCCTACACTCTGAAAGACAACGCTCCAATCCGTCTACATTGTGTATGCTGTAGAGACGATCTCTTGCCGAGCATTGAGACGGTGAAGCTATGCGTCGACACAAAGGTGTACCTGGACTACAAGAACATCTCGCGCGGCGGGCAGAATCAAGTCGCCAAGGATGCCAAACGGTTCATCACAATTCTGCAATTGACCGTCGACCCGCGCAAGGAGCTCAGTGTGTTCAAGCATCTGGGCTTTTCAGTCGACGAGAAGACGCGGACTATCGCTTACAGCAGGGTCCAACACGTGAGGATCAGTGCCAAAGTGGCACGTGAGACATTTTTCGACAAGGGCAACACGAAAAAGCAAAAGATGGCGGACCAAATGCTCTATGTCAAGTACATTGAGTTTGCCGATGGCACCATCAAGAAGGTCTGGTCCTCCAAGAATGAGGAGAAAATGAGCAAGATGATGCTGCAAACGTTCTTCTTGGACCATGTCGCCGACCGCCACAAGTGAGTCGCGATTTGTATGCCTCCATGTCGCGATTTGTATGCATCCATGTCGCGATTTGCATGCCTCCATGTCGCGATTTGTATGCCTCCATGTCGCGAATCCATATCGCGCAGGGTGGAAGATGTCGACATCAAGAAAAAGATCGGTCTGTATGAGGCGGTCGTGCCACCACCAATAGTGGTCAACTTGCACTCTCCTAGAGGCCTAAAGACACACGCGGAGCTGAGGGCCGAACTCGCCGCAAAGGAGAAACTCGCTGCATACGATGATGAGCCCATGGCCGAGGTCGACAAGGGTGAGGAGGGGGATTATGCCGACAAGGGTGAGGAGGAGGATTATGCCGACAAGGGTGAGGAGCAGGATTATGCCGACATGGGTGGTGTCAGATTGCTGGAGGTGATGACGGGCAATTAAACTGTGAATGCATGCACAAAAACATGCAACTGCTTACCTTTACGAGCGCGTCAAATCTCATCATGACCATGCGAGCGTCATTTCTTTTTCCAGCGCGTCAAATCTCACAATGACCATGCGAGCGTCATTTCTCTGATCACGGCATTGTTCAATCATCATTAATATCATCATCATCATCATCATTGACGTTTACACTTGTGCCACTCGGGATAGGTATTGTGCTTTCCACATACACCGTGCCCCCATCATGAATGTAGGCGTCTGTGACCTCAAAGTGCGTCAGCGCGCGATCGTACACACGCACACTATCGAGTAGAGCACGACATGAGTTGGCCCCGGCCAGACCGCCAATTTGACAGGGCCCGCCCCCCGTCCATGCGAGCGCCGCGACGTTGACCGATTGCACTGGCTGTCCATTGCGGTACAACATCATCCTGTTTGTGTTGTTGTTGTAAGTCAAAGCAAAGTGGTGCCAAGTGTTGATGGTAATCGCGTTGGGATCAGCCACGCGTGCTTGCAAGGGATTTCCATGTCCAGCATGCACCCGCAGGGTCTTGTTGAAATAGAGGTAGTGTCGAGGGTTTGTCGATACGGAGCTCAGTATATGACCAGTGCCTTGCGTTGCCGTCGTGGGGTTGATCCAACACATTTTGGTATACGAGGGTTGCAACGCGACCGTTGACGTCAAAAACGTCGCCCGATTGTTGCTCCCGAACATTCCAACGTATCCACGTGTTGGATCGAGGATCATCGATGGCGGTCGCGTTCCCGATCTAAGTGTGCCTCCGATGTTTGCAGTCGAAGGCACCTGTGCCGTGCCGAATTGGACATCCATCGTCAATCCGGTCGAGGGCACGACAGGTGTCGTTGGAAATCCACGGAAGCTGGCAATATCCGCTCCACCCACCGTTGGATCCGTATGATTTGAAGTCGATGTGGACCAGATGCTCAAGGCGCGCGTGTTGTTGAGCAGTGTGTCCATCGAGTATGGTGGTATCGCACCCGGTATCATCGCAATGCACACATTGGACAAGCTGATGTTGCTGGTCGGCAATAAATTGGCGTTGGACATCTGTACGATTTCAGTTCACTTCGATGCTTCGAGGCAGAGGTAGGTGAGTGTCTTCGAGGTAGGCTGGTGTGTCACGAGTTCAAGTTTCACAGGACTTCTCTTTGGGACCCATACCATACTTTTACAAAGATCTTGTTGTTGGTGATGAGAATGATGCTTACGGTATCTTGTGCATGTCGTCCATTGCATCCACCGATGATGATGCTGTAGAGCATTCGCCCAACATGGATTGAATCGCGTGGAAATTGCAGATGTTAGAGCGCCTGTACGCCCTGTTGGACCGGGTGTTGTGTACCATGGTGTCAACGGTCCATCCGTCGAGAATCGCTCCGACGCGCCTAGAGATATCATTGTTGTGTGACGTATCAACGTGTTGATCTAAAAGGATGCGCACGGCATCTGCGCGCGCATAGATGGACGCAAGCAAAAGGGGGCACATGGGCTCGCCGTCCATCATTGCGCACGTAGTATTCAAATTGATACCCTTGATATGAACCAGCAGGTCTACGATATCCTTGGCCAAAGGTGCGCGCGACAAATGGTTTGGATCCACCATGCACAGGGCCACGCCGAGCGGCGACATGATGTGTCGAGAGGTCCGGGCCACCATGTAGGACGCTGGATCAGCACCAAGCTCGATCAGAGCGCGCGTGACGGCCATCACGCTTGTTGACGATTCGCAAGGCATGCGAAGGAACGCATACCCCAATGGCTTGAGCGCGTGTTGGTTGTCTTGACGCTGGCAAATAACATTGGCATCTGCTCCATAACTGGCCAACATGGTCAACAATGCGATAACGTCATTGCACGGCCTGTCAACGCGCATCACCATGCCCATCAACGACATTTTGCAGTTGCCGACAATCGTCGTGGCATTTGCGTCAAGACTATGAACGCGATTGAGGTACTTGAACGCCAAGGATATAGACGCCACCGTAGATTTATCCGATTGCATAAACATTGCCATGACGCATTCTGGTGGATGACTCCGAGCGAGGATGCCTACTGCGACCGTCACGTCATTGCGCACTCGCAATCCGATCTTGCACACTGCGGTGATGGCCCAAGCGTCATCGCAAGTGTCGGCAAACCGCGCAATGTGTTCCCAAATCTCCTCGGGTAGGTCCTTGGTCGTAATTGATGCATCGTCATCATCATCATCATCATCATTGCCGCCATCCTTGGTGGTTCGTCCTTTGCCGCGGTGTGAGGTGTGTTCTCTCCGTGTCATGAATCTCAGACGAGCCAAATATCTCTCAGGCGGGTCGAGTATATGTATCTCAGGCGAGTCAAGTATATGTATCTCAGGCGAGTCAAGTATATGTATCTCAGGCGAGTCAAGTATCCCTCAATTATCTTGGAGGGGGGTGCAAAATATTTGTGGTGTGCTAAACTATCTTCCGAGGGCCTTAAATATCAATTGTCATTGTGTACGACATTCAAGATATTGAAAAAATTACAGGTCAAAAAAGTACAAGTCAAAAAAGTACAAGTCAAAAAAGTACAAGTCAAAAAAGTACAAGTCAAAAAAGTACAAGTCAAAAAAGTACAAGTCAAAAAAGTACAAGTCAAAAATATCAAAGACCACCTCAAGACCGCCCCACGGCAGTGCATCCCGTCGCCTCGGCCAATGGACGCGTGCGACCGCGCGTCAGTGATGCAAGCACCCCGATATCCTTATCAGAGGGCACGGTATCCGGCAGCGGAAGGGGGCGCATGTCGGGCGTCTTATGCCGTGCCTGGACCGCGCGATCCAATTGCACACGTGATCCCCATTTCCATCCGGGCTGCACCGCGACGCTCGAAGGAACATGATATACGTTGACGTGACCCAAAGCGGCAAGACGGCTGACGTATATATCCACCTGCATCGTCAAAGGCAATGAGGGCGCTGCAAACAACATTCGACGGATCCCTTTCTTGTTCACCATGTAGGCGTGTAGGCCGAAAAAGGGTGTCATGGTCGCACGAGGCAGGGTGTTCGTAGTAGCAGCAGCAGGAGTAGTCGCAGGAGTAGTCGCAGGAGTAGTCGCAGGAGTAGTCGCTTTTGATCCGCCGCGCTGATGCTTCTTATTGACGACCGTTGATAAAGAGGAAGAAGAAGGGACCTTGAATCCAAGCAAAATCATGTCCCAGTCAGCGGGGGCCTTGTCAACCGCCCAACGCGCAACGGCGGCGGGCTTGCTTGTAATCCATTTAGTATCGTCTTCGAGGATCACGACGGCATCGTCTTCGCCAAGCGTGTTGTCCCCAAGCACGTGTCCCCATACGCCCATGTGACTCAACGCGCAGCCGATCGCGCCCATGGACACGAGTTCTCCAATAGTATCGCTGTATCCGCGCTTTTGGATGATGTCAATCTTGGAAAAGGCAGACGGTTCGGTGAGGCGCTGCAAGACATCGGTCACATCCGGACTGTTGCCATCCACGGCGCGAAAGATGCGGAGGTCCCCGTGTTGTGCCAGGTCATTATGCACAATTTGCTTGCACATCGCCACGCGCCTATCGACGTCTTGCTCCAAGCTGATAACGTATACACGCAGCAGCTTTCGCCGCGGCGTTGTTGAATTGGTGGTGCGGACAAGTTGCGTCATGTCATATATGTCTGAGACTATAGTTGATTTGTAGACAGATCTTTTTTGAGTCGCGCGCGCACTCTGCAGATCTGCATCAAGATGTAGTGATTCGGTTCCGCGCCTGGAAAGAGAATGTGTGATAGAATATACTAGAGTATATAGTACACGCGTCCGCGCCAAAAAGGAACGCACAAGCACAGCATCGCGATGGATGACGTATTCAAAGGTCTATCTGAAGCTGCAGGTAGTGCAGCTGCAAATCTCTCGGAAGCCGCGGGCAGTGCAGGTCTCTCGGAAGCGGCGGACAAAGCGGCTGCAAATTTCTCGGAAGCGGCGGACAAGGCAGCGGCAAGTCTCTCGCAAGCGGCGGCCGGCAGCAATGCAGCAACAGGTCCAGGTCCATCGGCAGCCGGTTTGGGAGCGATGTCGGGTTCTACAGCGGCTGCAGCGGCACTGGGCGCGATAGGCTCGTTGAGCACTTCGGGCTCATCAGGAAGCGCCGCTGTCGGCACCGGCATGAAACGCTTCGACTCGCTGATCGAACCCATGATCATCTTCATCAAGGGCATTGCGAAGAAGATCAAGTTCATCATGGACAATTGGAAGCCGTATTTGATCACAATTGCAGTTTTGCTCGTGGCCTTGATCGTGATTGCCATCATCTTTGTGATGGCGGTGTTGGCAGTTATCTTGATGTATTATCGCCACCCGCGCCCTGGGTTCATCAATCGATATTCGAATGCCGATAGCTTCCGTACCAAGTTTTATGCGGACATTGATCGGTGCATGCGCGCGGTGTCTAACGGCACGCCCGTTCAAGTTGCGTCGGCAGCGGAGGTGACGCATGGCGCATCACGCTTCATCAATTCCCCAGATTTCCTCAAGAACCTAGACATATACATGAGGTACAGCGATACCATTGCGAACGCCAAGAAAAAGGGCTTTTTCTCGGTGACGTCGAGTCAGACCTTTGCGAATGCCGACATATTCATGAAGGGATCCGATGCCACGGGCAAGGAGTTTTCCATGCCGTTGATGCTCAAATATGAAGCCGATTTTTCGAATCCCTTTACGAGATATCGTGAAGCGGTTCGACGCTTGGCGACGACGTTGCGCCATGCGGCCGTAGGCTACGACCTGCCGAGCGACCAGTACTCGTTCATCGCCGCAGCCCTTGAGCTTGACCTGTTGCTGAACGAGTACATGCCGCGCGCCCTTGACATTTTCTCCATGCGTCGCGAGAAAGTCGTTCCTGCAGAGGACGATAAGCGCGCAAACTCTTCAAAAAAAATGGACCTTCTCTTGTGGGAGCGCTATTACGTGCCGTTTGTCAACGGCATGTACGTCAACGCCGTCAAGAAGAGCATCTTGACATGGCACAAGACGTTTTTAAAGATCTTTGTCAAGATGGACGAGTTTTGGCTTGAAGTCGGCATGTTCATCGCGCGCATTCCGTGCATGGCCTCTCCTGACTTCAAGCACAAGTGCTCAACCGTCAATTTAGGCATCAAGATTGGAAAAACAGCAGAGAGATTCACGCAAGGGATGAGGCGGCGCGATGAGGATGACGACGAGCGGTTGCCTGCAAAGTTGCGTCACTACGATGCGCCCGGGGAAGGAGATGCACGCGACGGCGAAGACGTGATTGAGAATTTCGGCGCGCTCTTTTCGCTGGCGCGCGCGGTGGGCAGCTTTTTCAAGAACTTTGCGCCGCTAGGCCTGCAGTTCATCAAGTACTTCAAGGACTTTCCCAAGAGCCCTATGAAGTCCATCTTTGGGCTCGTCATGTTGATCCTCGCGCCCACCATCGGCGTGGTGCTTCTGTGGATATATGCGATCTTTTCCATTGGTCTACCCGTATCTGTCATATGGTTGGTTATTGCAGCCACCGCATTCACGATCGCCACTTTGTATGCCGTCGTTTATCTGGTTGGTGTGACGTTCATCACGCTGTCCCTATTCTTCGTCTTCTTGGGTGTGTGGATCGTTGATCAAATGTTTGGCGGTATCGTCGTGCAGCTCATGCAGTGCGAAGAGGACCCCGACGCCATGGAGACGCGCCGCAACTTTGCCGAGGGCAACGTGTTCACACGCATGGCCCTGGTGTGCGTGTACCCATGTTTCCGTGGCTACGTGCCTACAAGGTTCCCGTGGTTTGGCGAGAGCAAGATCACGTGCAAGCGGCAAGAAGAGTCGCGTCCCGATGTATGCCCGCAACAGCAGCTCCTCCGCATGTTTCGTGGCAAGCCCATGATGAAGCCATACATGTACGATGAGTTCAAGCCCAGCATGACGTTTCGGTTTCGCTCGGCCAGTGCAAAGAAACAAATCATCAAAGACACGTTCAAGGAACGCAATCGCTTCTTGTTGACGTGCAGTCGGTCACTCAACCAGCCGCTCGGTGCCATCAGTCGTCACGTGTGCAGCAACGTCGGGAACATCAAGTTCACATCGATCACAGAGCGCAATGCCGTCCTAAAGATGTGCAGCCAGATATTTTGCCAAGGCGTCGACAAAAAGGTCCCACGCGATGCCGGCGTGTGCAACTATCTCAAGGCTACCGCGGGCGACACAGACGTGACCCCGGGCATGGACCCATCGTCCATCCTAAGCACCGCGATGGTCGTGACTATCGCCGCAGTGGTCGTGTTGCTGGCCGCCATGGCCTTGGTGCGAGCGTCCGGCAAGCGTGCGTCGGCCATGGGAGTGTCATTTGTCAAATTTTGAATGGTCAAATTGTTGTAAGGACGACATGTAGGCTCCAATGACGGTCCGTACAAACGCGCGATTCTCTGGTTTTAGTTGTGTCTTGTATGTCAATTTCATCATCGGGCTGTGCCGCACGGCGCGCACAAGCGCTTGGCGGTGCATGCGCGCGTTGTATAGCGTCTCGTACCCAAGTGTCATCAGCGTGCATGGCAGCTCGTCGGTCACCGTTGCACACTCTGCATGATGACGTGAAAATATAGCATCGCTTTCGCAGAGGTCGCGATACAGCGGCTGAACCCAAAAGTACCCTGGGTTTGTGTCGTGTACTCTCCAATACTCGATGACTCGATCCAACCATGTATCGATCACGTAATGATGGGGATGACGCGCCACGATGAACCATGTGGCAATGAAGTTCTCCAAACCCGTCGCACACTTTCGATGAATGAAGAACTTCTCTCCAATCGGTATGTACTCGTCCACGTGTCGTGTGCACATGACGGTCGCGTCCACCCATATTCCACCGTACTTGGAAAGCACGTACAGCCGCAAAATGTTCGAGTATCCCGTGTATTCCGTAGTGATGTGTACGCGTTGAAAGAAATCCGGAATTTGCGTCTTCAAAAATGTCTCGAGCTCGCGCGCGATGGGATGTTGATCATCGATGACGACAACGCGTTGTGCACCATGC
>JACCDY011365879.1_pt1 | contig 10102 bp, 10 predicted proteins | sample 7446391 | NCBI WGS metagenome assembly JACCDY01 (sample SAMN15323451, study PRJNA562643) | freshwater metagenome | isolation source: river surface water | place: USA:Blue River Watershed | collected 2017-08-18
CCAGATGATATTCTCGAGCACCTCATCGACGGTTTCACCGCGCACACTGAACTGCGTGCGGTTTGTATCGTCGGGCCCAGGGCGGTAGTTCTCGATTCGCAAAGTGAAGTAGCGGGGGCTTGCTTGCATCTTTTAGAGAGATTGGGAGAAGGCTTGAAAGGCTAGAAAGGGTGGGCGCACTTGCAGATGCTGCTTGCCGGCGTTTCAATTTTTCCAATTAAAATATTGGCTTATTTCGCCACGTTAATTATTGTTTATAGGATACACGGGGTTTTGCTGCGAGACGTGCAGATCTGCGGATTGTTGCTGTAGCAACAAAGGCAGCAGAAGATCCATACATCTCATCATCATCTACCTCCATTGCGGTCCAAGCAGATGCAGATGCAACTGCAACTGGGCGCTCCGCAATCGCCATATATCGATTAGCAGTGTACTCTTGCAGCTGATATGAAATAGACGGGGTATTTTGTGGGAACGGCTTGAATGGTAGGCGCTGCTGGCCATCAATATTCATGTTGAGAAAGCTGTTCATTAATTGATCCATGGTGTGTACTTGCTGGCCCTTCGGGTTTGTGGGATCAATTTTGGAGACTGATATTGGCGCGGGCACGGCGCTCCGTGAAACAATTAAAAAGTTTTTTGTTTTGTTTTATAAACTTTTTATGTACTTTTTTCGTGTCATTTAGAGATTAGCATGCGGGTGCGGGCAGGTCCTCTACTCGCTATCAGAGGAGTCAGATGCCTCTGCAGCGGCTGCTGCGGCCTTGCCCTTAGGGGCCTTCTTAGGGGCACCAGGGGCTGCCTTTGCGGCGCCGGCCTTCTTGACGGGAGTCGCCTTAGGGAGATTGGAAGCGGCTGCGGGCTCAGCATCAGACTCAGAGTCTGAGGAGGCAGGCGTCTTAGGAGCGGCCTTTGCCTTACCCTTAGCCTTCGCGGCTGCGGGCTTGGCCTCAGCCTCAGAGTCAGAAGAGTCGCTGTCAGACGATGCCTTAGCCTTTGTGGCCTTAGCAGACTTTGCCTTAGCGGCCTTCGTCTTTGCGTTCTCTGCCTTCTTCTTCTCGCGCTCAGCCTTCTTCTTCTCCTTCTCAGCGGCCGCCTCCTCCTTCTTGCGCTGCGCGGCCTCAGCGGCCTCCTCAGCGGTAGGGATAGGATTCTTGAGGATCCACTTCTCGAAGGCGGCCTTATCCTTTGCAGACACAGGCTCGCCCTTATCCCAGCGAGGGCCAGCAGCCTTCATGGCATCCTTGAAGGGCGCGGTGGCGCTCTCCTCCTTCAGCTCATCCCAGACGAACTTCTGGAATGCCTGCCAGCGGCGCTGGCCCTCAGAGCTCTTGCGAGGCTTTGAGGGAGTAGAGGAGGACTTCTTCTTGGGTGCCTTCATTCCCTTTGTTGCGTTGCCGATGGCCTTGAGCACATCAGCGATACCCTTCATGCTCTTCTGGACGTTCTTGATCATGTCGGCCACGGAGGGCTCGGCAATGGTAGAAGCGCTGGAAACAGATGAGGCGTCGGACATTTTATATGCGTGTGGGTGGCTTGAAATAGTTCGAAAGGGGTGCGGTCTGATCGGCGTGTATGCTCGGGTTCAGTCCACGACTCTCTGGGGTAGTGGCGACGGCCGAATCAATTTTTTTGTGGCCGTTGCGGCGGCCAGCCGCTGCTTCGCAGAGCCAGTAAGGGATACCAATAAAAAATAGTGGCACCAAAAAATTTTTTCTTTTATTTTTGGGAGCCTCGCAGGTGCGTACAGCTCTTTTGCAGATGTTTGTATTTTTTATGTGGGCCATGCCGCCGCTTATGCGGTCTTGGGCTTTGCCGGCATGGCGTGGTAGACGATGAGGGAGAAGGCGACGACGTAGAGCCAGAGGCTGTTCCTCATGGACCAGAGGGCGACGAACCAGAGGCCGACGCGGTAGGCGGTGAAGAGCCAGCCGCGGATCTGCGCCGCCGTGATGGCGAGGATGTCGTCCTTGCAGGCCCAGAAGAGCGCGCCGAGGAAGGGGGAGAGGATGATGGGGCTGCCGATGGCAGGAGGGGCGGTCTCGAGCCACCTGAAGCCGTGGCAAGCGGCGCCGAAGGCGAGGAGGAAGCCGAAGCCGTAGGCGACGAGGCGGCCGAGCGTAGCGAGCTCCGTGCGCCAGCCGTCGAAGGCTGGCTGGGGTGCTGGCTCAGGCAGGTGGCGCGCCTTGCGCTCCTCGGCCTCCTGATGCCGCATCGCCCACTGGAACCCGAGGCCGAGGAGGGGGAGGTAGAGGATGAGGAGGGAGTGGTGCATCTTGTTCTCCTGGCTGGGCACGATGAGGTCCTGGCGGCTTCCCTGGAGAGTCCCCTCGTAGTAGAGGTTGAGCAGCCAGCCGCAGGCGAAGCGCGCCGCGCCGCCGAGGAAGAGGACGAGGCCGGTCCAGTTCATCTCCCTCTCCAGCGGCTGCGCCGGCGTGGCCCGCATGTGGCGGTAGATGCCGCGCGCCGCCCAGAGGAGGTAGAGGACGAAGATGGCGTTAGCGTAGAAGGTGATGGGGTTGCTCTCGAGGCGCCACTGCTGGCGGTGCCAATGAGGCACCTCCGCGGCGGCTACGCCCTCCAGACTGTGGAGGACGCGCCCATTGTTGTAGTTCTGCCAGTAGCCGTCCGCCATCGTCTGGTTGAAGACGAAGGGGGTGTAGCCGACCAGGGAGGCGAAGGAAGCGACCAGGGAGGAGATCATCTTGAATGGGGGGCTTGAAGGGGCGAGAGGTGGACTTATACAGGGGGTTCCTCGACTGAGTACTAGCGCGCTGATGCCGACAAACCCTCTGGGAATGCCCAAATATCAATTTTTTTTTGAAATTGAAATATAGGCAAAATGCGGCCAAAACGTCTTCTAAAAGGCTTACAGCGCGCTGTAAGGCATAGGGAGGTGACTTGCAGCGCGCTGTAATAAAATCAATTATAGGAAAAAATTGATATATAAAGGGACCAAAGATGGATAGTGGGAAGAAGGCTGTGTAGGAGCCGAGGGAACCCGAAAAAGAGCGCGCTGGACAGAGTTGTCCAGATACGAGCCACGCCGCCCTCTGGGCCTGCGTGGCCATGAGCCGCTTGCTGCCCTTTGGGCAAGAGCACGGCCAGCGAGCCAGGCCAAACGGGTCTGGCCGCTTAGTGTGGATGGTCTTTATGACTGCCTACACGCGATTGGAAGACAGCGGGACGCCGCAGGATTCCTTTCCCACCCCGCCGATGTACAACGAGACGGTTGTGAAGGCATGCGCTCTTTTTGCTTGGTGGCGCTCCTATGTCTGACATAGGAGCGCCATTTTTTTTATTTGTTATGGCTAAAAAATTGAACTGAGGCAGTTAGGGTGTGGTGAGGCAGGCAACACGACAAGCAGTGTATAAGACCTACTAGAACCCATTCAAGCCACCCCTTTCAAGAAAAATGGATCGTGCTAGACGTCTTAAGCGGGAAAACATCAAGCAGAAGAAGAAGGAGGCGCGCCGCCCGCCGCCAGCGTATATCTGCATGGAGCCAAGGGATGAGCTAACGGAGCGCCAGCGTGCCTTCCAGATGTTCATCTGGGAGGAGCTGAGGGCTGTGCGCGGTGGCGAGACGCCCTTCAAGGAGGCGATGATCGAGGCCGGCAGGCGCTGGGAGAATGGCGAGCCTATCTCTGCAGAGGACAAGCTCGCCTTCGCTGCCTGGCAGGCTGCAAAGTAAATACCGCCAGCTTGCACTCGCCCTCCAAAACAAAAACATTTTTCAATGGCGTTCCTATATCTGACATAGGGACGCCATTTTTTTTTCATTTATCATGCTGAAAAAATTGAACCAATGCAGTTAGGGTGTGGTGAAGCAGGCAACACAACAAACAGTGTATAAGACCTACTAGAACCCATTCAAGCCATTACAATTACAATGTCCACACTTGAGATCACTCGCCAGCTAGACAACTGGCTTCAGAGCTTTATTAATACGTTTGGAGAGCAATGCATCAGTGCTTGCAAAGGCGACTTCCAGAGCCTCAAGCTCAGCGCCAAGCTCCATAAGGAACTGGTTTGCAGTGCCCTGGCCTTTGCAGCAAAGCATGGGCTAGAGCCTATCTATAATCAGGCATATGCAAACAAGCTAATTGACGATTGCGTTAATATCGTAAAGGAGGAGACGGGCGTTGACGAGGAGGATGGCGACAGCGAGAGCGAGAGCGAGAGCGAGAGCGAGAGCGAGAGTGAGGCTGCATCCATTGCACCAGAAAAGGAAGCAACTTCTGGTGCGCCTACAAAATACATGTTTAAAACTGACCGTGCAAACTACTGGCTGACATTCACGCGACGTATCTGGCAAGAGATGAAGGATTCTAATCCAGGTGAAACAATCCGTTTCAGAGATGCCATGAAAGCTGCTGCTCAACGTTGGCCATCCAGAAGCAGTGGGCCAATTTCTGCAGAGGACAAGCTTGCCTTTGCAGCGTGGCAGGCTGCACAATAATGCAGCTGGCTCGCACTTATTCCTCTCCAAAAAACAAACACTTTTTGATTGCCTAATTGTCAGCAATTAGGAATTTGCGAGACGGTCTTTTAGGACATATGAGAAACTTCCTTGTAAAATTGCAAAGCCGGCTACTGACCCACGCAACAGCCAGAAAAATTGAAACACTAGGTTTGGTAGCCAGAAGATGCAGGCAACAGAGAGCGACATACTGACTCCTGTGTAAGACCCCAACCAAACCCTTTCAAGCCGTTGCGAAGCACCCAAGCACGCATTCAAGCAAATATGGACATCCTCGAGTTCTTCTGGATCGCCGTTGTCGCCGTTGTATTCTTGTGCTGCCTTGCCTCCATTGTTGCGGATTGCAAGCGCCCAAGGCCAGGCGATGAGTTTGGATGCACCCTCATCTTCCTCATCATCTCTGGTGTCATCCTCTACTTCTGCATCGCCAGCGCCATCGCGGGTCCTCAGCCCACCTACTACGAGCGCTACCCTACTCGCTTCACTATGTGGAACCGCTACACGCGCAGCTCTTCCAAGTACGGCTTCCAGGTCACGAACTACCGTAAGCCAAACCCTGCACTGCCGCCGGCCGAGTACATGATGGGTGTGGAGATGGCAAAGTCCAACACCTGCCATGACTTTGACTTCGCCCGCCTCGAGGACATCGAGCGCTTCAACCGCGGCGCGCACTGCTTCCCTGAGTTCAAGGCGGAGTACCAGAAGCACTATGAGTGGCGCGTCGGCGTCTGCATCTAAGCTTCTGGGCGTCGCCCTCCTATCCCTGTTTCTCCTGCCGCTCCTTGAGCAGCTCTCCTCGCCCTCTCATCAAAAAAAATAAAAAAATTTTTGATTGCTTCATTAATGTCAGTTAAGAAGTGTGAGCATGGTCTTTAAAAAGATATTGAACAACCTCCTAAAAGACAGTGCGTAGCGCGACCGCCGTTCGCAGACGGCAAAAATTGAAACGCGGGGTCGGCGGAGTAGGGTGCGTGGAGACAAATAGAGAGTTGTTTTCACTATTTATCTATATATATGTTCAAGCCCATATTATTACAAGTAAAATGTCGTCTGCTACCCCTGAGTTCTTCTATTCGATCGTCTTCTCTAATTTCCAAGAGAAGAATGATGAACACGGCCTTGATGCCGAGCGCCTACTTGAGACACCTATAACAGGTTTGGAAACTGCTCGCACCATCAAGAAATGGAAAAAACTTGTTGCTTCCTCCAAACAACGCCTTGCAAATGCTCGTGCTAAATACGCTGCAACAGGTAGTTCAGAGGCGGTGCAGGAGTTCAGTCAGTGCTCCATTAATTTCGTCAGCATTCCTGTGAGCCTCTATAATGCCTTGGAGTTTGCAAAGGCTATGGATGAGACACATGCAAAACGCAGAGAACTCCGTCGCATTTATGCAAAGAGAGCCGAAGATGCATACGCCAACTATGTAGATGAGTTCTACCAAATCAAGCTACCAAATGGCGATGCAGTTGCCAACACCGACGGTGATGGACGATTTGAACTCCTCGAGAAGGCGCGGGCAGCATATCTAGCAAAGTGCGATGAAATCCGTGAGTGGTATGAAAGTGAAAAGATACGTGCATTCGTATTGTGGAAGCACATCTGAGACAAGTCTCAGAACTAGTATTATCGCTTGCGGTACATCTAAATCAGCTATCATAAAAAACAAAAACAAAAAATTTTTTGATAGCTTTATTGGTATCAGTTAGGAAGTGTGAGCACAGTCTTTTAGGAATTATGAGGAAATTCCTAAATGACTCTGCGTAGCAGCGGCTCGCTGACGCAACGGCCAAAAAATTGAAACGGTCGGCTGGCCAAGCAGGTCAAGCAGGCATCAGCGAGTCAGTAGTCAGTAGACGAACACCCTGTATAAGACCACCTCTCAACCCTTTCAAGCCCCCCTTTCAAGACCCCAAAAATGGACGCCCACTACTATCCTTCCTCCCGTGACTGCCGCTTCCAGGACCTGCCAGTGGATGTGGCGGCCATCATGAACACAGGTGACGTGGACGACATGTGTGACGCTCTGGCTGCGCTGCCGCGCCACGTGGCAGACACGGCCCTCTTCCGCGCGGCCCAGTTCAACCAGGCCGGCCTCATCAAGCCGCTGATTGAGCGCTGCAGCGCCGACGTGAACGCTGTAGATCCGCGGAACAATGAGACAGCCCTACACACGGCTGCGGACCAGCGCTGCGTGGAGACGGTGGAGGCCCTCCTGGATGCCGGCGCCGACTATAGCAAAACAAACAAGAGCGGCAACACGGCCCTCATGTCGGCCATCCATCAACTTGTCTGGCAGAACCTGCCAGGCCGCGCAGAGGCGACCATCAAGACCATGCTGGAGAAGAAGGGGTACGTGCACAGCCGTGCAGCGTGGACGGAAGAGACGCCGCTGACCTTCGCAGTAGGAGAGGGCAACATGGCCGTCGTCAATATGCTCCTGGCCGCCGGCGCGCCCGTCAACTCTCCTGCCAAGGTGCCCTTCTACCGGCGCGAGGGCGACGCACCCACAGGCTTCTTGGCGCCGCTCCACGCGGCGGCCCGCAAGGGTGATGAGGACATGATCTCTACGCTACTGGCGGCGGGGGCGGATCCGAATGGCCGCGACAGTAAGGGCCGCACGCCGCTCCACTACGCGGCCAAGCACGGGGGCAAGTGCTACATCCTCCTCGTGGACGCCGGCGCAAAGCGCGTGTACGACAGCGACGGCAAGTTTCCTTAACAAAACTACAAAAAATAAATACAAACAAAAATAAATAAAAATTTTTTATCCCTGCATTGGTGGCAGTTAGGATGTTTGTGAGAAATTTCTAAATGACTGTGCGTATTTGATCATGCACAAAAATTTGAAATGGCCGGCGATGCAAGGAGGCGTGTGGATGCTCTTTGAACTATCCCTATCTTTACAAGCCCCCTCACAAACACTAAGATGTCTTCCAAGTCATCTGCATTCGCCTCCTTTGAAGACGCAGCTGACGCTGCCGCCCCGAAGCAGGAGACCTCATTCCAGATCACAACGGTCGCAGATCTCCTGGAAGCGCTCAATAAGATGGTTAAGCAGAACCCTGACGTCGCAAAGATGCCTGTCTACACTGTGGAGTTCGGCGGGCTGACCGATGTAAATTATGTCAGTATCGATCGCAACATGATAGTGACTGAGCACTAATCGCAACGCCGCCAAAGAACAAAAAGCTGGCCCGCTATAATATCCTAAATGACAAACAAACCACTTTTTTTCAGTGCATCTGCGGCCGTCTGTCTGCATCTTTTAGGAATAGTCTACGCCCCAGGAATGCCCTGGCCATTTCTTGCAAACATCCGTCTCGGATCTGCAACATCAGTCGCTAACCATCTGCTAACGTCTCCGCGTGCGCAGCGTCTCGATCGCGCCGCAATGTGCGTGGGCCTACCTATAACAGCCTATTATGCACCTAATTGGCAATTTCATATATCGCTCAGCGCCGCCGCGACCCTCTATTTAATTGCTAAGCGCCTGCAAAGTACTCCTTTACATATATTGGCACATGCTACAATTACAGCGACGCATTTAGGGATATTGGCAAGTTTGCCAGCATCTGCGCTGGCACCGTGGTATGAATAACCGCCCCTGCCAAATAGAAATGTTGAATACGCGCACGGGTCAGAACTTCAATGCGAACGACGTGATTAATTCCAACGATCTTCGTAAGCGCCTTATCAGCATCGACTCACGCTTCCGAGTCACTCTAAATGATACCTCCACAAATTTTCAGTATCGTTGTGAACATACCTATAAGAATGTTATCCGTCTGAAGCTGTCTTCTGTTGAAATTCCCAATGTTTTTTACACTTTTATGGCGTCGAAGAGTAATACAACATTTGTTGTTACAACAACGGATATTAGTGGCAATCTGCGACAGCTGACTGTCACAATTCCAGACGGCAATTACACAATATATGACCTCATCGACGAGATTCAAACACAGTTCAATGCCGGTTTCCGCGACCCTTACGGAATTTTCCTTGCAATTTCCTATAATGAAATAACAGGGCGGACAACAATTGCTCATAATGGTTTGGCCCCTTATCCAGTAACGATGCCGACAGTGCCATCGGCTGGCGCGGGCCCCCTTATAATTAATTTCCAGCCGACGGAAGTCCTTTATGAGTATAATTACAATTGTGGTATTGGTTACAACCTCGGTTTCCGTCAGCGTATATTTGAGCTGGTCACGCCGACATCCACCGTGCCATTTGCCACATATATCCTAACTGGTACTGCTGCAATTGATGTATTAGGGGATACGTACTGTCTGTTAGAGGTGAATGATTTCCACACGGTGGAGCATTTGACTGTGGAAAAATATACACAGTGTTTGGCAAAGATTATAATTCGCAAACCGAAGGGTGAGGTCATTTACGACGATGGTTCGACGCTGTTGTCGAATGAAATAATCTTTCCCTCGCCGGTCGATATAACAACTCTAAAAGTCCGTCTATTAGATCCGCATGGAAACGTGCTCAGTCTGAATGGGCTCGATTTTTCATTCACGCTCGAAATAACGGAGGTACAGAACACTCGCCTATATGAATTTTATAGGAATTATATATGGCTGGGGGTCTTGCCGACGGTTTCGCCTGCGATGCAGGGATCGCCTGTGGGGTTGCTGCACGGACGCGGGCCTTGAAGTGTATTATCTGATGTAATTTTGATTTTTATTTGTGCGGATGCAGACGGTGTAGCGAATGTATTAATAGACTTATTACACGGACAAACGTAACAGCAACATTCATCTTCTATGAGCCAAACGCAAACGCATAAAAATAAACAGCCAACTAGAGTGCAACCAACGATAATTCCAATGGTTGTAGGGGATATTTGATCTGTTTCATGAATATTCATCAGGTTAACTGGATTTGCTGGATTTGCTGGATTTAATAAATTAATGGGGTTGGCTGGATCCGCTATATTAGAATCCATATTACAGGGTAGGAAGTTATTCTTTTTAACTATATTAAGTAACATTACTTTAATTTGGAAATATGGCGTAGTACGACTACTGTTTGTTGATGGCAAAAGTTGAAACAGCTGCCTGCGGTAGCCAACAGCCGTGACGCCCTTACAATTCTAGACCTTTCAAGCCTTTTCCAAATACAAGATGCAGACCAACATGAGCGCTGACAAGATGACCGAGATAATCACCCGTCTCTGCAGTCTCGAGGTCAATTATGAGAAGTTTGCGTGGTGCAGCGCCTTTCAGCCAGCGGTGCCAGTGCAGCAACAGCCGTCGCAGATGGCGATCCTGTTTGTGACTCTCCTCCTCATCTTCCTAATTGGTGCCGTGTGTGCCTATTTCGTCGAGCCCCGCGCTGAACGCTACCGTCGCCGTCGCCTAATTGCCGGCGAGTGGGATTAAGAGGCATCAGTTTCCCGCGTCCAAATAATAACAAAACAAAATACAAAATTTTTTTTGTAATTATTTTTGCGGAAAAATTTGAAACCCCGTATGAATACGCCGATTGCTGCGACCAGCGCACATTAACAAGGAATATTGACAAATTCTTTCAAGCCCTTTATTATTCAAGATGCCCCGTGTTCTTGTACCTGCTGCTGCCGCTGCCGCTGCACCTGCAGATGACTC
>JACCDY010877339.1_pt1 | contig 10096 bp, 14 predicted proteins | sample 7446391 | NCBI WGS metagenome assembly JACCDY01 (sample SAMN15323451, study PRJNA562643) | freshwater metagenome | isolation source: river surface water | place: USA:Blue River Watershed | collected 2017-08-18
AACCGCCTTCGGGCGGTTTTGTTTTTTGGCCCCTGCAAAAGGGGAAGATTACCGAAGTATGGTAAGGTAATACCTCGAACTACTCTTGAGGGGTAAGCCACATGACCGCTAGCGCAGTTCGCCCTGTGGCGATCAAAATCGACGAAGACATCAAAGCCCGAGTGAAGCGCTTGGCGGATGCGCGTCAGCGTACGTCACACTGGCTCATGCGCGAGGCCATTACGCAGTACGTAGATCGAGAAGAGAAGCGCGAGGCGTTCCGCCGGGACACGCTCAAAGCTTGGGAAGATTTTCGTGAAAACGCATTGCATGTGACCGCAGATGAGGCTGATGCCTGGATGGCGCAGCTCGAGCAGGGCAATGACGCTGAGCCACCCGAATGTCACGCCTGATCTGGACTCCGGCTGCGCTGCTGGATGTCAAGCGGCTCCATGACTTTCTCAAGATCAAGGACCTTGACGCTGCAAAGCGCGTGGTGAAGGCCATTCGCCAAGGTGTCAAAGTGCTGGAGAAGCAGTCGGGAGTGGGGCGCCCCGTTGAAGAAATGGACGACGAATTCCGTGACTGGATCATTGATTTTGGCGACAGCGGCTATGTGGTTCGTTACCGTGTTGGGCAGCGCTTCGTCACGGTATTAGCGGTGCGCCATCAGAAAGAGGTGGGATTTTGATTAATTGGGGTCAGATCCCAATTGTTCAAAAGGGGAGGATTACCCCGGCATTTGTATCTGCTATCACTATTTGCTATCATTTGCGCATGAACACCAAACACCGCAAAACGCTTATGGCGATCTTTGCCCGACCGACTTCAGCGTCTATTGTGTTCGCCGATATCGAGGCGCTTGTCAAAGCCCTCGGGGGTTTTGTATATGAGCGCGAAGGGTCTCGTGTCAGGATCGAACTCAATGGCGAGCAGTGGCGCTGCCATCGGCCACATCCAGGCAAAGAGGCTAAACGTTATCAGGTCGAGGAAGCCCGTGAATTAATGGAACGAGCAGGAGTGCAACCATGAACACCATGACCTACAAAGGCTACACAGCTCGCGTCGAATACGACGAGCGTGACGATCTCTTCATTGGCCGGATTCTCGGCATTCGCAACATCATCAGTTTCCATGGCGAAACGGTTGCACAGCTGCGTGCCGAGTTTGAGCTCGCGATCAAAGACTATCTGGCCGATTGCAAAGAGCAAGGCATTCACCCCGAGAAGCCGGCCTCCGGCAAGTTGCTACTGCGCGTTCCGGCTGAGGTGCATGGTCGCGCACTTGTCGCCGCGCAGGCCGCCGGCAAGAGCCTGAACCAATGGGCGACCGAGGTGCTGCAGCACGCAGCCCAGCCAGGCTGATGTTAATTGGGGTTAATCGGGGTCAGATCCCAATTGTTCAGCGCTCGAGCGTGTAGGCAAGCCCATTGGAGGTATGGATTTGATGATCGCAGCTCATGCGCTCGCTGAAGACAGCGTGCTCATCACCAACAATACCCGCGAGTTCCATCGCGTGCCCGGTCTGGCAGTCGAAGAATGGGCCATGGATTGATGAGGCGCCGTTTGAGCCCCATTCAGATCCGCCTGACCAAGGCGGTCTTGTTTTTCAAACCCGATGCGCCACAGTCGTCATGACCTTGGCAGCCCCGCGCATGAGGCCTTGCACCAAGGGGGGCAGTTGCACGGCGCCTTCGCGCTGGGCCATGCGGGCGTGTTCGACTTCGTCGGCCTTCATCTGCTCGACGATGGCGCGTGAGGGGGCGTCCACTTCGGGCAGGCGCTCCATGTGGCTGGCCAGGTGGGCTTCGACCTGGTTTTCGGTCTCCACCACAAAACCCAGGCTGACTTTGTCGCCCCCCAACTTGCCCGCGGCAAAACCACTGGCAAAGGCGCCCGCGTACCACAGGGGGTTGAGCAGGCTGGGCCGGTCGTTCAGCTGGCGCAGGCGCTCGCTGGTCCAGGCCAGGTGGTCGGGTTCTTCGCGGCTGGCGTCCATGAGCTTGGCTTGCAGCGCGGGGTTGCGGCTGGCCAGGGCCTGGCCGGTGTAGAGCGCCTGGGCGCAGACCTCGCCCACGTGGTTGACGCGCATCAGCGCCGCCGCTTCGCGCCGCTCGGCCTCGGACATTTCTACACTGGCCACACCCTGCGCAGGGTTGGCGCGGGCGGCGCGGGGCTCGGCCCAAAGGGTGCGCAAGGCGCTGTCGGCGGCGAGGATGAGGGGCTCGATGGTCATGGGCCGTAGTTTAAACAGATGCTTCGCCTCAAAACTTGATAAATCACATGAAGTTGAGCCGCCACATTGCTTGTTTTTAGAGCGATTCCTAGTAAAAACCCGAGATTCTGTTGCAAGGGTGCAACAAAAAGCCGGTTTTTTGACCTGTCAGGGTGGAAAACGTCACAAGAGTCTGTTTGAATACGCTCAACCTTCAGAAAACGGAGGTTGGCTCGGGGTTCCAAGGGAAGAATTCGCTTCCCCTAACACCGGGACCCTTGTCTAACTCTTTGGAGAAATTTGCAATGAAAAAGACTCTGATTGCTCTGGCTGCCCTGGCTGTTGCTGGCACCGCTTTCGCTCAATCTTCCGTGTCCCTGACCGGTAAGCTGCGTTTTGCTTACGGTAACAGCAAAGCTGCAACCGGTGCCAAGACCAGCGGCGTTGGCGTGACCGACGGTGACTGGAACATCGCCGCTGTTGAAGACCTGGGTGGTGGCCTGAAGGCCGGCGCCAACATGGCTCTGCGTCTGCGCGGTCGTGATGCTGCTACTGACGGTACATCTACTGGCGTTGGCGCACGCCCCCGTGATTCCAGCATGTTCCTGTCTGGCAACTTCGGTACCGTGACTGTTGGTGCTGTCGAAGCTGGTAACGGCATCTTGGGTCTGGTCACTGCTGGTGGTCCTACCTTCATCGGTCTGGATAACGGCACTCAACTGGCTGGCGCTTCCAACGTTGACATCCTGAAGTACACCTCCCCCTCCATGAACGGTTTCAGCTTCGCTGTTGCCACTCTGGACGCTGTTGGTGCTAACGGTGCTGAAAACGGTGGTGCTAACACTCTGTACGCTGCTACCTACGCCAACGGCCCCGTGTCTGTTGCTGTTGACTACACCGACTACGGCACTGCTGCCGCAGCCTCTGCCGACAAGCGCACTCGCGTGAGCGCAAACTACGACCTGGGCATGGCCAAGGTTGGCGTGGGCTTCCAGAATGCTGGTAACGGTACTGCTGCCGATAAGAGCGAACGTGCTCTGGGCGTGAGCGTTCCTATGGGTCCTTGGGTGTTCGGCGCTGTGTACGCTTCCAGCAAGACCGACGGCACCGCTGGCAACAACACCGGCTACGATCTGGCTGCCCAGTACAACCTGAGCAAGCGCACTTACGTTGCTCTGCAAGCCCAGTCCACCAAAGCTGCTGGCGCAACCGCTTCTGCAACGACCACCCGCGTTCAGCTGGCTCACTCCTTCTAATTTGACGCTGGGGTAACCCAGCTGAGAAGATGAAGAAAGTAAAACCCACCGTGTTCACACGGTGGGTTTTTTTATTCGGGCTGTCTATACTGACCTCCACAACATCTGGTGCATGCTTTATGAATCAGCAGCAAAAGGCTTCGCGTTACTGTCGTCGTGTGGGGTTTGGTTGTTCGCCTACACAGGCGTTGCCTCAAGATCCTGTGGCCTGGGCGCAGGGTCAGGTGGAGCGGGTACCCCCCATTGACCTGATGGAGCGCGATGGCAGTCGCACCCCGGGCACAGAAAAGCTGCAGCTGCTCTGGAAGATGGATGAAGTCATGACCGCCTTCCATCAACACCAGGAAACCGAGCGGGCTTCGTTTGCCAAATCCAAGGAGATGGGTAACCGCGAGTACGAACAATGGCGTCGCCGCGAGATGCACACCTATTGGCAGCTGGAACATTGGAAAGAGGTACAAGCCCGCACCAGCACGGCACGTTTCGGGCAGCAGCCTGTGTTCGAAAAACTCTGGCACTTCTGGGCCAATCACTTCATGGTGGCGCCGGGCAACCAGAACAACGACACCTTGGTGGGGCCTTACCAGCGCATGCTGCGCACCCACATGACGGGGCAGTTTCGTGATTTGTTGTGGAACGCGATCACCCACCCAGGCATGCTGGTGTACCTGGACAACAACCGCAACACCGGGCCCAACTCGATTGCCGCCAAACGGGGCTGGACCAAGGACAGCGTTAATGAAAATCTGGGCCGTGAGTTGCTGGAGCTGTTTACCCTTTCGCCCGCTGCAGGCTACACCCAGAAGGATGTAGAGGAAACCACCCTCATCTTGACCGGCTGGCGCGACAAGAAGCCCGACAAATGGCACAAGCCCGGCGAGCCCTTGGGCACGTTTTTTGACTTCAACCACCACGAGGCAGGCAGCCAAACTGTTTTGGGCAAGAAATACTCCGCCATTTTCCGGCCAGACGGCAAGCTGCAAGACCTGATTGACGATTTGGCGGTTCACCCCGCGACTGCAAAGCACATTGCACACAAGATGTGCGTGTACTTTATCGATGACGCGCCCCCTGCAGCTGCAGTGGCTGCAGTGGAACAAGCCTTCGTGGCCAGCAAGGGGCACTTGCCCACAGTGCACAAAGCCTTGCTGGAGCAATGCTGGGTGCACCTGGAGGGCACGCGTAAACTGGGCTCGCCTGAGGCGTGGTTGCTGCAAACCCTGGTCTATGGTGATGCAGACTTGCCTGCGACGATTCCGTGGGAGCCAGACACCCGTGGCATCAAAACGCATCATCTTCTGGGTGATTTGGGGCAAGATCTGCCGCGTTGCCCGCAGCCCAATGGGTGGTTCATCAAGTCCAGCGACTGGATCTCCAAAGAAACGCTGGATCGTCGCGCACGCGTAGCGCAACACTTTGCGCGCCAGTGGGCACGCGATATAGGGGCTGACCCCGCCAAACGACAAGCTGTGCGCGAGCGCATCCAAACCATTTTGGCGCGCGACTTTTTGCCCGGCCAGCCAGACCATCAGGTGGTGCAAACGGCCTGGTCAGAACGGGACCTGATCAAGACCCTGGTGTTGATGCACGTCTCCCCCTCTTTGTTGTGGAGCTGACATGAAGCGCAGACACTTTTTGCAAGGCTGCTTGGGTGGCGTGGGTTTGAGTCTGGCGGGGGCGCCCGCCGCTTGGGCGCAACAGGCCCCCAACACACGCTTGTTGCTGGTCTTGCTTCGCGGGGGTATGGACGGTTTGTGTGCTGCCCCACCGTTGCAAGACAGCGACTACACCCGCATCCGGCCCAACACCGCCGTCAGCAACGCGCTGCCCCTGTCGCAAGGGTTTGGCTTGCACCCTGCCTTGTCGGTTATGCACGGTTTGTGGCAAGCAGGGCAATTGGCCGTAGTGCACAACACCGGCTTCAAGTACACCGGCCGCTCACACTTCGAGGGGCAAGACATCATGCAGTCTGGCGTACTCAAAGCCTACGCCTCCGGCACAGGATGGGTGGGGCGCGCCATGGAGGCGGCACAAAGCAGCGCTGGCGTGTCGATTTCCATACCCATGCCTTTGATCCTGCGCGGCAACCCCAATGCCACCACACAGTTTCCGAACTGGATGCCGCCACTCAACGCCAGCATGACGGACCAGTTGCAGCAATTGTGGCAAAACGATGCTGTGCTGGCGCCATACGCCAAGCCCATACAAACCGCCAACCAACAGCAAATGCAAGCCGGGCGTGCAGACTTCAAGGAAGCGCGTACCCTGCAAGCCCTGGCCCGGCTGGCCGGGCAGGAAATGGCCCTGGACGACGGCCCCCGTGTAGGTTTGCTGGATTCACGCCACGGCTTTGACACCCACGCCAGCCAGGGCGCCAACACAGGCAGCCATGCACAACAGCTCAAAGAGCTTGACCAAGCCCTCGCTCAGTACAAACAAGCCATGGGTGCCCAGTGGAAAAACACCCTGGTGCTGACTGTGACGGAGTTTGGCCGCACCGTGGCTGAAAACGGCACCACCGGCACTGACCACGGCGTGGGCTCTTGTTGCTTCCTGGCAGGAGGCTTGCTCACCGAGTCCAAGGTTTATGCCGACTGGCGCGGCCTGAAAGAAAAAGACCTGTTCGAAGCACGAGACCTGCCCATCACCATCGATGTGGCCGCGGTTTATGCCCTGGCCGTGGAGCGCGTGTTTGGTTTGAGCGCAAAACACATCCAGAGCAAAGTGCTGGAGCACGAGCCCAGCGTGCACTTGAAGGGCTTGTTGGGGGTTTGATTGTTCTATATCCGTTCAGGGCACCACGGACAAACGGAAGGTGGTGTGGCAACTGACGCATTGGGCGGTAGTTTTACTGACCGCAGCCAGAATAGCCTCGACACTAGCCTCTTTTCTTGCTTCGGTCGCAATGGCAAGAAAATTCTGGTGTGTAGGTTTTGCGAGTGCAAACCATTCTTGTGGCAACTTCTCATGTACCGCTTTGCCCACAGCATCATGGCTGCCATGCTTAGGTCCCAATTTGCCTGCAATTGCAGCTACGGTTTCCAGATCTTTGGAAGCCAACGCAGTGTGAATGCCATGAATCGCACGCATAAAGTCGTTCATTTCAGTCATCAAGTGTGCATGCTCAAGCTCACTGATCTGAACTGCTTTTCGTTGAGTGACAGCGTAATCACCCACTGCAGGTTGAGCTAGTACTGGAGACGCCACGCCCATGAGGCTGATCATCAGAGTTGCGTAACAAGTGGACAGTTTTTGCACTCTACTGTTCTTTCAAAAATAAACATTAAAAAACCCACCGTGTGAACACGGTGGGTTTTACTTTCTTCATCTTCTCAGCTGGGTTACCCCAGCGTCAAATTAGAAGGAGTGCTTGACACCAACGCGGGTTTGAGTACCGGCGTTAGTACCACCGGTCAGCTTACCGGTCATGACGTTAACAGAGGTACGCTTGCTCAGAGCGTAAGAAACGCCAGCATCGTAGAACTTAACGTCGCCGCGCTTGGCACCGTTCACGCCGAAGGTGACTGCGCCCATAGGCACGTTGACACCGTAGGAAGTCAGGCTCTTACCAGTTTCAGTTGTCTTGGAGCCAGAACCGATACCAACCTTAGCAACGCCCAGGTCATAGGTCACAGCCAGTTCGGTGCGGTTTTTGGTGGAGCCAGACACTGCAGCAACAGCAGCAGCGTTGTAGTTCTTGAAGTTAGCAACGCCAGTCAGAGGACCGTTAGCGTAGCTCACAGTAAACTGATTAACTTTAGCGGCGCTAGTGCCAGATCCTTCGGTAGCTTCAACGTTAGCGTAAGCAACTTTCACACCCTGAACCAGTTCAGGAGAGGTGTAGGACAGCACGTCCACGTCAGAGCGAGAGTCCACGCCAGCGTAGAAAGAAGTCACAGGCATCCAAGAACCGAACACGTTGGCGCCGATAGCAGCGTTAGCAGTGCGGGTGTTTGCGTAAGCAACGGTACCGAAGGTACCAGACAGAGCCAACACGCTGTCTTCCTTGGTAGGAGCGTCGCCACGAGTTGCTGCTTGTGCGAACTGGGTGGAGCCAGTCAGCTTCAGACCGCCGCCGAGATCTTCAACAACTGCGAAGTTGATGGAACCGTCGGTCATGACATTACCTTTTTTGGTCGTGCCAGACTCAACGAATTTTTGGTTAGCAGCACCGAAAGTGCCAGACAGGGTCACAGAAGATTGAGCGAAAGCGCTAACGGATGCCAGGGCAGCCAGAGCATCTACATTGAGTCTCTTTTTTGTTCACTAAACAATGAAGAGAATTCACCCCATACATGCCGCCATTGGCATGAGCCTGCAAGATTTTTTGCTTGACCCATTACAGGCCGTGGCGCAACTGGCGGGCCAGCGCGTCGCCATCTTGCAGGAAGGGCATGTGGCCTTTTATGTGGAGCCCGGTGGTTTGTTGCAGGGGCAGCCCATGGCCGCCATGGACCAACCCCCAGCGCTGCAGGCGCAGGCGGCAGACCGTTTTGACTTTCTGGCTGGCGAGGTGCTGGCCCACGAGGCTTTGCGCGCCAAGCGCGGCGAACTCAGCAAGGCCAGTCTGGGCATCTTGCGCAACCGGCTGGATGCGCATCTGATGCCGCATTTTCGGGACCTTCGCCCCAGCCAGGTCAAGGCCCGGGATCTGGATGCGTTTGTGCAACGCCTGTCGGCGCAGAACATGTCCACCACCACGATTTCGCAGTACCTGGTGATTGTGCGCAAGTTGCTCAAGCTGGCGCGGCGCCAGGAGTTGATTCGCGATTTGCCCGAGATGCCGCTGGTCAAGGTCAGCAGTCGCCCGCGCGCGATGCTGAACGTGGGCGAGTACCGGCGCGTGGTGCAGGCAGCCTTGCGTCTGACGCGCACAGGCAGCACGGCGCCCGAGGTCAAGGCCACTGAGGGCGAGCGTGAGCGTTTTTGGGTGCAACCGCGCAACCGCACACTGCCGCCTGACATGGCGTGGGCGATTCGCTTCATGGTCAACAGTTTTGTGCGCCCGGGCGATGTGCGGCAGTTGCGCCACAAGCATGTGCAGGTGGTGCGAGGCGAGAGCCTTTACTTGCGCCTGACGCTGCCCGAGACCAAGCGGCACGACACGCCCATGGTCACGCTGCGCCCCGCGGTGCAGGTGTACGAGCGTTTGCTGGCGCAGGCGAAGGCACAAGGCCTGGGCGGGCCGGAGGACTATGTGTTTTTACCGGCCGAGCAGGACCGCAATTACGCGCTGGCGGTGCTGGGCTTCTGGTTCAAGTGGGTGCTGCGCGAGGCGGGCGTGGCCAGCGAAGACACCTTTGGCCGCCCGCGCACGCTGTACTGCCTGCGGCACACTTCCATCATGTTCCGCCTCTTGTACGGGCAGGGCATTGACATGCTCACCCTGGCGCGTAACGCTCGCACTTCGGTCCAGATGGTCGAAAAGTTCTACGCCAGCGCCCTCAGCGGCGAGATGAATGTGGCCTTGCTGCAGAGCCGGCGCACGCAGCGTTAGGTTTGGTCGTCTTGAGTAATTAGACTCGTCCTGCCAAATGCAAAGATGCACGCAGTGTTTCGTTGATGCGTGTTTGCCAGCCTTCGCCACTGGCGCGTAAGGCGCTCAGGACGTCAGCGTCCAGGCGGATTTTGACGGCTTGTTTCGTCGTTGCTGCTTTGGGTCGGCCCCGGCTTTTGAGCTCCGTGCCTGCGTAAACATCTGCAGTCTTGAAGAAAGCTTCTGTCAGCTCAGGCGCATCGTCAGGGTCATTCCAGGTATTGGGCGTAGAACGCTTTTTCGCGGTCATTGGCTTTCCTCATGCTGATGATGCGGCGTACCTCGCCGCGTGGTGTCCAGACCATGACAATCAATCGGGCATCCAGCAATCCAACGGTGATGAATCTGTCTTCTGCATAGTCTGCCCTGGTGTCCTGTCCCGTGAAATGAGTGCCACTGAAAACTTCTGCCGCACACGCAAAGTCCAGCCCTCGTTCGTGCAGTGTTTTTTCGCGTTTGTCAGGGTCAAACTCAATTTTCACGGGTTTATTGTACCCCCAATAAATAAACTTGCTTTCAGCGTTTCCCAAACATCCGCCACAGCGGCGGCGCAATCAGCAGCAGGGTGGCAATGGCCAGCAGCGTGCCCGACAGCGGGCGGGTGGCGAAGGTGGTCCAGTCGCCCATGCTGATGGTCAGGGCTTGGCGCATGGATTGTTCGGCCATGGGCGCCAAAATCAAACCCACAATCAGCGGCGCGGCCGGAAAGTCAAAGCGGCGCATCACGTAGCCGATCAGGCCAAACGCAAACAGCAGGCCCACGTTGAAGACCGAGTTGCCGGCGCCGTACACACCCGCAGTGGAGATGACGATGATGCCCGCGTACAGCCAGGGCGGCGGAATTTTCAGCAGCTTGACCCACAGGCCCACCAGCGGCAAGTTGAGCACCAGCAAAATCACGTTGCCGATGTAAAGGCTGGCGATCAGCGTCCACACCAGGCTGCTTTGCGAGGCAAACAGTTGTGGCCCGGTCTGGATGCCGGAGCCTCCAGAGGCCGAGAGCGTGATGGCTGCAGGGGCCGAGGTCGGAATGCCCAGGGTCAGCAGGGTCATGAGCACGCCCGCTGCCGCAGCGTTGTTGGCGGCCTCGGGGCCGGCCACGCCTTCGATG
>JACCDY010206035.1_pt1 | contig 10093 bp, 9 predicted proteins | sample 7446391 | NCBI WGS metagenome assembly JACCDY01 (sample SAMN15323451, study PRJNA562643) | freshwater metagenome | isolation source: river surface water | place: USA:Blue River Watershed | collected 2017-08-18
CCTTCTAGTTCAGCAATCGGTTGTTCAAAGTCGAGAAAAGTTCGTTTAGCCAAAATTCATACTCCTTAGCTGCTCAATATGCCACTGGCAGCGGATCCAGCGAGCGCCAAATATACCAAGTCGCCACACTGCAGTAAGGCGCCCACGCTGCAGCCACCTCGCGGGCTTCGCTGCGACTGACGGCCTCGCCCGAAAAATAGTTGTGGCTGATGCCGTTGATCAAGCCCACATCGTCCAGCGGCAACACATTGGGACGCATGAGGTGGAACATCAAAAACATTTCTGCTGTCCAGCGGCCAATGCCGCGAATGGCCACCAACTCTTCAATGATGGCGTCATCCGTCATCTCAGACCATGCCTTCACATGCAAGGCCCCATTGTCAAAGTGCAGCGCCAAATCAACGATGTACTCAACCTTGCGGGCTGATAAACCCGCGGCGCGCATGTCGTCTACTTTGAGCTTGAGCACATTGGCCGGCGTGATTTTGCGTGGCAACTTTGAAAAACGGTCCCACACGGTTTGCGCCGCCTTAACCGAAACTTGCTGCCCCACAATGCTGCGCGCCAGTGTGACAAACGCATCGCCGCGCGACTGCAGCGAGGCTTCACCAAATTGAGGGATCAGTCGCTTCATGACCCGATCTTTTTTCATCAGGTGCTTGCATGCCTCACCCCAATACTCGGGCGTGGCAATGATGACTTTTTCGGTAGACGCCATGCTTAACCACGCTCCCATGTCGTACCCGTGGGGGAATCTTTGAGAACAATGCCTTGCGCCAGCAAATCATTGCGAATGCGGTCGGCTTCGGCAAAGTTTTTGGCAGCCTTAGCGGCTGCGCGGGCCGCGATGTGCGCCTGAATGGCGTCTTCATCCACGCCAGCACCCGCTTGGGCAAACGCTTTGGGATCATCTTGCAGCAAACCCAACACCCCACCCAATGCCTTGAGCAAGCCTGCCGTCTGTGCCGATTGGGTGCGATTGACTTCGCTGGCGAGTTCAAACAACACAGCCACGGCTTCGGGTGTGCCAAAGTCTTCATCCATGGCAGCTTTGAAGCGTGCGGCATGGGGCTCCGTCCAATCAATCGTCACCGCATCTGGTGTGACCGTGCCCAGTGCCGTGTAGAGACGTTTCAAGGCACCACGTGCATCGTTCAAATGCACATCGCTGTAATTGAGTTGGCTGCGGTAGTGGCTACGCACCACAAAGAAACGCACGGTTTCAGCATCAAACGCTTTGAGCACATCACGGATGGTGAAAAAGTTGCCCAAGCTCTTGGACATTTTTTCGTTGTCCACATTGATGAAGCCGTTGTGCATCCACACGCTGGCCATCTTCTGTCCATTGGCACCTTCGCTTTGCGCAATTTCGTTCTCGTGGTGAGGAAACTGCAAGTCAGCACCACCACCGTGAATGTCAAAGCTTTGGCCCAGCATCTCGCAGCTCATGGCTGAGCACTCAATGTGCCAGCCAGGGCGGCCCGCACCAAAGGGGCTGGCCCATTTCACTTCGTCAGGCTCGCTCTCTTTGGCCGATTTCCAAAGCACAAAGTCCAATGGGTCTTGCTTGCCGTCATCCACGGCCACGCGCTCGCCCGCTTGCAACTCATCCAAGGACTTGCCCGAGAGTTTGCCGTACCCTTCAAACTTACGCACGGCGTAGTTCACATCACCATTGCTGGCTTGGTAAGCCAAGCCCTTGTCCTGCAAGGTGCCGATCATCGACAACATTTGCGGCACATAGTCCATCGCGCGGGGCTCGTGCGTGGGGCGTTCAATCCCCAAAGCGTCCGCATCTTGATGCAAGGCGTCGATCATGCGATCAGTCAGACTGCGCACGGTTTCACCATTCTCTAGCGAACGTTTGATGATCTTGTCATCGATATCTGTGATGTTGCGCACATAAGTCACGCGGTAGCCGCTGGCTTTGAGCCAACGCTGCACCACATCAAACGCCACCATCGAACGGGCATGGCCCAAATGGCACAAGTCATACACCGTCATGCCGCACACGTACATGCGCACATGGCCCGGTTCTAACGGCGAAAAGTTCTCCAGCGCACGCGTGAGCGTGTTGTGAATGCGAAGCGTCATGAGTGAATCGAGAGAAGACCGCAATGGTGGGTCGGTAATGAGGTGAAAGCCAAAGAGTTGTTGAGACCCTCTGTTTTACAATGCCTCCAGTATACAAAGCACATGACAAACCCTCACACCCTCTTCCCTGCCAAGTTGTTGGCACTGCTGGCTGGCTGCCAAACCTTCGCGCAAACCCGTGGGGTGACGGCATGGGCCTTGGGTTTAACGCTTAGCCTCGCTTTTCAAGCAGTGCATGCACAGAGTGTGGAAGCCTTGGAATGGCAACCTGGCCAGTCCATGACCACAAAAATTGTCATCAGCACGCCCCACAACGATGTGCGCAAGCTCTTGCGCCAAGCCAAGTACCCGCAAGCCCTGCTGTTGGTCAACAAAACCCTAGCCACCAACCCACGTGATCCACAAATGCGTTTTTGGCAAGGATTTATCTTTGAGCAGCTGGGACAACCCGACATAGCCCTGCAGGTCTACTTAGACCTGACACGCGAGTATCCAGAACTGGCTGAACCGTTTAACAACTTGGGCGTCATTTACGCATCAAAAGGTGATTACCCCAACGCCAAAGCGGCCCTGGACAATGCTTTGCGCGCTAACCCCAATTACGCAGCCGCCCACGAAAACATGGGCGATTTGCTGGTCAATATGGCACGTCAGTCGTATGAGCGCTCGCTTGCCTTGGAGCCCAAACAACGCGGCATTTCTCAAAAAATTGAACAAATCAAACCCGTCCTAGAAATTACCCAAGGCAAACCATGACACTTTCATCTGTGACCCGACGTGTACTTTGCAAGGCCAGCGCTTTGGCCCTCGTCTTTGCGAGTTTGACGCTCAGCGCAACGGCCCAAGAGGCACCACGCGTCAAGTTCGTCACCAACGCTGGCGAATTTGTGGTCGAGGTCTACCCAGACAAAGCACCCAAAACCGTCGACAACTTTTTGCAATACGTCCGCGACAAGCACTACGACGGCACGATTTTTCACCGTGTGATTGCCAACTTCATGGTGCAAGGCGGTGGCTACGACCAACGCTACATCGAGCGTCGCACACGTGCCCCCGTTGAGCACGAAGGCCGCGAAGCCTTGGCCAAGGGCGGCCCTCGCAACACCGTGGGCACCATCGCGATGGCACGTACCAATGCGCCGCATTCTGCAACTGCTCAGTTCTTCATCAACGTGGTGGACAACGGTTTTCTTGACCCAAGCCCACAGCAGCCTGGCTACACCGTGTTTGGCAAAGTAGTCTCCGGCATGGAAACCGTGCAAAAGATTCGCAGCGTACCTACAGGTTTTGGTGGCCCCTTCCCCTCTGACGTGCCACAAACCCCTATCGTCATTCAATCTGCCCGACTGCTTTAAGCCTAGGGCTCAAACAACCCATTCAATTTAAGGAAACACACCATGAGCAACCCTCAAGTCGAAATGCACATCTTGGACCTCGGCGTCATCACCATCGAACTCGATGCTGAAAAAGCACCCAAGTGCACCGAGAACTTCTTGCACTATGTGAACAAAGGCCACTACGACAAAACCATTTTTCACCGCGTCATTCCAGGTTTCATGGTGCAAGGCGGTGGCTTTGAACCAGGCATGACACAAAAAGAATGTGATGCCCCGATTGAAAACGAAGCCAACAACGGCCTCAAAAACAACCACTACACCTTGGCCATGGCCCGCACGTCTGACCCACACTCTGCTACGGCACAGTTCTTCATCAACGTGGCCGACAACGACTTCTTGAACCACAAAGCACCCAGCATGCAAGGCTGGGGCTATGCCGTGTTCGGCAAAGTCGTCGCTGGCCAAGACGTGGTCGACAAAATCGCCGCCGTCAAAACAGGCCGCAAAGGCTTCCATGACGACGTGCCTAAAGAAGACGTGGTCATCGAAAAAGCAGTGGCACTCTAAGCCGCTTCCATGTCCACACCTCCACCGCTGCCCCAAACTGTGCCCTGCGTACAGGCACAGCAGCACTGGCAGTGTGTGGACTTCATCTCTGACCTTCACTTAGACGCCCATGAACCCACCACGTTTGATGCGTGGGTGCAGTACATGGCAAGCACAACCGCAGACGCCCTGTTCATCTTGGGCGATTTGTTTGAGGTGTGGGTTGGCGATGACAACCAAGACCCATTCGCGCGGCAGTGCATCGCCACCCTCAAAGCCACCGCGAAGCGCATGCCCGTGTATTTCATGTGCGGCAATCGCGATTTTTTGGTGGGCCATGAATTGCTCAACACCACGGGCATGCACGGCTTGAGTGACCCTAGCTTGCTAGAGCTAGGAAGCGCAGGTGACGCCACGCGCATCTTGCTCAGCCACGGAGATGCGCTGTGTTTAGACGATCACAACTACCAAGCCTTTCGCGCCCAAGTTCGTCAACCCCAATGGCAGGCTGACTTCCTAGCCCAAGCTTTGACAGAGCGCCAAGCCTATGCCCGCAGTGTTCGTGACCAAAGCGAGGCACTCAAGCGCAGCCACACAGATTACGCCGATGTGGATCACCCAGCCGCCATCGCATGGCTCCAGCGCACCCATGCCCAAGTGTTTCTACACGGCCATACACATAAGCCTGCGATGCATGACTTAGGCCATGGCTTCAGTCGCTGGGTGCTGAGCGATTGGCATGCAGACAGTCAGCCCCCTCGCTTAGAAGTCACGCGTTGGCTTCGCCAAAACGCACAAAGCCCCACGCGGGGGCTTTGTCGGTTGCCACTGAGCGCGGCTTCGCGTTTGCCTTAGCGACTTATCGCTTGAGCAACACTTTCAGTGCGGCTTGCAAACGACGCGCGGCAGCCTCGTCATAGGCACCACCCAACACCTGAGCCGCATCAGCCGCCCAAGTCATTTGAGGTGATGGATCGTTGCGACGTGTGAGCATTTGCAACTGCAAGGCACGGCGGGCATCCATGTGTGCCGCAGGTGTCGGCAACTCAGCGGCCACTTCCAAACGCAACAGCGGCGTCACCACCTCACCCTTGGGTTCTGCAGACAAGGCTTGCGCCCATTGCGCACGCTGGGCGGAATTCAATTTGCTGCCAATCGCTTGTGCGGCGGGGACTTGGGATGCATCGCGTTTTTCCCATGCATGCATGAGCTGGGTCAACACTTCGCCGTGCGCTTGTGCCGCCAAACGGCGCAAGGCATCTTGGGCTGACTCCAAAGCATGGCGTTGTGCTCGGAATGCTGCATCACCCAAGCGTGGGCCACGCGGGGCAAAGCCCTCACGACCACCGTCACGGCCTGGTTTGCCATCACGACCAAAGCCGGGTTTGTCACCAAACTTGCCGCCTGGCTTGCCATCGCGTCCGCGACCTGCGGGTGCAGCTTCGGCGCGTTTTTGACCTGGCCGGTCGTCACCACGCACAGCAACCACAGGACGTGGCGCCGCCTTGGGTTTGACAGGAGCGGCTTCTGCCACAGGCTCTGCAGACACTTCCGCATTTGATACTTCGGAGGCAGGCGCCTCATCAGCCGTGTCTGTTGATGTCGCTTCTGCAGGCGCTTCTTGCGCAGCGGCTGCAGCGGGCTCAACGGCAGTTGGTGCTGCTGGGCTGGCCACTACTTCGCCGCGTGCGATTTGCTCCAACGCTTGCATGGCCGCACGAATGGCTGAAGCATCACCTTTGGCTGTGGCCGATTCCAGCGCCTTGGCGGCATCCAACACCGCTTTGTCGTGCGGCGTGAGCGGAGCTTGCGATTGCTCGCGCACCGACGATTTGCGAGCAAAAGCTTCGTCAATCGGCTGACGGAAGGCATCCCACAGTTTTTGTTCTTGCTTGCGGTCGAGTACCACCGCGTGGGCCTCTTCTTGCCAGCGCTGTTGCAAGGCCTTGACAGCATCTACACGCAATGTTGGCGCAGCCCCCAAAGCTTGCGCTTCGGCAATCAGCGCATGGCGACGCGCCAAGCTGGCTTTTTGTGCGTTTTCAAGTGGTTCGTGCGCCGCATGAATCGCTGCCTTCCAAACAGGCTGCAACTCAGCAAACATTTTTTCGCTCAAGTGGCCGCTCTCGCGCCAGCGTTGGGCGAACTGGTGCAGCTGACGTGCCACACTTTTCCAATCAGGCCCACTGGCATGCGAAGCCGTCCAAGCCTTGACCTCTTCAATCAAAGCCAAACGTTGGGCTTTGTGCGCCGTGGTTTGCGCGCGCGCCTCCTTCAGCCACGCATCCACCACTTCGTGGGCGCGGTTGCAAGCGCTGTCAAAACGCTTCCACAAAGCAGGGTTAGGTGCTGCTTCTTTGTCAATTTTTTTCCATTGCTCGCGCAGGCCGCGCAAAGTTTCTTGCATCTTGCGGCCACCCATCGCTGGGATGCGAACAACATCATCCGCTTTAGCCGTTGGATCAAGCTCTGAGGCAGGAGCTGCCGCCACCACGGGTGCGCTGTCTGCGTTAGAAGCCACCGCGTCAATCGCGTCCGTTGCTGCATCTGGCGCAGGTGCCGCTTCATCAGCCTTCGCCACTTTGGCTTTGACGGGCTGAGCCGCAGGCGCGGGCTTGAACAAAGCCTCCGCTTGCATGGCCAGCTCCAAACGTTTTTGGTCGACCACCGCTTTGTCCGCTGTTGGCTTGACCTTGCGTGTTGCGTCTACGCCAGCAGCAGGCTTGGCCGCTTTTTCTGGCGCTGCGGCTTGAGGCAGCACTTCGCCGCGCGCCACGCGAATTTGGTCTGACCATGCGGGTACGGCCGGCAGTGGTGCTGCAGCGTCTGCCGCTGCGGCCTCGGTCAAAGACAGTGCTTCACAAAATGCTGTCCACACCGCTTGTACTTGTTGGGTGCTGGTTTGCAACGCAGGGGCAAATTTGGCATCGACGCTCGGCCATTGGGCATCTGCAGCCAAGGCTTGCGCTTGGGCGACCCAGCGGTCGAGGTCGGCTTGCAAGGCTTCGCGCTGCGCCAAAGCGTCTTGCCAAGGTTTGGTCGACAGCACTTCAATACGCTGCGCCAACAGCACAGCGGCTTCGCGTTGCACTTGGGTTTGATGCTGCAAATCTTCAATGGCTTTGACGCGTTCGGCCAAGGCTGTTTTCAGGCCAGCCAAAGGCTCACGTGACAAGGGGGCTCCCGCTTTAGCGGCATCGCGCTGCCAGCCCATGGCGTCAGCCAAATTGATGTGGGTCGCATCGCGCAAGGCCTCGCCTTTGGCGGTCCATTCAACGATCAAGGCATCTTGGTCTTTGCTGCGGCGCAGCTCGTCCAGCTTTTCGCGCAGCACTTTGGCAGCGCCTTTGTCGCGGTGGCTCATTTCATCAAAAGCGGCTTGCACTTGCTCCAAGCTAGGCTGGCCCGCCAGCCAATCGCGCAGGCGCGCAGTGCGGTCTGCCGAGGTCGAAACAGTAAAAGCCCCGCCAGTCAATTGGTCTAAGGTGGCGAGGTCGAGGGTTTTGTTAGAAGAATCAGTCACAAGTAGGGCTCACAGTAAATTAGAGGTGATTGTCGCCGAGGCTTTAAAATTTCGGCTACTTCCTATTTAATTAATTTATGTCTATTCCCATGATCGCCCGTTTACAGCTAGGTCTACGCACCTTTGCGACGGACGTTGCCCAAGGCTTTTTTGCCATTTCACACAATGGCTTGGCTGTCTTGGGTCTCTCGATCTTCTTCTTTGTCGTGGCGCTGACTGTGCGCCCCGACCTGCGTGTGGTCACGGAAGCCAAGATCATCAGCTGGCTACAAGAGCGGCAATACGACGAGCTGGGCATTGCCACCGATGCCGATGCCGTGGACCGCGCCACCGCCACCGACCCCCGCGACCTGCCTAAACAACAAGCCAACTTGGCCTATTGGTTGAGCAAAAAATACCGCGTTGCGCCAGAGCCCTTGAGTGCCTTGGTCTCCGAGGCCTACGACGTGGGTCCCGACAACAACATTGAACCCACGCTGATCTTGGCTGTCATGGCCGTGGAGTCAGGCTTCAACCCCTTTGCCCAAAGCCATGTGGGTGCTCAAGGTCTGATGCAAGTGATGACCAAGGTCCACGAACAAAAATACCAAGGCTTTGGCGGTGCATTGGCCGCATTCGACCCAGTGGCCAACGTGCGCGTGGGCGTCAATGTGCTCAAAGAGTGCATCACCCGCGCTGGCAGCTTAGAAGGCGGCCTCAAACTCTATGTGGGTGCTGGCAATATGAAAGACGACCAAGGCTACGCGGCCAAGGTCATGGCCGAAAACGCACGCTTACAACAAGTGGCCAAAGGCGTGAAAGTGCCGATTTCTGCCCCACCCGCCACCGCCGCCGAGGCTGCCACCGCCCGTTTGGAGAGCTTGTGGGAAAAAGCTCAGCGCTTGACCCCCTTTGGCAAGGACGACGACGAGTAAATCCAAACGGTGAAGCGCGGTAAACTCTCAACCGCGCGCAACTGGCGATAGGCGTATCAGGCTTGCCCGATACCGCTGACGTGGATGTATGACCACTGGGAAGCGCGCAGCCTCTGTTCACAGAGGTGTTTTGCCGTTCGCCTGGGCAGCCACAACTTCACCTTTTTCTAGGACTGCCAGTATGTACAACCGCAACATCACGATCGAACAAACCGATCCAGAACTCTGGGCCGCTATTCAAGCTGAAAACGCCCGCCAAGAACACCACATTGAGCTGATCGCCAGCGAGAACTATGCGTCTCCTGCCGTCATGCAAGCCCAAGGCTCGCAACTGACCAACAAATACGCCGAAGGCTACCCAGGCAAGCGCTACTACGGTGGCTGCGAAAACGTGGACGTGGCAGAACAACTGGCCATCGACCGCATCAAAACCATCTTCGGCGCAGACGCAGCCAACGTGCAACCGCACTGCGGCGCTTCAGCCAACGAAGCCGTGTTCCTCGCCTTCTTGAAGCCAGGCGACACCATCATGGGTATGAGCTTGGCCGAAGGCGGTCACTTGACCCACGGCATGGCCTTGAACATGTCTGGCAAGTGGTTCAACGTCGTGTCCTACGGCTTGGATGCCAACGAAGCCATTGACTACGACGCGATGGAAGCCAAAGCCCGCGAACACAAACCCAAGCTCATCGTGGCCGGCGCTTCTGCCTACAGCTTGCACATTGACTGGGCACGTTTTGCCAAAGTCGCTAAGGAAGTTGGCGCGATCTTCATGGTCGACATGGCCCACTATGCGGGCTTGATCGCCGCAGGCCAATACCCCAACCCTGTGCCTCATGCCGACGTGGTGACATCGACCACCCACAAGAGCTTGCGCGGCCCACGCGGCGGCATCATCTTGATGAAGGCCGAACACGAAAAAGCCATTAATAGCGCCATCTTCCCCGGCCTGCAAGGCGGCCCCTTGATGCACGTCATCGCCGCCAAGGCGGTGGCCTTCAAAGAAGCCATGCAGCCTGAGTTCAGAGACTACCAAGCCCAAGTGGTGAAGAACGCCAAGATCGTGGCTGAAACTTTGACAGCTCGCGGCCTGCGCATCGTCAGCGGCGGCACACAAAGCCACGTGATGTTGGTGGACTTGCGCTCGAAGAAGATCACTGGCAAAGAAGCCGAAGCCGCTTTGGGCGCTGCGCACATGACGATCAACAAGAACGCCATTCCGAACGACCCAGAGAAACCATTCGTCACCAGCGGTGTGCGTATCGGTACGCCTGCGATGACCACACGCGGCTTCAAGGACGAAGAAGCTCGCATCACCGCTAACTTGATTGCGGACGTGTTGGACAACCCACACGACGAAGCCAACATTGCGGCAGTGCGTGCAAAGGTGCATGCGCTGACTTCTAAGTTCCCTGTTTACAAGTAACTTTTTCAAACCCCGTCCTTTGTGGCGGGGTTTTTGTTTGTCTTCGTTGTTTGTTCGTTCGGGAAGAGTTCTCGCCGGAGATGGCACGGGTTGCAGGTACGGCGGGCTCTTCATGCTGGGGTACCAGAAATCATCGCCCGCCGCACCTGCAACCCGCGCTGTTTGAGGTTAGAAATGGTTCGCTCGCTGCTTTGCAACTTCGGTCGAACGGCTGGTACGCGTGAAACATGCGAGCGAAGCAAAGCATGACGCA